>Ga0310890_10000105_pt1 | contig 22079 bp, 18 predicted proteins | sample T20D3metaG_FD_203751 | JGI IMG/M metagenome (GOLD analysis project Ga0310890, IMG submission 203751) | Lab incubated soil microbial communities from West Virginia University Organic Research Farm, Morgantown, WV, United States - T20D3 | ecosystem: Environmental > Terrestrial > Soil >... | reverse complement strand
GCCGCCTGTCACCAGCACCCGCGTCGTTGAAATCGCGGTCTATCTAGTCCTTGCGGCGCTGGCATTGTTGCTTGCCTTCGACAACTGGCGCACCGGCATGGGGTGGGCGTCGGATGGTCCGCAGGCGGGATATTTTCCGTTCTACCTTTCGATCATTCTTGCGGGCGTCAGCCTCTATGGTCTCGGCAGCACGATCCTCAATTCGTCGGAGGGACGGGAAGCTTTCGTCACGCGCGATCAGTTGCGCCGGGTCATGCAGGTTTTCGTCCCGACATTCCTGTTCTGCCTGTTCACGCAATGGCTCGGGCTCTACGTGGCGAGCTTTCTGCTGATCGCGGGCTTCATGTGGATGGTGGGCCGTATCGCTCTCTGGAAGTCGCTGCTCACCAGCTTCGTATTTTCGATGATCATGTTCGTCACGTTCGACATAGCGTTCGACGTAATCATGCCGAAGGGGCCGCTTGAAGCCCTGTTTGGACACTAGAAGCCATGGAAGCCTTCTCGCTCCTCGTCCACGGCTTTGCGGTCCTCCTGACCTGGAAAACGCTGGCCTTGATGATGGTCGGCCTCGTGCTCGGCATTTTCGTCGGCGTGCTCCCCGGGCTGGGGGGACCGAACGGCGTTGCCATCCTGTTGCCGCTGACTTTCACAATGGATCCGACCTCCGCAATAGTGATGCTGTCGTGCATTTACTGGGGCGCACTCTTCGGCGGCGCAATCACATCGATCCTTTTCAATATTCCCGGCGAAGCCTGGTCGGTGGCGACGACGTTCGACGGCTACCCAATGGCTCAACAAGGGCGAGCCGCGGAGGCTCTGACCGCGGCTTTCACGTCGTCCTTTATCGGGTCACTGTTTGCAGTGCTTCTCATTACGTTCCTGGCACCCGGCATCGCTTCGTTTGCGCTGCAGTTCGGGCCGCCAGAATTCTTCGCCGTCTATCTTCTGACCTTCTGCTCGTTCGTCGGGCTGGGACGGGAGGCCAAGCACAAGACAATTATTTCCATGGCGCTCGGTCTGCTGCTCGCCGGCGTCGGCATGGATACGGTCTCCGGCCAGCTGCGCATGACCTTCGGTTTCAGCGATCTGCTGCGTGGCATTAATTTCCTTGTCGCGGTCATCGGCTTGTTCGGAATCAGCGAGATCCTGCTCACGATGGAGGAGCGGCTGGCGCTGCGCGGCCACTCGGCGCGCATCAGCCTGCATGTGCTCTGGAACGTATGGAAAGACCTGCCGCGATACTGGGTCACATTGCTGCGGTCGTCGGCCATCGGCGCATGGCTCGGCATAACCCCGGGCGGTGCGATCGCCGCCTCGTTCATGGGTTACAACCTTGCCAAGCGTTTTTCGAAGGATCCCGAAAGCTTCGGCAAAGGGCGCATCGAAGGCGTGTTCGCGCCGGAAACGGCCGCGCACGCCTCGGGTACGGCCGCGCTGCTGCCCATGCTGGCTCTCGGAATTCCCGGCTCAGGGACCGCTGCCATCTTGCTTGGCGGATTGATGGTGTGGGGACTCAATCCCGGGCCGCTTCTGTTCGTGGAGCACAAGGATTTTGTCTGGGGCCTCATCGCGTCGATGTATCTCGGCAATATTGTCGGCCTTGTGATGGTACTCACCACCGTACCCGTTTTTGCCGCGGTGCTGCGCGTGCCGTTCGCTGCAATCGCTCCGATGATTGTCGTGTCGTGCGCGATCGGCGCCTACGCAATCCAGAATGCCATGTTCGACATCTGGTTGATGCTGTTGTTCGGCGTCGTCGGTTACATTTTCAAAAAGGTCGGGATTCCACTGGCGCCGTTCACGCTTGCGCTGGTGCTCGGCAGTCGCGCCGAGGATGCATTCCGTCTTGCGATGATTGGCTCGGGCGGCGACCTGCGCGTGTTCTGGTCGAACGGCCTCGTCGGCTCAATCACGACGCTGGCGTTCATCCTGCTGTTCTGGCCGGTGATCAGCAAAGCGTTCGGCCGGGTTTCCGAACTGCTGCAACCCGCGAAGGGAACAGGTTGATTTATTCGGCCAGTCCGGGTTCGGCGGCCTGATCACGGCCTGCGGGAACGGTCCGCCGCACTGTCGGCATGACAAGCCGGGCCAGCGTGGGAATGACCAGAAGGCTGCAGATCGGCGACAGGAGCATGCCGCCGACAATGACGCAGGCGAGCGGCTGCTGAACCTGTGAGCCGATGCCGGTCGAAAACGCTGCGGGGACCAGACCGATACAGGCGGAGAATCCGGTCATGAAAATCTGACGCATGCGCGCCTGGGCGGAGCCGATGATGGCCTCGTCCTTGCCAAATCCCTCGTCGAGGCGGCGGCGTATGTAGGAGACGAGCAAAATGCCGTCCATCGCCGATACACCGAAAAGTGAAATGAATCCGACAGCCGCCGACACACTGAAGTTCAGGCCAAACACATAGAGTCCGAGAATTCCTCCGCACGCAGCGAACGGAATTCCCGCCAGTGCCAGAAGGCTGTCGCGTACGGAATTGAACAGGCTGTAGAGCAACATCATGATCAGCAAGAGGCTGAGCGGAACAATGATGGCGAGCCTCTTTTTCGCTTCGACGAGGGCGCCGAATTCGCCCGACCATTCGAGCCGATAACCTTCCTTCAGTTGCACGTTCTTGGCGATCCGAGCTTGCGCGTCGGCGACAGTCGATCCGAGGTCTCGACCGCGAACACTGTATTTGATCGGTACGAAGCGCTCCGTATTCTGTCGGTAGATGTAGGCCGCACCCGTTTCCAGCCGCACTTCTGCGACGTCGCCCAGCGCAATATAGGCGGTCGGTGATTTTGGATCGGAATTTGGCAGAGCGACAGGAACCGAGCGGATGGCATCCACGTTGTCGCGGTATTGCGGGGCAAGGCGGACAGTCAGTGCGAAGTTCATCTCGCCTTCGTAGATGCGCGTGACTTCCTGCCCGCCGATCGCGGCCTGAACCACGGTGTTCATATCGGCGACGGTGATGCCGTAGCGAGCCGCTTTGGCGCGATCCACCTGGATCACGAGATTTGGCTGGCCAAGAAGATTGAACGCGCCCGGATCCGTGACGCCGGGGACCTTCGAAAGCTCTTCCTTGACCGCTTTCGACAGGCGTTCGAGCTCACCGAGGTCGCGCCCGAAAATCTTGACCGAGTTTTCGCCTTTCACGCCTGAGACGGCTTCTTCGATATTGTCCTGGATGTATTGCGAGAAATTGAAGTCGACGCCGATGAATTCGCTTTCGAGGCGTGCCGACAATTCCTTCACCAGCTTCGGCTTGGTCAGGCCCGCGGGCCATTCGTCGAACGGTTTGAGGGGCACGAAAAATTCGGCAACGAACGACCCGTCCGGATCGGTGGCGTCTTCGCCACGGCCCTGCTCGGAGACGACCGTGCGCACCGGCGGATAGCTTGCGATTACGGCGCGGATCTTGTTGACGGTATCCCGGCCCGCATCGAGCGTAATCGTGGGCGGAAGCAGCGCGCGGATCCAGAGATTCCCTTCTTCCAGCTTGGGCAGGAATTCCGTGCCCAGCCGCATCCCGAGTCCGCCGCAAAGAATGAGAAAGGCGAGTGCAATCGTCGCCGCGATGCGCGCATTCTTCACCGCCAGGACGAGAACGCGCTCGTACACGCTGCGAATGTGGCGCACGAGAAAGGTTTCAACCTCCGTTACCCGGTCAGGCAACAGAAGTGACGCCATCACCGGTGTCACCGTGAAGGTCGCGATCACCGCGCCGAGCAACGCGTAGGCGTAGGTCCGCGACATCGGCCCGAAGATCTGTCCCTCGACGCCCTGCATTGTAAAAAGCGGCAGGAACGCTGCGATGGTGATGACCACCGAGAAGAATATCGGCTTGTCCACCTCGACGGCGGCCGCGAGGATTCGATGCAGCCGGTCTCCGCGGCTGACATCAGTCGGGTGACGCGCCGCATGATGGGCGAGATGGCGGAAGATATTTTCCACCATGATGACGGTACCGTCGACGATGATACCGAGGTCGATCGCGCCGACCGATAGCAGGTTGGCGGAGTCGCCGCGCAGCACGGTGATGATAACCGCAAGGAACAGGGCGACGGGAATTGTCGCGGATACGATCAGGGCGCAGCGCAGGTTTCCCAGGAAGATCCATTGAATGAGAAAGATCAGCGCAATGCCGAACAACATATTGTGCATCACCGTGCGCACGGTGATGGCTACAAGATCGCCACGATCGTAGTAGGGCTCGATCCTGACACCCGGCGGCAGGCTACCGTCATTGTTGATGCGTTCGATGGCCGCGCGGACGCGCGTTACCACGTCCATCGTCCGTTCCAGCTTCTGCATCAGGACGATGCCGAAGAGGATGTCGTCCTGATTGTCACGGGCGGCGATCCCCAGCCGCGGCGTGTAGCCGATCTGGTTACGCGCGATGTCGGACAGCACGACGGGCAGCCCGCCCTGCTGGCTCACCACGATATTGTTGATGTCGCTGATCGAACCCAGCACGCCCACGCCGCGCACGTTCACCGACTGCTCGCCGATGGCGATCGTCCGGCCGCCAACGTTCGCGTTGCTGGTGGAGATCGCGTTGATGACCTGGGGCAAGGTGAGGCCGTAGGCCCGCATCCGGTCGAGATCGATTTCGACCTGGTACTCCTTCGTCTTTCCGCCAAGCGGCGAGATGTCAGCAACGCCGGGAACGATGCGCAGTTTGCGCTCGACCACCCAATCCTGAATGGTCTTGAGCTGGATCAGGTCCATTCCGGGTGGACCTTTGAGCTGATAGCGCAAGATTTCGCTGATGCCGCCGGCCGGGGATATGACTGGCGTCACCGTTGCGGGCAGCGTCGCGTCTTTCAGGCGATTGGTGACCTGCTGGCGTACGAAATTGTAGTCGCGGCCATATTCGAATTGCAGCCGGATGAAACCGAGAGCGAACACGGTGTTCGACCGGATATAGGTGAGCCCCGGCGTGCTCGCGACCGCGATCTCGAGTGGGATCGTGACATATCGCTCCACTTCCTCGGGTGACTGGCCGGGATATTGCGCGATGATTTCGATGATCGGTGGTGCGGGGTCGGGATAGGCTTCAACGTTAAGCGTCGTGAAAGCCGCATAGCCGACGGCCACGAAGCAGATGAATCCAACTATCGCCAGCGGCCGCCGCGACAGGCAGAACGACATCAAACTGCGCAGCATGGATGCTTCAGCTTCCTGCAGCAGCGCGGTCGACGAACAAGCTGCCTTTGCTTACAACGTTCTCGCCTTCGCGGAGGCCTTCCAGGACCTGGATCATCTGTCCATTGGACAGGCCGGTCTTGATTTCGCGCCGCTCGACCGACTTGTCGTCACGTGCGACCCAGACATGGGCCGTTTTCCCATCGTAGATGATCGCGTCACGCGGGACAGCCAGGGAACTGTCTCCTTCTCCCGTCAGAATGTTCACGCTTGCGAACATTTCCGGGCGAAGCAGTCGCTGGGAGTTGTCAATTGTCGCGCGAACCAACAAACGGCGCGTCCCGGTATCGAGCGAGGTGGCAACATATGCAATATTTGCCGGGAATATGCGGTTTGGGTATGCGAGAACACTGAAGTGAACGGCTTGTCCGACGTGGACGCTGGGTGCGTCTGACTCGCGGACATAGGCGACCAGCCACACTGTCGACAGGTCGCCGATGATGAATGTCGGGTCGCTGGCGCTCGTATTCTGCGATGACGTATTCACATACTGGCCCGGTCCGACCTTGCGCTGAATGACGGTGCCACTGATCGGCGAATAGATCGTCATCTGCGGACTGACGGAGCCGGTATCGCTGAACTTGGTGATTTCGTCGTCCATCATTCCGAGAATGCGCAAGCGGTTGCGCGTCATCTCCAGCAAAGTCTGCGCTGAACGCACATCATTCTCGGCGGCGCGGCTGGTTGCCTGCGCGGTCTGCAGGTCGCGCAAAGGACCGGCGCGCGAGTCAAAGAGCGTCTTGTTCTGCTGCTCAACAATTTTTGCGAGCTCGAGCGACGATTTGGTCTTGTTCAAATTGGAGATGGCAGCGATGAAATCGTTCTGAGCCTGAACCATGTCCGGCGCTTCGACGGTGAAAAGCGGTTGGCCGGCTTTCACCATGTCACCGGGCTTCGCAAGCAGTTTGATTACGCGTCCTGAATAGGGAGAGAACACGAGCGTCGAGCGGTCTTCATCAATGGCAATCTTGCCCTCGGTCATATGTTCGCTGCGAAATACGACCGGCCCGACTGGCACCGTTGTCAGAGATGCCCACTGCTTCGGGGGCGGGTAAAAAAGGCCATTTTCCCGGCGACCTTGAGTCGACGCCTGTTCCTCGCCATTCGCATGTGGCGCACGCGTCGTCGCGGCGACAACCAGCCACGTACAGACGATGAGCACGGCAACAGCTATGGCGCCATTGCGCCTAGCCTGCGGCTGCTTGAGCCGCGTCAAAAATGTCCCGAATCGCTCCAAGGCCTTGTTTCCCGGATTTTCTCTTTTTTTCTCTTTGCGAGCCTTATAGTGAATTGTCGGCCTGTTTCAGCATAACCGCGATATAAACATTTCACCTCGGTAAATCGGACGCCGTACCGCGCGCGGACGCCGCAACCTTCCGTCGTTTTCTTTGCACCGGCGTTGGCCATAAATGCGCGGATTCAACGCATTTGGCCGCTGTTTTTCCTGTGGGAACGTGCTTTTCCGCGGCTATTCTGCGTACTCGCAGTTTAAATGGGGTGTGGTCATCCGCCTGTCAGCTTTCGTAGTCAGTTTTGTGATTTGTGCCGCAGGGGGGCCGCTGCAATGCAAAAGGAGACGGCGTGGGCCGGATAAGATTGCATCGCGGGCGACTTCCTTGTGCCCTGATTGCGCTGTGCTTTTTCGGCGCTGGTTCGGCGTGGGCGCAAAGCGAGGCTGAGCGGATCGGAATCACCGTCCCGTCAATCGCGACAAGTCTGCCGCAGTACGGCGATCCCTACGGGACGCGCAAATGGCTCAATGATCGTGGCGTCACCTACAACCTCATCTACACCAACGACGTGCTGGGCAATATGTCCGGGGGCATCCGAACCGGCACGATCGATCAGGGTAAGCTTGAGGCCCAGCTTCTGGTCGATCTCGAAAAACTTGCCGGATGGAAGAACTGGAGCTTCTACGCCAACGCGTTCGGAATCTACAACGATGGCCGCATCCGTCGTGATTATGTCGGAGGCATGAACACAATTGCAGCAATCGAAGCCACGCCCACTGTGAGATTGTCCGAATTGTGGCTGGAGCGATGGGTTGGGCCTGTCAGCATCAGATTTGGCCAACTCGCCGCGGACGCCGAGTTCTTCTACAGCGATCTCAGTCAGATTTTTCTGCAGAGCGACTGGGCGACAATCACGGCTGTCAATTTACCGGGCGGGGGACCAGCTTATCCGCTCTCAGCCGTCGGCGCCCGGATAAAATATGAATTTCCCAAAGACGCATCGTTTCTGTTTGCAATTTTCAACGGCGATCCCGCGGGGCCTTGTACTGGCGATCCCGATACCTGCAATCGCTACGGTCTCAATTTTCGTATGAGTGATCCGGCGTTCATGATCAGCGAGCTACAATTTCGAAGCAACCGCGGCAAGCACGATACCGACCTTGCGACGACGCTGAAAATCGGCGGCTGGTACCATCTCGGACAGTTCGCTGATAAGCGATACGACAACATCGGGGTGCCGCTTGCCAGTCCTGCAAGCAATGGCATGCCGCTCATGCTTCGAGGTGACTACGGAATTTATGGAGTGATCGACCAGCAGATCTATCGACCCGCGGGAGGCGATGGTGATAGCGGCATATCGGTCTTCAGCCGTGCATCGTTCAGTCCATCGGCCCAGAACACTGTCAATTTCTTTGTTGACGGCGGAATTGTGTTTGCCGGCATGGTGCCGAGCCGACCAAAGGATGTTTTTGGCGCCAGCGTCATCTACGCTCGCTTCTCCGACAGCGTACGCGGGTTCGATCAGGACCAGATCAACTTCGGTACTCTTTTTACTCCGCCGCGTGACTATGAGACCAATCTTGAGCTGACCTATGTCGCTCAGGTCGTCCCCGGTTGGACGGTTCAACCGGTCTACACGTCAATCTGGCATCCGAGCGGAACGGGCATCCGTTATCCGGACGCACAGGTCGCGGGCATTCGCTCAGTCGTCAAATTCTGAACGAAGTGACCCGCCCGGACGGGGACATGCCGGGAGGGTCTTCCAGATCGGCGCGAGGATGGACGGGCAGGCGCCGACCCAGCGGATCAGTAGTAGTTGCAGACCTGGATCATCCGCGCATTTCCGAAGCGGTCGTAGCAGTGACCAGACGGCAAGACGGGCCCGTTACGTAAACTGGCGTGGCGTAGGCATTGGAAACAGCTGCGGCTCCGAGCAGCGCGCCGGCCGCAATACCAATGCCGACACCAGTGCCCCAGTGAGAGTGCGCCTGGGCGCTGCCGCTGGTGGCGGCGAGGCTGCCTGCGAGCGTCAGTGCGGTCAAAGCGACGGCGGTGATTTTGGACTTCGTCATGGTGGTCTCCATCCGGTTGAATTGGGGCGGCGTCGTAGCCGCGATACCCATTGGTCGCCGGCGCCGGAAAAAGGTTCAAAGAGCACATGGCGAATGGTTGCGTGGCCACCCAAATCAGTGACAAACTTGGAAAATGCCAAGAATTGCAGTGGTTTTTCTGCTTGTTGCGATGGCCTGGACGGCGCAGGCGCAACCACTCCAGCGGGTCATTTTCGGGACCAATTGGGTGGCAGAGGCCGAGCACGGCGGCTTCTACCAGGCGCTCGCGGACGGCACTTACAAGAAGTACGGGCTCGAGGTGATCATCGTGCCGGGCGGGCCGAATGTGAACAATCGGACCCAGCTCCTGGCGGGCAAGCTCGACTTCTTCATGAGCGCCAATTCGCTGCAGTCATTCGACGCGGTAGCAAACAACATTCCGACGGTGGTGGTGGCGGCAAGTTTTCAAAAGGATCCGCAGGTTTTCGTTGCCTACCCGGACGTGACGAAATTCGAAGACTTGAAAACGCGTACGCTGTTCGTGTCGAAGGAGGGCATGACTACGTATTTCCAGTGGTTGAAGTCGGAGTTTGGTTTCAATGAATCGAAGGTGAAGCCCTATACCTTCAATGCGCAGCCCTTCCTTGCCGACAAAAATTCAGCGATGCAGGGCTATGTCACGTCGGAGCCCTTTGCGATCGAGCGTCAGGCAGGGTTCAAGCCGGTCGTGTTCCTGCTCGCTGACCAGGGATTCGATGCATACTCAACTTTGATCGAAACGCGACGCGAACTGGTGGAAAAGAAAGCCGACATGGTGCAGCGGTTCGTCGACGCATCAGCGGTCGGTTGGTATCACTACATCTACGACGACGGGCGTGCGGGCAACGAACTCATCAAGATTCAAAATCCGGAAATGACCGACGCTCTGCTGGCCTATTCGGTGGACAAGATGAAAGAGCACGGCATCGTTGATTCCGGCGACTCGGTTAAGCTCGGAATCGGGGCCATGACCGATGCTCACTGGAAAAGCTTTTTCGACAAGATGGTGCGTGCCGGGGTTGTGAAGGCGGGTATCGACTACAAGCGTGGCTACACGCTGCAGTTCGTCAACAAAGGTGTCGGCACGGATCTGCGTCCGAAGAACTGACGATGTCCACTACTCTGCGGGGACCGCGGACGCGCGAAAAGATCGCGCTGCACGTTCACGCCGCACGACCAGCCAACCGAACAGAAGCATCGCCGCGAACACCGTGAGCGATCCGCCGATGGCGAACGGCTCGCCGACATCGTGACCGGTGTGAATGAGCCCTATGCCAATTGTCATGACCACTGTGCCGATGATCCAGGCCGTCACCTGGATGATTGCGGGACGGCTTCGGTCGACCGCTGGATGCAAATGATAGAAAACACCAAACAGAAAGAGTGAGACCCAGCCGAGCAGATTGAGATGGGCATGCGCAGGCATGGCCGAGTGATCGCGGGTTATCGCCATGACAAGGCCCCAGATCATTCCGGCGATCACCATCAAAACGGCAGCCGGGAAACTCACTGACGAAGCTTTCATTGCTACCTCCGGTCAAGGGCCGAGCCCTCGCGGGCCCACAATTTCACTGCACAATGGCGTGTAATTAAACTCTTGCCAGCTGTCAATATGGGAGTACACTAGTGTGTAATGAACCGGAAACGTTCGTATAGGTTAAAGCGCCGCGCGGAGAATCAGGCGGAAACGCGTCGGCGTATCGTCGAGGCGACAGTTGACCTGCATGCGGAACTGGGGCCGACGCGCACGAGCATCAGCGCCATTGCCGAGCGATCGGGCGTGCAGCGGCATACGGTCTATGCACATTTCCCGACCGATCGTGAGTTGTTCCTTGCGTGCTCAGGACTGGCGATGGAGCGCGATCCTTTCCCGGATGCGAGCGCTCTGCGTGCCGTCGTCAACCCCGAACAAAGGTTGCGCCGCGGCCTTACCGAGCTCTACGCTTGGTACGATCGCAACGCCCAGCTTGCCAACAGCGTCATGCGCGACGCCGAGGTCGACCCGCTCACGCGGGACATTGTCCATTTGCGAATAGGCGCGCGCATTGATGCTTTGCAGGCCGTACTGGGGCAAGGTTTCCAGCCCGGGCGGGCACGCGATGCTGCGCTCGGACTTGCGCTCAGCTTCCACACCTGGCGATCGCTTACGCAGGACGGTGGACTGGGTGCAGACGCGGCTGTGGAATTTGTGGTGCGCACGATACGTTGTACTGTCGAACGACGGAATTGATCCGCCCGACATTTGACAGGCGCGCCATTGTCTATCCCACCGCCGACTGTTGTCTCGCGAGATATCTCGACAATTGTCGCGCTGCGCGGCGTCGAAAAAGATTTTGCGAATGGCGTGCGCGCGCTCGATCACCTGGACCTCGACGTCAAGGCCGGCGAATTCGTGTCCGTGCTGGGTCCATCCGGCTGCGGAAAGTCGACCGCGCTACGCATTATCGCGGGCCTGAGTCCTCCCACCGTGGGTGCTGTCGAATGGCCCGGCGGTCCCGTCCCGATCGGCTTCGTGTTTCAGGAGCCGACATTGATGCCCTGGGCCGATATTTCGGGCAACGTTCAGCTTCCTCTCAAGCTGGCGGGCAACGTCGACCCCATGGCGGTGGCACAGGCGCTGGACCGCGTCGGACTCAAGAATTTCGCGCAGAGCTACCCGCGTGAACTGTCGGGCGGCATGAAGATGCGCGCCTCAATTGCGCGCGCGCTGGTCACCGAGCCGCAATTGATCCTTATGGATGAGCCGTTTGCGGCACTCGACGAGATTACGCGGTTCAAACTCAACAACGATCTCCTGGCGCTCTGGCGGGATCTGGGCCGCACGGTGATCTTCGTCACCCATTCGGTGTTCGAGTCGGTTTACCTGTCGCAGCGAATAGTCGTGATGACGCCGCGCCCCGGACGCGTCTTCACTCAAATTGCTATCGATGCGCCCTATCCGCGCGATGAGCACTTCCGGACGTCACCGGAATATGGCGCGTTCTGCCGCCGTGTCGCCGAGGCGTTAGGCAAGGCGATGGCCGGAGGCGTGGCATGAGCGCGCGCGCTCTCCGTGTCGGCCTGCCGATCGTCGTATTGGCTCTCGTGGTTTTTTGTTGGGATCTGCTGGTGCGGGCGTTTGCGATTCCACCCTATGTGTTGCCGAGTCCTGGACTCGTACTGGCAACATTGATCGCCGATGCAGGTCTCCTGTGGCGCTCGCTGCTGGTGACCCTCACTCTGACTTTCGAAGGGTTCCTGCTCGCCGCCGTCGGCGGCATCTTGCTGGCAATCGCTTTCAACCAATGGCGACTGGTCGATTACTCGCTCTATCCATATGCCGTCATTCTCCAGGTCACCCCGATCGTCGCCATCGCGCCGCTTTTGCTGATCTATCTGCCTCAGCCTCTTGCAGTCCTCGTCTGCGCCTGGATCGTCGCCTTCTTTCCGGTTCTGGCCAATACAACGCTCGGGCTGAATTCGGTTGATCACAATCTTCTCGCGCTGTTCGAGCTCTACAAGGCGTCGCGCTGGCAGGTTCTATGGAATCTGAAACTGCCATCCGCTTTGCCGCAAATGCTGACCGGTCTGCGCATCGCCGGTGGGCTTTCACTCATCGGCGCGGTGGTGGCGGAGATCGCGGCGGGCTCAGCAGGTGCGGGTTCGGGGCTCGCTTATCGCATCGCCGAATCCGGGTACCGACTCAACATTCCACGCATGTTCGCCGCATTGCTTTTACTGTCGCTCGCAGGCGTTGCGATTTTCTTCGCGCTGTCGGCAATTTCGTACCTTGCATTGCGGCGCTGGCATGAGAGTGCGATCGATCGCGAACGCTAGGCTCCGAGAACAAGCCGCACGAGCACGCCCAGCGCGGCCATCGCGACCACCACCTCGATCAGGCTGCGGTGCAGCCCGAATGCCAGCGCGGCCGCGATAGCGGCCAATGCTGTCGCTCTGAGGTCCAGAGCGAACGGGTCGAACGCATACCAGCGCAAAGGACCTGCATGCATCTCGGTGACCTTGCCGAACAGGACATGCAGCGCGAACCACACCGACAAGTTCAAAATAACCCCGACCACCGCTGCCGTGATCGCCGCAAGTGCGCCGGAGAGCCGGCGGTTGGCGCGCAACGGTTCGACGAAGGGTGCGCCGGCAAAGATCCAGAGCATCGACGGCACAAAAGTGACCCACGTTGTCATTGCAGCGCCCAGGACACCGGCGGTGACCGGGGAAAAGGGAGCCGCGTCGCGAAAAGCAGCGAGGAAGCCGACAAATTGCGTAACGAGGATGAGGGGCCCGGGAGTCGTTTCCGCAAGGCCCAGACCGTCGACCATTTCCGGCGCGCTCATCCAGCCGTAAGTCTGCACGGCTTCCTGCGCCATGTAGGCCAGCAAAGCATAAGCGCCGCCGAAACTCACGACGGCGAGTTTGGAGAAGAAAATTCCGATACTGACGAGGACGTGCTTCGAGCCGAGAATAAGCGCAGCGAGTGCGATCGGCACGCACCACACGATGAGCCCGACAATCGCGGCGATGAAAAACTGGCGCCAGCGGTCTTCCGCAGGCGGTGCGACCGATTCGGCCTTTGTCGCAAGTCCAAGCTGGTTCGGAGCCTTCCGCGCGACGAAGTAGCCGATGACAGCAGCAGCTGCGACAATCAACGGGAAAGGCAGCGCCAGAAAGAAGATGCCGACGAAGGCAGCCGCCGCCAGCGAGAGCAAAAGCGGTGTCTTGAGCGCGCGCTTGCCGATGCGGATCAGCGCCTCGATCACAATCACCAGAACCGCCGCCTTGATGCCGAACAAGGCTCCGTCGACCGCCGAAATTCCGCGCCCGAGTGCATACATCAGGCTCAGGCCCAACATCACTAATGCGCCGGGCAGCACAAACAGAATTCCGGCGGCAAGCCCGCCGCGTACGCCGTGCATCAGCCAGCCCAGGTAGGTGGCCAACTTCTGGGCCTCCGGCCCCGGCAACAACATGCAGAAGTTCAACGCGTGCAGGAATCGCGCCTCGTCGACCCACTTTTTCTCGTCGACGACAACGCGATGCATCAGCGCGATCTGCCCGGCCGGTCCGCCGAAATTGATGCAACCGATTTTCAGCCAGACCAGAAAAGCTTCGCCAAAGCTGGACCGGGCAGTCGCTTCAGTGCTCGACATGTGCGTCATGCGGCTTTGGCCGGCCAGTTGTGTCGCTCTTCAGCCGCAAAGCGCAGCCATGCGAAGAGCGCATCGTAGACGATGAACCCGCGCTGCAGCAGTCCATGGTCGTCATCGCCCGCCAGGGCCGACAGGCCGAGCGAAACAGCATGCAAGCCAGCGGCTTCGGCCGCGATATCCGGTCGCGCCGTGTCTGCGCCGCGCACAATCAAAGCAAGTCGCGCGAGAGAGGGCTCGCCCTCCAATCCGAACAACTTGAGCATTGTATCGAACGAACAGCGCTCGCCAACATGGCTGAGTTCGACGTCCTTGATATCGAAGGGCACGCCGCCGCTTTCGCGAGCTACATTGTTCACTTGATCCGGATCAACGAATAAAATGCGTGCGCGTGGATCAAGGAAGCGGCGGATCAACCAAGGGCAGGCGATGCGGTCGATTTTAGGCTGGCGTCGCGTCACCCAGATGCTCGGCCGCCGTGGCGCGATCCTCTCAAGTTCGGTTTTTGCGACAAGGGGCAGCCCTGCCTTTGTCCAGCCTTCATAACCGCCTTCCAGCACCTGTGCGTCGATGCCGTCGACACGAAGCTGCGCGACGGTCGTCTGGCTCATTTCGTGGCCGGCCTTGCAGGCAACAATGATGGGGCGGGTCGGATCGAAATCGTTCTTCCATTGCTGGACTTTGCCGGCATCCTGCCAGATCGCGCCTGGGACCAGATGGGGCGATTGGTCGAAGGCGTCACGCCTTCGAACGTCGATGATCTGCGGCGCAGTTTGCGTCGCGATCGCGTTCCAGAGATCTCTCGGAGAGATTGAATAGCTTGGAGACAGCATGAGTCCCCTCCGTGAACGAAGGAGACGGTGCTTGGGCTCACTAAGCCTTGGAAGGCGGGGCGACCGTCGCAGGCCCCGTTAGTCAAATTCTAGTTCAACGCATCGGTGCGATCAACGCCAGTCCGGAAAAGAGCAACAGCAGCAGGATCATCTTGCGGAATGCCGCATCGTTGAGCTTTCCGTATAGTTTCAGGCCGCACCATATGCCGACAACGAGCGCAGGCAGCGCGAGCGCATAGAGCTTGAACGTTTCAATGCTGAACGCGTGGGCTACCGCGAGAGAGATCGCACTCATGACAAACGTCGCGAACATGACCGGTTGAAAGATAGCACGCTGCGCGTCCTTCGGCCCGCCGCGCAGCTGGCACCAGATAGTGACCGCAATTCCACCAAGACCGGTCAATCCGCCGATCAAGCCGTTCGCAACGCCAACCCCGAGATCGGCCGTGACGCCACCCTGCACAGGTTTAACGGCAGGTTTGATCAGGTTGTACAGACTATAGAGAACCAACAGCACACCGATGGTGAGCCGAAGCGTGCCTTGATCGACAGATGTCAGGAGCGCGGTGCCTATAGGGACACCGATTGCTCCGCCAATGATGAAAGGTGCCACCGTTCGCCAGTTCACGGCATGGCGCACGCGCCAGATTCCGGAACCTTGTGTGACGAGACCGCACAGCACGATAAGAAGTGCGTTCTGGCCGGGGGAAATGATGTGCAGCCAGACCCCCGACACCACCAAGCCCATGGCAAAGCCGGAAACACCGGACGTGAGCCCGCCGAAGAAAGCCGCAGCGAGAAAAAGTGCCAGATTCAATCCATCCATAGTCGTCGCTCCCGAAGGGACGCAGCGCTTGGATGAACTTCATCTGACGGGGAGGCGGCTTGATCCCCGGCCTTTGCCGAATGGTCATTTCGCGGTCGCATGCCCAAAAGCAACAAAGGTCCCCTCCGCGATCGGAGGAGACGGTGCTTGGGCTCGCGCCTTGGGAATGCGGGGCGACCGCCGTGGGCCCCACGTCGTCGTATTTATTACATGTCGGTTGGAGGCACAAGGCTTTGCGCAATACACACCCGCATTTTCATCACTCGCCATGAGGCACGGCCTTCGCTAATCCTTGGGCGGGAGGCGACCATGACCAACAAGATCGATCTCGGTGGACGCAATGCGGTCGTCACTGGCGGCGCACAGGGCATTGGCCGCGCGATTGTCGAGCGCTTCATCGACTCGGGAGCAGCCGTTGCAATCTGGGACCGCGATATCACGCTTGCGAAAAAGACGGCGACCGAATTGCAAAAGCGAGGTCGGGTCACTCCATTTTCGGTCGATGTCACCAACTACGCCGACGTGGAGCGCGCGCGCGACGAAACCATCAATGCGTTGAGCCGCGTCGATATCCTTGTGAACAACGCCGGCATCGCCGGTCCGAACACAAAGACCTGGGAATATCCGCTGGATGCCTGGCGCAATGTTCTTTCCATCAACCTTGATGGACCGTTTCATTGTTGCCGCGCCCTGGCGCCGACAATGATCGCCCAGAACTACGGCCGCATCGTCAACATCGCGTCCATCGCCGGCAAGGAGGGCAACCCCAATGCGCCAGCCTATTCCGCGTCGAAGGCCGGACTGATTGCGCTCACGAAATCGCTCGGCAAGGAACTCGCGTCACACGACATTTCCGTCAACTGCATTACGCCGGCCGCAGCGAAGACCGCGATCTTCGATCAGATGACGCAAGAACATATCGACTTCATGCTGTCGAAAATCCCCCGCGGACGTTTCGTGACCGTGGATGAAATCGCCAGCCTGGCTGCGTTCTGCGCATCGAGCGATTGCTCGTTCACCACCGGCGCGGTGTTCGATATTTCCGGTGGGCGGGCGACCTATTGAGCGATCCACTACAGCAGCGACATCAACGCCTGACCGGCATCGCACTGATGTGCGGGGCGGTCGCGACTTTCTCGTGTCTCGATGCCACCGGAAAATATCTGCTGCGGTACATGGATCCCTTGCAGGTTGTCTGGGCCCGTTACTTCGGCGCCTTTTTGCTAGCGCTTATTTTTCTCAATCCGATCACCCGGCCGAAAATGATGACGACGACGCGGCCGTTTCTGCAGGTCGGCCGGTCGGCGCTGCTGCTTGGATCAACCGCACTGAGCTTTTTCGCCTTGCGCTACCTTCAGCTTGACGAAGCGCTAGCGATCCTGTTCTCGACGCCGTTTCTGGTCGCCTTGCTGAGTGGCCCGTTGCTTGGCGAGTGGGTCGGCTGGCGGCGATGGACGGCGATCGCGGTCGGCTTTTTTGGAGTACTGGTGGTCGTGCGGCCGGGTTTTGGCGGGATTCATCCCGCTGCGTTGCTGACCTTCTGCGGCGCCATCTGTTACGCACTGTATGTGATCACGACGCGCGTGCTGGCGCGGAGTGATTCCAGCGAAACGACGCTGTTTTATTCGAATCTGGTCGGTGCCGTGGCGATGTTGCCGGTCATCCCGTTCGTCTGGACGCCGCCGAGCAGCGCCCTGGTTGTGGCGCTCATGGTTCTTATCGGTGCGCTCGGCAGCGGTGGGCACTATCTGCTGATTCTCGGCCATCGGCTCGCGCCGGCGTCGACGCTCGCGCCTTTCATTTATACGCAGATCGTCTGGACGACGACGCTGGGCTTTTTGGTGTTCCACGACCTGCCCAACCGCTGGACGATCGTCGGGGGGCTGATCGTTGTCGCGTCCGGCCTTTACCTGCTCAATCGTGAGCGCAAGTTGGGCAAAGCGGAGCCTTCGGCACCGGTTGCCTAAGCGTCATGCGGGGCGCTAAGTTGCCCCCGCTTATCAAGGATTTTCGAGGATTTTCATGGCCACAGCAAAGGACCGTGCGCAGGCGAAAGCCGGCTCCGGACTGAATGACGACATCGGCGAGCAGAAACGGCTCGAATTGTACCGCACACAGGTTGTGCTTCGAGAGGCGGAACAGCGAGCCTACGACCTGTTCCTGCAAAACCTGGTCAAGGGAACCAGCCATCTTTCTCTCGGCCAGGAAGCGGTGGCAGCCGGTTTTGCCGGGGCAATGAAGCCGGGTGATCTCTCGTTCTGCACCTATCGCGGCCATGCCCATACGCTGGCTCGCGGCGTGCCCGTGGAAAAAGTGCTGGGCGAACTGATGCAGCGCGACAACGGGCTGATGCGCGGCAAGGGCGGCTCAATGCACCTGACCTCGGTCGACCATGGCGTGATGGGGTCATACGCCATCATCGGTGCGCACCTTCCCATCGCGTGCGGTGCTGCCTGGCGCGCGCAGTACAAAGGTGACAAGGACGTCTCGGTCTGTTTCTTCGGCGACGGCACGACGAATATCGGTGCGTTCCATGAAGCGCTCAATTTCGCCGCGGTGTGGAAACTTCCGGTGATATTCGTCTGCGAAAACAATCTCTATATGGAATACACGCCCATCGGCGACGTGACCGCGGTTCCGCAACCGGCAGCCGATCGTGCTTCCGCATACGGGCTCGAGCGCATCCTGATCGACGGTAACGACGCCGATGTCGTTTATCGGGCCGCGCAAACCGCGTTTGAAAAAGCCCGCGCAGGCGAGGGCCCGTCGCTAATCGAATGTCTCACGTATCGGCACAGCGGGCACTCGCGCGCCGACCCGGCAAAATACCGGCCCGAGGGCGAACTCGATCGCTGGAAGTTGCGCGATCCGATCAAGATCTATCGTGAGCGCTTGCTGCAGTTCGGTGTCGCGGAAAAAGTAATCGCCGATATCGATGCGCAGGTGCGCAAGATGGTCGACGACGCGACGGACGCCTGCAAGGCCGCGCCGCCGCCGCCGCTCGATATCATCGCCACCGACGTCTACGCCGATGGAGGTTGGGCATGGCGGAACTGACCTATCGCGACGCGGTCATCCGCGGCATCGCGCAGGAAATGAGCCGGGATCCCGATGTTGTGTTCCTCGGCGAGGATGTGGCCAAAGCCGGCGGCGTGTTCAAGGCAACTGTCGGGCTTTACGAACAGTTCGGTCCGTTGCGCGTGCGCGACACGCCGATTTCCGAACAGGCCATCCTTGGTGCGGCGATGGGCGCGGCGATGACCGGCTTAAAGCCGATTGCCGAGATCATGTTCTCGGATTTCTTTGCAGTCTGCTTCGACTACATCGCCAACGAATTTCCCAAGAGCCGCTACATGTCGAACGGGCAGGTCAAATGCCCGCTGGTGGTGCGTACGGGTAATGGCGCGGGTTCGCGCTTCGGTGCACAGCACAGCCAGAGCGTCGAGAACTGGTGCATGATGATCCCCGGGCTCAAAGTGGTGGCACCCTCGAGCCCGCGCGATGTCATCGGGCTCCTCGCCGCATCCGTGCGTGATCCGGATCCGGTGATTTTTCTCGAGCACAAATCGCTCTATCCGACGAAGGGCGAGGTTCCGGACGGTGAGATCGTCGATACGCTCGGGACTGCCAAAATTCTCCGCTCAGGCAAGGACGCAACGATCTGCGCGCTGGCCCTGATGGTCCCGCGCGCGCTTGAAGCCGCCGAAAAGCTCAAGGCGGAACACGGCATTGATTGCGAAGTTGTCGACGTGCGGTCTTTGGTGCCGCTCGACACGCAGACCATACTTGGTTCGGTCGCCAGGACGCACAGGGTGTTTACGGTCGAGGAAAACCCACGACTGTGTGGCTGGGGTGCGGAAATTGTTTCGATCGTGGCGGATGAAGCCTTCTACGATCTTGATGGCCCGCCCGTCCGAATTACGACACCACATATTCCACTGCCGGCGGCCGATATCCTTGAAGACATCGTCCTGCCGACGCCCGACCGGATTGCTGAAACCATCAGGCGGAGCCTGCAGAGTTAGCCGCCGTCGCCGCCGGACGCCGGCGGCCTCGCCTGGAATGGCATCACGCCCGAGATGAGGTAGCCGGGAGAGCCCGGTCATGACATCGAGAGTAAAGGGAATTTCCATGTACGAAAATCTTCTCGCCAACGTCCCGACGGATCTCTGGATTGGCGGCAAATGGCGCAAGGCTTCCGATGGCGGCCGGTTTGACGTGATTGATCCTGCGACCGAACGGAAGATTGCCTCGGTCGCCAGCGCCACCGTCGATGACGCAAAGGCCGCGTTGGACGCTGCCGAAGGCGCGTTCGAAGGCTGGGCCGGACGCAAGCCGCGCGAGCGCGCCGAAATCCTGCGCAAGGCTTACGAACTGATCATGCGGGATGCCGAGCGTTTCGCGAAACTGATCACGCTGGAGAATGGCAAGGCGCTGCCGGATTCGCGCGGCGAGGTCGCCTATTCAGCCGAGTTCTTCCGCTGGTATGCGGAGGAAGCCGTGCGCAATATCGGCGAGGTATCGCGTGCGCCGGCATCAGGCGCGCGAATTTTTGTGCACCACAAGCCGGCCGGTATCGCCGTGCTGGTGACGCCATGGAATTTTCCGGCGGCGATGGCGACCCGCAAGATCGGGCCGGCGCTCGCGGCAGGTTGCCCGGTTGTCCTCAAGCCGGCCTCGGATACGCCGCTCACCATGCTGGCGCTGATGCCGGCGCTGGAAGAGGCGGGCGTTCCCGCCGGTGTCGTGAACGTCATTCCCTCGCGCTCGTCCGGGAAGGTTGTCGGCGCCATGCTGCATGACTCGCGCGTGCGCGTGGTCTCTTTTACCGGGTCGACCGAAGTCGGGCGCAAGCTGCTGCACGAAGCGGCCGACAACATCGTCAAGCCGGCGATGGAGCTCGGCGGCAATGCACCGTTCATCGTGTTTGAAGATGCCGATATCGATGCCGCGATCGACGGCGCCATGATTGCGAAAATGCGCAACATGGGTGAAGCCTGCACGGCCGCAAACCGCTTCTACGTGCATGAGAAAGTGCACGACGAATTTGCCAAGAAGCTCACGGCCAAGATGGGCTCGCTGAAGATGGGCAACGGCCTCGACGAGGGGGTCAATCTCGGCCCGCTCGTGAACAAGGATGGCCGCGACAAGGTCATCGAGCTGGTCGACGACGCGGTCAAGAAAGGCGCCAAGATTCTGGTTGGCGGAAAATTGCCGGAAGGGCCCGGATTCTTCTATCCCGCGACCGTGCTGACCAATGTTCCGGATTCGGCAAAGATGCTGAACGAGGAAATTTTCGGGCCGGTCGCCTCCATCCAGACATTCAAGAGCGAAGACGAAGCGATCAAGCGCGCGAACGATACCGAATATGGTCTCGTTGCCTACCTCTACACAAAGGATCTTGGCCGCGGCATGCGCGTCTCCGAGAAGCTCGATTTCGGCATGATCGGCCTCAATCGCGGGCTCGTCTCCGATCCAGCGGCTCCCTTTGGCGGCACGAAGCAATCAGGCCTCGGCCGCGAAGGTGCGCATGAAGGCATGATGGAATTTCTCGAGACGCAATACGTGTCTGTGAGCTGGTGAGGGGAAGGGATTAAGCGCGTGGACGTTCTGATGCCGCAGCTCGGCGAAACAGTAGCCGAGGGCAAGATCACGAAATGGTTCAAGGCGGCCGGCGATGCGGTAAAGCCGGGCGACAACCTTTTCGAAATCGAGACCGACAAGACCTCGATGGAGGTGCCGTCGACCACGGCCGGTACGCTCACCGAGATCCATTTCAAGGTGGGCGAGGTGGCGAAAGTCGGCGCCGTGATTGCCGTGATTTCCGGCCCCGGCGCCGCGCAAAGTCCGCCCGCCGCTCCTGCGCCAGCCAAGGCTCCGGCCGCGCCCGCAGCTGCGGTGCGCCCTGCTTCTGTGTCTGCTCAAACGGTTGCACAGGCCGCACCGGTGCCGCGAACGACGCCGATGGATCCTTTTCGCGAGGTACGGACGCCGGAGCGCAACTACGGGCCCGGCAGACTTGCTGGCGGCACCTCGGTCACACCTCTCGCGCGGCGGCTTGCCGGCGAGCGCGGCATAGATCTGTCACGCGTTTCCGGGTCAGGTCCGCACGGTCGCATTGTTGCTCGGGACGTAGAGCAGGCCACGCCTGGTCCGACCGGTCAGGCAATTGGAGGTGTCAGCGCTGCTCAAGTGAAAGCGTTGTTCGAGGGGATTGCATATGAAGAGGTTCCTCTCGACTCCATGCGGCGCACCATTGCCACGCGCCTGGTCGAGGCCAAGCAGAGCATTCCACATTTCTATTTGACGTCCGATATTGCCGTTGGCCGCTTGATCGCAATGCGTGAAGAAGCAAACGCCGCTGCGCCGAAGGGCAAAGACGGCGAGCCGGCATTCAAGCTTTCGCTCAATGATTTCATCATCAAGGCCTGGGCCGCGGCGCTGCAACGAATTCCAGCGGCGAATGCCGTTTGGGCCGGCGATCGCATTCTGCGTTTCCGCAACTCCGATATCGGTGTTGCGGTGGCGCTCGAGGGCGGTCTGATAACACCAGTGATCCGCAACGCCGAAACAAAATCGCTTACGGCTATATCGGCGGAGATGCGCGATCTCGCCGGCCGAGCGCGACAGAAGAAGCTCAGGCCGAACGAATATCAGGGTGGCGCAAGCGCCATTTCCAATCTCGGTATGTACGGCGTGCGCGAATTTTCTGCGATCATCAATCCACCCCACGCCACAATACTGGCGGTCGGCGGCACGC
>Ga0310890_10000096_pt1 | contig 22816 bp, 23 predicted proteins | sample T20D3metaG_FD_203751 | JGI IMG/M metagenome (GOLD analysis project Ga0310890, IMG submission 203751) | Lab incubated soil microbial communities from West Virginia University Organic Research Farm, Morgantown, WV, United States - T20D3 | ecosystem: Environmental > Terrestrial > Soil >... | reverse complement strand
GTAATTTTAATATCCTTTTTCTCAGAAGACAAAATTGGAGATTCTTAATTCCAAATCTAATCTCCGTAATAAATACATTCTCAGACATTCAGGGTTCTAAACTAATTATACATGAATTTCTCGATATAATTGTAGATTGTTGACTAATTATGAAAAATCACAGCATTATGAATCCTTATTGGCCAATGGCAGGTTAAATTAGAGTTAGAACGGAGTAGCGAAATCTTGGTTCTATGTCTCAATTAACAATGATGCCATAGATTTGCCTTTGCCACTTGAAGTACTCTGGTTTACATCACTTTCACTTTCCGTATGTAGTATGCTATTATTGTTTATCTGCCCTGTAGATATCCGTGAAGTGAATGGATTTGCAGAAGATATGAATTAACTTTTGCTTTTGTTCGTATTGCACACATTCATTGGTTCCAGTTTGAGTCATCGCAGTCGGCAGTATAACAATGGTTTGTGTGGATACTACTAGAAGTAGAAAGAGCAGTACTGACCCCATACAATCCTCTTGACATGATACATATTGAATTTCAGCGGATATAACCTAATTATTAACTAGCACATATATTTAATGCCTTCAAGCATCTCTTTTAGAGTAACGTTCTAGATAATGGATATATAAAATAATTCAGCATTCATTCTTTACTTTTTAGGTTAACTTGTGATTTCATAATTTGGAAAGCAGCTCTACGTTCTAGCTCTCTTTAGATTTCTCAACTTCTATCTTGCACCTTGTTACAATACCTGCAATTACGCCAAGTGCAGCCAGCCATGGTGCTAGAGTTATCATTGCGACGGCTCCAGCTGTACCCCACGTAATAGGTATGGATAAGAGGAGATTACCTTTTTCATCCTTTATGACTATCCGCTTTACTCTTGCATCTTGGATTATCTCTTTGACTTTTCCGATAAGACTACCTGCCGATACATCGTAAACATCTTTCCCAAGTCCTAATTGAGTTCCGCAATTAGAGCAATATCTAGCATCTTGTGAAAGCTCTGTGCCACAATCTGTGCATTTTGCCATAGAGATCTTGAGTATATTCTGACTCGATCTCTTTAAATCTTTAGAAATCCAAATTCGAGTGTACGAAGAAAAACTTTACATAAAGCAAACAAAATCTGCAATAACTTCAATTAACATATTATGCAGTTCGATTGACCCTATATCATGAATAATATTTTTTTTAAACTAAAGTCTACCAGTCTCAATCTCAGTCTAATGAAAATTTGAAATATAGAGTACTGTATTATCAATATCGTGGATAATGGTGTTGATGACGTCAAGGATAGTACGAGCAGTAGTTCGAGTAATGATACAAAGCCAATTAATAGTGGTAATAGTTCTGAAAAAAAACAAAGATCCCTTTTTAAATCGATAACAATAATGTTTGTTGCCGTAGCAGTTGTGATAATTGCAAGCAGTTTGATAGAACAATTTCTCGAGGACCGCTATGGCCCATTCTTAAAGGTAGTAGTAGTTGCAGTTATTGGATATTTTGTAATAAACTCACTTGCAAATGTATTTTACAAGCTTTCATATGATGCGTTGAAGAGCAATGCAGAGTCAATCCGAATTCTCATCAAGATAATTGGTACAATTATTGTTATTTCCATCATAATTTCATATTTGAGTGAGGACCCTTTAATTGCCACATCAATAGGGACAATTACCGCAATTGTAATAGGCTTTGCAAGTCAAAGTGTGCTCGGAAACCTAATCGCTGGACTCTATTTGGCCATTACACGACCTTTTAGAATAGGAGAGAAAGTTACTGTATTTGGATATACTGGCATAATTTACGATATTGGATTACTATACAGTCGATTGAGAACTGATGACGGAGAAATTATACTTGCACCAAATACTTCGATGATAACCACTACAATCATTATTCGAAATACTTAGCTATTTTCCAAAAAATGATCCAAAAGAATCCTTTAGAGCGTCAAATGCATCATCTATTATTCCTGTAGTATTATGCATTATCCCACTGTCGTTAGACAAAGCTCCTGTACTCGTATCGTTACTTGGTGTAACTAATCCAGTGGTATCATTAATCTGTGCCAAGATTGAATGATGCGGAATCGAAAGTTGAAGGGCGATATATATGGAGAGTGTCAAGATAATAGATAACTTGATGTTCCACATACTAGATCAAATTGGAAGGGACGATAATATAGTTTTCATATTCAGTTTATAGCAGGTATTTACAGCGATACTAGAATCTACAACTTTTATAATAAATTTGAGAATCAATGACCCTTAAAATTAATTACAATTTGGATGATAGTCAAAATAACCGGAATGATTCCTGCGGCATATGTGACCTGTAACTTTATTTTTTTCTCTAATGGTTCTTCCGCAAGAAATATTTCTGTTTTGTTATCATGAAGTGTCGATAAATATCGTACCGGTTCGAGGGTGTCCCCTGATTCGAATGACTCAATTATTCTACTAACAGTATCCATTTTTTCCTTTGCTGGAAGTGTCGTAATTTTTGAGTAGATTTTTTTTATTTCATTTATTTCAAGTTTTATGTGGCGCTTTAGAAAAGAATTGTATGAATCTAATCCCTTTATCAGATACTCCATCTTTTCTACCTCATCACTACTATTCTTTGCAATTGAAAGGCATCCCTTGGCAAAATATAATCTAAACCTTTTTCTTGAAAGCGCAAAGACCGCTTTTAGCAATCCTGCCAGAACCGTCAGAAAAAGAAATGCTCTTGCAGAGTAAAATAAAATATTTTCCGTTAACATTGATACTATTTCTTCAGGAACAAATAGTTCAAATAATGGTTTTAAAAGTTCTATTACTGTAAAAAATATCAGCAAAGGGATTGCAACGTACAGAATTTTTCTTACTAGATCAAATTCTGAAACTGCAGATTCAAAACCTCTCTTTATGAAATATTTTTCAATTGAGAACGGTGCCGGATATGGTGGATAAATTATAACCATTACTACAAAGACAATTATTTGGAAGACAGAAAAGAGATTCACAGATAACCTAGCATATTCTAAATTTTGCTCTATGGTCTCTATAGTAGAAATAGTTTTGAAGTATTCTAATACTACTTTATCCAAAATATAATGAGAAATTATCAATGCTGACGGGAGAACAATTAATACTATAATGGTAAGCTGAAAACCGGACAAAAGCGATATCCTCTTGTCCAGTCTATTATACAGTCGAGTAAAATTTTCAGGTTTTGTTGTTCCCAATACCTTTAATCAGTAAAATGCTGCATCAAAGTTTAATAAATCAGTTTTGACAAATTTAAATACTAGAGTGATTTGGAATTAATTCTAGACAGTTAGCCTCATTATCTCTTCATGGTAATTGACTTGAATTCTTATTTTCATGCCAAACAATAAAAATAGAAGGTCATTCTCCGAATTGACCCGTGTCTACCCACCCTTGCTGAATAAGTGTCCACCAGTCTTCTGCTAAGCCGTCCAAAACATAATCGTATGGCAAGAAACCATATCCTCCGTCTCCCCACTCTGTACCCCAAGAATTGCGTATAATTATTGCGCCCTTGGTAACTTTATCACACATTTCATTTTTGATTGGCATCTTATCATCATAACCTACTGCCATGACTGCATGGCCACCATCTATTTTTTCTCCTTCGCAAGGATAAGGAATTTTTCCAGTAGATGCACTCTGTTGGATAGAATTATATACTGTAAATCCAAACATGCATGGAAAGCCCTTTGCAATGTTATCTTTGATTGATTTTAAGAGTACGTCCTTCGCAATTCCCGAGGGATCAAGACGGACATAATTAATTGCTTGGTAATTTTTGGCAAAAGAGTAACAGAATGCAGGAGGTTCCTTTTCATAATTCTTAATATCATATGGCCAGTATTCTTCTGGGGGAACCCCAAATAAGGTCAGCGCGCCCATGGCGGTCCTCAAAAAAGCACCGGTATCACCCTTAAAATTGAGCATTTTACGTGAAACCTTATAGAGGAACAACCTAGATGCATCTATGTGCTTACCGTGCGCTCTTCTTTCAAAATATTCAACGAGTCCGACTGAGGCATTTGCAGTACATGAACCTAGTGATTCTTGATCCTCTATTGGTGAACACCACTTTCTTAGATCCTTTTTTGTGGGTAGTGAAACCTTTAGAACTTTAGTTTTTATAGATTCGTCTAGATCTACCTTTTTGAACATGTTTGCAACCTTGGTGGATTGTGGAGTATAATCTCGAAAGCTCGGATAGTCAGGAAGCCAGCCCATTCCTTTTTTTACGATAAATTTGCTCAATTTAGCAGAGTGACGGATTTAAAGTTAATAAGTTTAGCGATAATGATTATCAATTTAGGCAGTGCATTAGTACGAGTCAATGAAATGGTCATTTTCCTGAATTTTCTAAATTCTGGTCCAAAATGCTTATCTATACGTACATGGATTAAAGAACATGCGTAAATTACTAGCAATTCTCAAAGCTTTAATTGAAGGCAAAGCTACAATAGTAAATGTTGGAAAAACCCGTGTTTCAATGACTCCTGGTGAAGTCACGCAAATCAAACACAATTAACAGGAAAGCAAAACGTTTTCTTCTATCCATCGGTTAATTACGAAGTCGTAATACTGCTGAAATAGATTATTATTTATTTATCGATTTATGTATTTATTAAAATGGTGTTTAGCCCTCCATCCCATAAATATTTCCGAGCTAGTAAACAATCTTGCAATCTCGAAAGTTTCAAGTCCCGGTACTATTGCTCTGACCACTGGAACACCAATCTTTGGATTAGTCAAGTCTACAATTATTGCTCGATTCAATCTTGATTTCTTCAATCGCGATAAGATAAATTTGATATCGTCTAAGATATCTTTCATGACGTAGGTTTTGATATCAGAAAACATTATTGTATTATTAGTTCCTTTTCCTCCTAATGGTTTTGCCTGCATGAATTGCCATTTTCTTTTGTATATCTCATCATTCTCCCTATACCGTATTTTTTTCAAGTCATCTCTTGCGCCTTGAATATCACCTACTCTTGTCTGGGAAAGTTCTGTGATTGCACGTATGAGGGCGATACGAGAATCAAGATGCGTTCCATAACCTATTGCAAAATATCCATAATCACTTGTTATCCATTCAATACTACTGGCTACAAAGGTGGGAATTCCAACGTCTTTTTGTGTAATATCCTTTACTAGTAAAGAGATGCCTGCATCAGTAAACCTATCGACCAGTAGTTTTACGGGTTTGAATTCGTATGCAATTTCAGAAATATCCACATCCGGAAAGATGCTAGAATCATCCACAAACTCACTTACTATATTTTGAGTAAAATTAGAACTATCATATGTCGTTTTTCTTAATGAATTAGTTATTTTTTCTAGGATACTGTACGGTATTGAGGATGCACATAAATGAGCTATACTTACTGCATCTCTCTCGATCACTTCACATAACGCGTGACATATTGCTTCTTCAATAGTATTTCCTGAGGCTAGTCCATTCGTGTGAGAATACAAGTAAGCATTGACGGACGGTGGTTTTGCAAGGTATCTCGAAAACACAAGTTCCGCCGGAACCAAAACATCTTCTTGCTTCATAAGATCGAATCCCAAAACGAAATCAACGATGGATTGGTGATCGTTATAGCTTTGCTGTGTTGATTCTACTACCTCGTCAGGATGCAGAACTTTGGAGTACTGTTTCGATAATTCTGCATAGGTTCCTTTAATCATACTTTTAGAACTGGTACTATATAAGGAACAGTATCGTTCTATTGATTCCATTATGGCACTTGTTTTTGCGTGAGTTTTAGTTGGTCCTTTCCCACTGTAGACCCAAATCGTATCTTCCGTGCCGGGCAGTATGGAAACATAGTTCGGTATATACAATCGGTCCAAATATGTTATATTGGCTATTCTCGTTACACCAATTTTGTAACAGATTGGAGTAATTTCAGAAAGAGTGTCTTCTATAGGTCTTACTCTTGGAGATATATCACCATCTGTAGTAAAATGCTTTTTAATACTATTAAGATGTAAACGAGACGATGAAAATGATTTGGACATCTTTGATGTTTAGTATGAAATGAATATTATCAATTTTACTATCACCGATTCATTCAAGCGAATTTTTGTTAGGATCTAGTATCTGGTTTCAACATAATTTATGTTAATTTAATAACTTCCTTCTTTCTGCATTCAACATGGACTTATTGATACAAGTGCCAGACCAACAGATACTAGTTTGTTCAGTACATCCTTCCTCTTTACTCGCAATTGCTTAGATCTCTGCTACTTCTATTAGAGATATTGGATCTATTTTTTTGTCCAGTTGTATGCTTTTCGGTCTTATGTGGATAGAACCGAAATCTCCATTCTTAAGTGTGCATTAAGACTTCGATATTGATAAACGAGTCTTGGACACTATTATTCCCTATTTTGATTATGACAATCATGGTACAAAATCCGCAAGGACAGAGTCGCTTTAATTATATGGGCGTTCTCATTGAATACGAATATGTAGATAATAAATACGGTGAATGTAGTGTAATAGCAAAATATAATATCGAAAAAGACATCTTTTCATTTGAGGAAGTATTTGCTTGTTAAAGTGCGTATATCGCAGTTCTCGGAGTTTTGTAATGATCAAATAAAGTTGACATATTAATATACATTGTAGACTTATTCAGCTATACTAACCGTTGCAATATTAGGTCCGCTATCTATCCTAACTGGATCAAGCTGCATTATGCTATCATAAGAATTCAAATACTTCCACCCAGATTCATTTAATAATGTTATTAGTTCATGCAAAGAATAAAGTCTCATAGTCGTACCTAATTGCAGTAACATCTTTAAATCGTTTTTGTCACCATTCACTTTTTCATAGAAAGACGATAAACTTTCGAACTCAGAACTTTCCAAATTGAAGTTCCATTTTTCAAAAACAGAAATATGATCAAATTCGTGTAAGGTCATAGATTCAAAATTTCGGAGCCTCCAGTCTCTGTTTTCTGTTTCAATTATTAGTATGCAGTTCCGTCCTGCAATTTTGTTAAGCTCCCTGAGCATAGTACGATCGTTTGAACTTCCGGTATAACCGATCGAATTATCCATAATAATCATGGCATCAAAGTCACTTTCGTCGTTACCAAGCAACACGCGGGATGGATCATAGGGATTACCTAGAAAAAATTTGGGTAAATTAGAAGATTGAGTTAGTTCCTCTACACTATATTTCCTAGCCACCTCTAAAAACAATTGAGAAGGGTCGTATCCTACTACCCTATACCCCCTTTTTGCCAATTCTATGGAATGTCTCCCTATTCCGCATGAAAAATCCAAGATTTTTGATCCCTCACTTATATCATTTTGCCGTAATAATTTTACAATGCCGTCTGTTTCTTTTCCAGAATTTTTTCTTTGGTCCACTAAAAAAGGTAAGTAAAGCCAAGGATTTTCAACAAACAGAACATCGGACCAATTTAAGTGATTCCTGGATCTATCGTTCACAGTGCTTATTTAGTGGATAGGGTTTTAAAAGAATATCAGATAAGTATGATTTTTCAGAGTTGGGGTGCGGTCGTTTCTTGATTGTGCAGTTCCCAAGGTCTTTTAGCTACTGGTTCAGCGATTTTTTATTTTTAAGAAATTTTCTAGTGCGAGAATCTTTATATAGAAATATTAAAACTGGCGTTAATATTAAGAATCAATTTGTGGCAATAGCCAACGATAAATATCATGATATTTTCTAAAAGATCACTTGATCAAAATTTTATAATTGGCTATGGAGGTCACACCGGATCCCTTTAGATCCTCTTGTCCTTTTATCACATCCACTACATTTGTGTTGATATTGTGTTCTCCAACAGGTAAGTCGTGTATGAAAAGAGAGTAACCATATGCTGCGGCTTTAAAAGTACCCTTGATAGGGTTACCTTCAGCATCGCTGAATTCGGGAATCGAGTTTGTAGGATAAGTAACGTTAAAGAAACCATCAGTGTGAATAAATTTCAATTCACTAGGATCAACTTCTTTTCCATCTATTTTTATGACTACATTACTTGTTGGAGTTTCAATATTTATTGGACAGTCATATAATTTTTCGTCGGATTGTTCACCTGCAGTTCCCAAATCACATTCAGAAAGGGATATTGGGATCATGATGACCTTGTCTGATGGAATAGTACACTGATAATTGTATTCATCTGGTGGATTACCATCTGGTGGAAGAGCATTAGGGAGAAACCAGATCGGCCCGTCTTGCATGGCTGAACATCTTTTTGCGTCAGGAGGATCCCTAAGTGGATGCAACTCACTAGGAATACCAAGATTCCATATCCACCATTTTTTAATCAATTCACTATATGGAACACCATTTAGTGTAGAATTGGTAGGAAATATAGTATACTTTGAATTATCCGCAGTCACTGTTCCAACTATAGAGACTACGTACATCAATGGAACAAGTGTGGAAATTACACACACTAAGGGAATTTTAGAATTAATCAGAGCCAATGGATTGTAGTATTTATCACTTAAGTATTTTTTAACTCTTTCGGGCTCTTTCCTTGTGTTGGTATGTATGTATTGCACCAGGTTTTAACACTGTTCTATTTGCACTTTGTACTTCGACTAGAGATGAAAGATTCTATTAATTTTGAGTAATAGGAAATAAATGATTTCGACTTTAATAGGAGATAACTCAGAATTATTAATTTACAAGTTACTAAATCAAATTGAGGTCTTTTATAATTCCTGAATCTACGTCATTAAGCCAAGCCTTGTGTTTCTTACGGCTTGTATAATTATGGATATGAGTTATAAAACAACGTGCTTAGTGTTATTTACAATAGAAAGAGTTTTTACATTACAAGTTAATTGATAATTTTGAAATTAAGAGCTTGCAAAGATCAAAAATTTCGCTATTTTTTTCATCTTCGTTAGGTATGATCATCATTTCGTTTGTAGTTGTTTTTCTTCAAGTCGTAGATGTAAACGCGGGCGATTCTTTGATGAGTATCCTAGGTGATAAAAATTCGCTCGATTACAAGATATTCTACTCTGTGATATTTATGATATCAGTGTTTATACAACTTTACTTTCTTATGACAACTAGTAAAATAGTCTTCAAGTTTAAGAAGGTAACGTCGCGTTTGGCTCTAATAATTGTGCTCTTCTACATGGTGTGCCAAATAACAGTAATCACCCTTCTTATATTTCTCTTGGGAGAACAATTGTATACTTCCCGATACAATATCCTTTTGGTCCAATCAATAACCGGACTCTCCTTGATGTTATCAATCGTTATCCTCGGCTCACTAATATTTAAATGCGTTAAGACATATGTAAGAACAAGAAGTAAAATCGCTGGTATATACACCATAGCTGTTATTGCTCTTTCATTACAATTGTTCAGCGCTTTAATTTATGTTGAGTCCACTTTGAACGGTAAACCTCATTATATCTATCCAACGAGAAATCCATGGGCATCATCTTCTTTTACAGATTTAACCATCAAATTGTTTTCTATATACGACACTACCAGGTTTATCTCATTCATTGCAGTATGGATGGCTTCAATGTTACTTACAAAGTCATATGCCAAGAAAATTGGGGAAAAAAAATATTGGATCATCGTGAGTATTCCAGCAATTTATTTCCTCTTTCAGTATTCAACTTTCCTATTAAACCAATTAGGAGTACTCTCTCCACTTTTGACGGCAAATGAACCCATATTCCCTAATTTTTATAAATTTATTTTAAGTACAGTTAATGTCGGTTTAGGTATCTTATTTGGAATTTCTTTTTTAATACTCGCTAGGGCTTTTACTCACGAACGTTTAAAGTACTATCTAATAATCTGTGGAACAGGTATTATGATTATCTTCAGTAGTAACGTTTCAACTGTTCTAGTCAAATCTGTTTTCCCAGCATGGGGGGTAATTGCAATTTCATTCGTCTTGCCAGCTTCATTTCTCATTTTGATAGGACTTGATTCTGCGACATCCTACGTGGCAGGAGATATCAAAGTACGCAGTTATATTAGCAAATCTAAGAAACAGTTTGAATTGTTCCGAGCTTTGGCCTCCGCAAAAGCCTCAACGGAAGCGGAGAATAAAGTACATCAAATTATTAAGCAATTCCAAGGCAACATAGAGTCCGAGGCATTATTTGCTTCAAGATCAGAATTAGAGGATATTAAAGAATATGTTGATGAAGTAATGACAGAATTAAAGAAAAGTGGTAGGCTAAATAATACAAAATCAGATGATTAAATATACAATGAACTTATAACTAACATTCTTGGAGGAGCGTTAAATTCCTAAATGATATTTTTAGGTGCTTATTACGTACTATGTCTACTCATTTCACCTTGAACCTAAAATTATTAACGAATATGTACTGGCGTGATAGCATTTTTTTTCTCTCGCCACAAATGATTTGGAGTGAAATTGGGTCCAGATACATCCTTTGTTATTTTTTCTTTTGGCAATATCTTAATTTCATACAAGGATTCCGTGTAGAAATTATCCATTCCATACCCACCAAATCTTATTTTATATGATGATGCGGGAAGGTCTCGCAAAAGAACGAAATATCCAGAAACCAACGCTGTATACTTACCGGGGTAATTAGGCTCGTCCATCTTGTCCAAAAAAGGATTTTCTTTTGAAATATCCAATTCAAAAGGCATAGATGAGACCCTAAATGATTCTAAATTTGGTACCAATTTAAATGCGTTGTAGTTTCTATCTTTTTTCTCAAGAGTCGCCCAAAATGGTCCGGCAGCGTCGACATGCTCTCGTACCGCTCTCCTCAAGTAAAACTCATTATTAATAACAAGCCCTTTATAACTATCTCCCATAGTATAATACGTAGTAACAATAGGAACTAGTATTGCCATGCCTTCTGGTATCGCGTTAGAAGACTCCAGGTAATTTGAAATAGATTGATGATATCCAATGTTGCCGCGAAGAAACAATATGTCTCCATATTGACCTTCATCGGGATTGTCGCTCAATAGCCAACGCTGCCAAGTGATAATTATGTCACTATAAGAAAGTCCCTTGTAATTTTCTGATATTTTAACTATGTATTTGTCGTCCAAAATTCGTAACTTTTTCCTATTAATTTTCTTTTTTATTTTAGTTTTGCCCATTAATAATATTCTTGTAATCATGGTACAACTACCTTATTTCATTTTTCGGCAGTAATAATCTAGGTGCTAATAAACAGACTTACATAAGGTGTTTAGTGCGTATCGAAATATTCAAATTTCATTCTCTTTCATAAAGTCCTTTATAAAGGACATTGGATTATCTTCCCCTTGAATTCTTCCGGATCTTGGATCTGAAATATCTCTAAGTTTCTCTTTGCCCGGCTTTACTTCGATATCATAAACTGACCTTGTGGTATATCTGCCTATCCCCCTTCCATAAAATCCAAGCCGATATTTTCCTACCGTTAAATTATATATAATAACAAAAATCCCCGCAACAACTGCTTGATACGGGCCTGCTTCAATTGGTATCTCTATTGTTTTCCTAATCGAACTTGCTTTAGATACTGTAAGTGGGAATAGTGGGGTTTCAACATAGTAATCATCAAGTTCACCAACACTTAGGAGCTTAGAAAGTGAGCCGTTAGGAAGTTTCTTAATTTGAACTCCAATAGGACCTCCGTTAATTGTATCTCGTCTTGCAGCAGCACGCAAAGAAAGTTCATCATTCATATCTTGCCCTTGATAATCATCTCCAAGCACAACCATGGTACTAATCACAGGTATTAATACAGCGGTATCTTCCTGTATTGTTATTCCTTGTTCATTAGTCATTGCCGTAAAAACTTTATTTTTAGGATCTTCCTGTTGGGCGTATGAAAATTCAACGTTACCTCTAAGAAACGCCATATTCTTTCCTTCACGATATGCAATGTCGGGTTTATCAGACATCAAATTATTGTACCAAACTCCAATCCACTGGCCGTATGTTAGTCCTCTAAAAACCTGTTTTGGATCTGCAACTTCATAATCATTGGCCACCATGATAACCTCCACTTATTAATCCAATCTTTTGTAGCCTATTTCCTAAATTGGAAAAAGATTCACTGGATTCAACAATTGATTTCAATGGATGAGAGCATGCCCTTAACATTGAACTATAATATTATCACTTGCTTATAAGGACTGCTCCATTGAACCTTATGGACTTTCCTTGAAAGAAGCGGTACTGAGATCATTAGCCGAAAAAAATAACGTGGAATACCAGCAGAGCAGGTTTATTCAAAATTTTTGCATAGGCTTATTGTCTTTTAGAAGAAATGTTGACCAATTTCAGAGATCCGTTTTCCAGGGATAGCAGGAATGTAGTAATATCCTCCACCTAAAGTCAAGGTATCAAAAGATCTCTTTGCAGAGATCCCATTGCCATAAGAATTTTTTTTCTCTCCCTCCTCTTTCATCTCAGTATGAGTGTTTACGTGTTGTGCCATATTTCTCTTCATTTCTATGAATATCTCTATATCGTTTTGAAAACTAATAAACAAAATACCTGTTTTGGGGTACTCTACGAAGTCATCTTCCATATAAAGAAATCCACGTCTAAAGATAGTTCCTTGCATGCCGCTTTTTTTCTTTCTCGGATTGGTCCTTCTCGCATGCGAAGATTCAGGACAATTTTTATTGATATTCAAGTATCGTATATCATATGAATCAAAGAAATTCTTTATTGGGTCTCTTTGTTCATCGATAAGTTTTGATAATCTATCCTTCGCTTGTTCCTGTTTGGACGAATCTGTAGAATGAAGCTCTGAAACAAGCTTATTCTCCTCATCTGGAGAAAGTGTTCCTAGGAGTAACCCGGTAGCTTTGCTTCGTCCGACCCATTTTTCTTGTTCCTGGGTGCTGAGTTTACCCCATTCACCTAAATTGTGTTCAATTTTCTGAAAAACCATAAACGTTCCATCCTCGAATTCCATTTCACCTTCGTTCCCACATATCCAGATGTTATTATTCGTTAGTCTGTGAGGATTGGAAATTCCATCATAAAAACCCATCAGGTTCCTTCCGTCGGCTCTGTGAAATCCGAAATGAACATCAGTAATTTTTGCCCATCCCTTTATTGCATCCGTTATATCCAATCCATTTTCGGTATCGTTCAAATACTGTAAGTCTTTTGTTACGAGGCCCTCATTCGGCTTCAGGTACTGGTCATTTTGTAATACCATCTTGTTGAGAGCGTGATTACTTGAAGCAAGTTGTAGGATCATGTCAGTTTGTAACAATGTATATGGAAATTGGTCGCCAATTTCATAATGTATTGGTAAATCATGAAGGTTCTTTGGACATTTCTTCATTAGATTTAACTTTTTAAAGAATGTTTTACCAAAACCAACTGTTGCAGTGAAGTTAAATTTAGTCAAAGGATACATATACATTTCTTCATCATTACTCGTATCTTCAATTTCAATTATTTCTCTATCAATTTTCTCAAATAATGTACATAATCTTTTGAGTCCTTGACTGACTGATTTTTTATCGTCAGTTGGGATAATATCTAAACGAACAATGAGAGAGTAGTCTTGTTTCCTCGGTGCAGGAAATGATATACCCGCCTGCCTCCGTTTACTAGCAATCATGTTCTTTTCTAACTCGGAGTGTTGAGTGGAAGCGAGGTATGACGTCGTAGTAAATTTCATGTCCATATTTACATTTTTGAAATACTTAAGGTATTTGTTACTGCGGCTGCGTTACGACAAAAAGTCTAGAGTCACATATTCTAAATAACCTAAATACAACTCCCCTAAAGTAAATTAATAATGAGTTCTAGTCTCAAAATCCATCGCCAAAATTCAAAGCCATTCGGACTTTCCCTCGGTGAATGGAGCGCAAAATGGTGGCAATGGCTATTGGCAATACCGAAATCTCTAAATCCGGCCATGGATTCGTCAGGTGAGAATGCTGCAATAGGGCAAACTGACTCAGACGTATTTTTTCTTTGTCAGACAGTAGAAAATAAAGAACCGCCAAACAGGAAAATATGCCTACATAAGGGAATAAGCGTATTTTTGCCTATCATAAATTGGGTTTCTGATTTCTACGAACACGGCAACACCGAAAAGGATCTTATTGAAACCGCAAGGGAGAAAATGGATATCATTGGAAATTTTGAGTTTTATTTGAACGGGATTAATATCCAAGGATTGGAGAAGTACAGGTTCCTTTCAAATTTTTTCACGGTAGAACTACCAAAAGATAACATATTAAATCTACCTGCCGGCAAGACACGTTTAATCTCTGATGGATATTGGGTATTTACGAAACCCATAACTAAAGATACAACGATATCTACATTCGGAACTTGCTCTTCCGGTGCAACCAAAATAGGGGTTAATTATTACATCAAGGTTGTTTAACAATATAAAGCAAAAAATGCAATTGAAAAATTATTATTGGATATCTTTTCTAATTATAATATCATAATTTCGTCAACTCATTGACAATCAGACAGCAATTCTATCACTAGATCGATTTACTATCGAGGCGTTAGTAGATTTGTAGGTTGGTTTAACCACGAAGACTGTTCTGAGTATCTATTTTTAGATTGCTTTAATGCGAATCAATTTTTATGTAGTATTTTGCAACAGTAATGTTATGATTCAAAGAATCACCACGGATATGTTTAAGATCAAGCGCCGCAATTAATAATACAATTGATAGGAAAGGAGAATAGAAATGGCTTATGTTAATTGTAAATTCAAAATTATATTAGTTAGTTTTTTTTTGCTTTGAATTTTTTTCGACATATTTAACAAGTGATCTTAAGTCATCTCCGATGTTAAACTGATTACATTCTATAACACTTCGGTTGCCTCCATCTTGTACCGAAATTTTATATGTGTAATGATCTGCAGCGCCCTTAGGCAGAGACTTCAAAGGTGATGAAGACTTTTTGCCATCTGCAATTTTTTTTGCAGCTCGCAACAGATCTGAGGGCACATCCTTCGAGTCCATTTCATTGGAAATTGGAATTCCTGCTATTCCTCCTTCACGCTCGACTCTAATTATCATGAGTATTCAGTATGAATCAGAAGTCGTTGTTTATTATTATTTCACTGCTTTGATGTTAATTCCTACCTGATACCAAGCACTTTTGACAGCTTTTTGTTCGTGACTTCCTTCCCCATATAAATTACTGGCAATTGCATATGTAACGTTAGCCGCTTTCTGAAAATTAGTGCGTTCCCTCAGTCTCTCCGTTAGCGCAATATACCATATTTTTCCAGCTTTTTCCCATGCGTATCCACCAAGATCCATCGCGGTCAAGTAAAAGGCACGATTTGGTATTCCAGAATTAATATGCACACCCCCGTTGTCGCTTGTGGTATTTACATAATATTTCATGTGATTTGGTTGCGGATCCTTACCAATAGTAGGATCATCATATGCAGTCCCAGGCTCCTTCATAGAGCGTAATGCAGCACCCTTAACTTTACTAGTAAATAGACCACTACCAATTAGCCAGTCTGCCTTTTCAGCTCTTTGTTTTAGTGAATATTGCTTTACCAAGGAACCAAAAACGTCAGAGAAACTTTCGTTTAATGCTCCTGCTTGACCCTCGTATTCCAGTGCTGCCTCATATTGAGTTACTCCGTGGCTAAGCTCATGTCCTATTACGTCAATACTTTTTGTGAAGCGTTGAAATATCTCTCCGTCTCCGTCACCGTAAACCATTTGGGTACCATTCCAAAAAGCATTATTGTAATCCTCTCCATAATGCACAGTGGAATCTAGTCTCATTCCCCTTGTGTCAATTGAGTTACGTTTAAAGATATCCTTGAAAAACGTGTATGTTGATCCTGAATAATCATATGCTTCAGTAACAGTCTTACCTCCTTTTGCTTTTCCTCCTTCATGTCTCACAAGTGTTCCAGGTAAAGTCTCCGTGTTTTGAGCGTCAAAAATTGTACGGTCAAGTCTATTTGAAATAGAAAACATAGAAGACATCAATCCGGTTACCAATCTTCTTCCCCTCAATTGTTCAGTTAAGATAAGATTTTTCCAAGCATGTTCCTTCTGTTTCTTAGTACCTTTTTCCACTATTTTCTTATTTACATACTCTGGAATAATAAAACAGGTCTGATTTTTGCAGTTCATTAAGATGCCACTTCTATTAACAATATTACAGGAGCTATTCAAGAACACATCTATTTTTCTTCGTTTTATGATTTATGTATTACTAAGTTTTTTTCTGATAATTTCATTTCATAAATGTCAACTTACTTCTTTGAAAGCTAATACATCTGTACGATTTGTCACAAAGTGATTGTCAAAAAATCATCTTTTTTTTCTAGAACTATGCTTTCATAATTGAATTTACTTTGGTTGTACTCTTGCAATACCTTTTTGACGTTGGGAGTCATATTCGTGAAAATAATTATCTTAGGACTTCTATCAGTTTTCTTACTTTCAATAATCCATCTTAGTGTATTAAGTGACGGATTATCGTCCCTTCCATTAGCAGATATTACATAGTATTTTGCATTCACGATATTGAAAAATTCTAGTGAGGTATTCCTGTCACTTCCATGATGTGGTACTTTTAGAACATCAACATAAAATTTACCACTATGATCTAACATTGCATTTTTTGATAATATGTCAATAACATCCGGTCCGAGACCATCACCAGTAAAGAGGATTCTCCTATTTTTTATCTCTGCCAAAAACATTAAGCTAGCCAAATTAGGAACACTCTTATCCAAAATTTGGATCAGTCCAGATTCAGTTTTTCCAGTTTGCTGCTTCTTAGTAAACCATTCTTTCCATTCTTTACGGAGTTTTTCAAGATTCTTTTTTGTAGGGCCAAATATATGTAAGTTGATATTTTTCAAACGGGTAGATCTTACATTGTCCTCGACTTCAATTACCTCACCAAAATCTTGGTTAATAGGTATTTTAAGTGATTTTGCCAACTTAGTAAGATCTGTGCCTTGTTGATAGCCTTTCATTATTAGCGATTCTAAGATGTTCTTACTTTCTATCAAACTTTGACCCTGGAAAATATTTGCAAGTAATTGTTTTGGTTCGTCAGGGAGTAGTAAAAGATTCTTGAATGAATTGTGCCACATTTTGGATATATTAACTAATTCTTTTGTTCCACTTTCTCTTTGATTTTTGATCTCAACAAGAAGATCGAGTAATCCAATAATATGATCGTTATCAATGTGACTCAATATCATTAGGTCTATTTTACTATTTAATAGTAACTTTTGAAGGGTCGGTTTCAAATGATTTTTAAAAGTTTGATATGGTCCTCCATCAATAAGTATGGTAGTTGAATGATTGCTTAATTTGGATTCTAAGATGAAACAATCTCCAAATTCAGCCTGCACAATGTGGAGCTTTATCACAGCATTGCTTTGTAATTCAAGTATTAAAGTTAAGCAATCGAAAGCTGAACGTTAGAACAACAAAAGATTTAATCTCTCTTAGAGACAGGAAGATCGAGTCTATTTCCCCATTCTCCCCATGAACCAAGGTACATTTTTACTTTATCGTATCCCAACAATTTCAATACCAAAAAGGTATTTGCGGCCCTATACCCTCCTTGGCAATAAGTTATTATCTGAGACTTTTTAGGAATGACTAAATATATTCGCGACAGTTTGCTATTACTTTTGAATACTCCATTTTCAATATTGTTTTCCCAGTCAATATTTATTGCCGAAGGGATATGACCTCGACTTACGGCCCTCACATCAGAGCCATCAAACTCTTTACTTGATCTTGCATCAACTATTGATACATTCTTGTTGTTCAATGATCCCTTTATCTCCTTAGCAGTTGCCAAAACTTTATAATTAATTCTTCCCTTGAATTCAGAGTAGTGTAAAGGATTAGTTTTTACTTCAATACGATATCCTTCTTTTTTCCATTTTTCAAATCCTCCGTCTAACATGGCTACTTTTTTGTGAGAAAAATAAAGGAGTAACCAAACCCCTCTGGCCGCTGAGATACCGGATACATTGTCATAAAAAATCACATGGCTTCTACCTTGCACTCCAATACGTGATAACAATATTCTTGTCTGTCTATTGAAATCCTTGATGCCTCTTTTGGAGGTATCAAACCAGTGTAACTGAAAAAGGTCAACGTTTATAGCTCCTGGAATATGTCCATTCTTATATTCCGAAAAAGATCGGGTATCGATTATAACGTTGCGATTTTTGGAATTGTTGACTTGTTTGTGAAGGTCTATTGCGGATACTAATAGATTCAGGAGTATTTCTTGTGTAATCAAGCAATATATACAATGTGGTCTTTAATCCAGCTCTCAGTAGTAATTAATTAAACGCATATTAATTCAAGTCAATTTGTTTATGTTAATACTCCTACTAGTAACTGATGACTTAATAGTTTTAACTGAATTCTATTTTTGGAATAATGCAAGTTACAGAAAAATATCCCTACAAAGAATTTAATATTTTTATGTTCCTTCTATGAAAAGAGGAATTTCTTCTATTTTCTTAAAGTATGAATGATATCTAGAATTTGATTATCACTGACTTGTTCGAAATTTTGGTAAAACTGTTCAATTGATCCAAAATTGGAGTCGACAGGACTAGTGATAACTTCAACATGATCTATGCCCTTACTCCTCAATAGGTTCACTGTACTCTTAGGTGAAACAGCAACTGCCACTATAATGCGTTTGGGATTGTATGTTTTTCTTAAACCTCTCACCGCAGCCATAATTGTAGACCCTGTCGCTGCTCCATCATCAACTATTACAATTGTTTTTTCTTTAATAGTAGTGTGTTCCCCATCTATGAAGGAATTCTTCCCTTGATAGTACATGTTAGATAGGCGCTTAATTTCTTGTAACTGGCAAGATATTTCATTATTAATGTATTCCTCAGGTATTTTCAGTTCCTCAATTAAGGATTTGTTCAAATATGTTGTACCATCCTCCGTGATGGCACCAATAGCTAGTTCTTCATTATGGGGAGCGCGTAGCCTTTTGGCAATCATCATATCCAGACTGCAAGATAGTTTTGTTGCAATGATTTTTGCCATGACAAATCCACCACGGGGCAGCCCGATTACTATGATATCTTGCCTAGCATCATTTTTCAGGACATCCTTTAGTGTCTCTGCTAGAATGTTACCTGCAGATTCCCTGTTCTTTATTTTCAATTGAAATTTACCGAATATCTTGTTTAATATCAATACCAGACAACACTATTGATGCTAATTAGGTATTAAACATGGTGTTGTCCAAGCGCTATCTCAAAATTTGAGTATGTTATAGCGTTTCTACTTTTTTTGGGGTTATTTGCCTATGCTATTAGTGTTAATGCGCAAAGTAAAATGCTGACTTATCCATTGAGTCGCAATTTCTGCGACCTTCTGCAGTGTTCCTTCCTCTTCATACAGATGAGAGGCACCTTCTACAATAGTGAGTTTTTTTTCCTTTGAATTTCTCATTTTTTTCATAGTTCCCTTATTTATTTTTACAAAGGATTTTTCCCTGCTTCCCACAATAAATAAGCAAGGCGATACTATTTGATCTAAAAATTGATTTGGTACCAAGTCTGTGCGTCCACTGCGTATTACAATTGATGCTATGTTGTATTGACAGGCGGTCATCAAAGCGGCAGCCCCACCCGTACTTGAAGCAAAAAAACTTAATTGTAATTTCTCTGTGTGCGGATTGCTCAATACCCAATCTGTAACCATGGATAGTCGCTTTGTAAGTAATGATAGATTGAATTTATTCAATACCACACCAGGGATTTTGGAAGTCATTTTTTCTACTTGCGAATCAAATGCCTGTTCCTCATCGGATAACAGAGCGAACAACAATGTTGCAATTTTGTTTTTGTTTAATTTTTCCGATACTAGTTGATTTCTCTTGCTGTTTTTACTGCTACCACTCCCATGAACAAAAACAACTATTCCTATTGGATTATCAGGAATCGCTAGATTACCTTCAATAAACGAATTTGAATTTGAATTCTTAATCGGAAATCTAACTAATTCTCTTGACAATATCTCTTCTTAAATTTTGTTAAAATTATCTTTTTCCTTCTCTTAAATACAGCGTGGTTTGAAAAACCCAGAAGACAATTAATTACTAATGATGAATAATACTCCAAAATTATCTTCTTATTTCTTTGCTTAGCAGTGAAAATTTTATTTGTAATCCTTGCTCAGGTTCTACAGAATATTCATACCTTTCATCATTCCCTAAAGGTATCAGTTCAACTTCCTCGCTATGACAAACAGGACATTGATAATTCTCTACTTTCTTTAAAATTGTTGCAGTCCAATAACACTTTTCACAAAGGGCAAACAAACGATTTCTGTAATTATATTCTTTTGCTAGAATCACCGTAGACATGTTTCAAATAATCAAAGGTGAACTTGTTAATCATTTCCCTGTGTTTTTACGTAGATCATATAGTATCATTAACAGCCATTTTTTCGCAAAATGCCTTATTCATGGCCAAAGATTGATCATTTTCAAGAAATGCGTTTGAACATACAAGGAAAAATCATTAGTTCCAGCATGTATATAGATTATGTTGATGAATATAGGTGCGTATTGACTATGATAAAAACATGGTAAATAATTATCAACTAACATTATTCATGAACATCTATGCAAATGAGCAAAATACTCATAGGAATTAGTGCAGCTATACTATTATCAACGTCTACGATATTGTCAGGTGCTATCTATGCGCAAAGTAAAGTAACAATCAACGGGGCTGGAGCAACATTTCCATTTCCATTAATTGACACGTGGAGAGTTGACTACCAGAAGGTACAGCCAGGAGTCAATATTAATTATCAGTCGATTGGAAGTGGTGGTGGAGTCAAGCAATTTACAGAAAAAACGGTTGATTTTGGAGCTAGTGATGCACCTCTGACACAGAATGAGAGTCAGAAAGCTCCGGGAACAGTTCATATTCCAGAAACAATTGGTTCTGTTGTCGCAGCATATAATATCCCAAGCATTTCTGATAAAGGACTAAAACTACCTGGTGAAGTATTAGCGGACATTTTTTTGGGCAAGATTACAAAATGGAATGATCCCAAGATTCAGTCTCTAAATACAGACAAAACTTTACCGGGTGATGACATAGTAGTAGTGCACAGATCCGATGGTTCTGGTACGACTTTTGTTTGGACTGACTACCTATCAAGTGCAAGTCCTGCGTGGAAAGAACAATTCGGAAAAGGCAAGTCCGTGCAATGGCCAGTTGGTATTGGTGCGCCAGGAAATGAAGGGGTCGCTAACGCGATAAAGGGAACTCCAAACACAATAGGCTATATTGAATTGAGTTATGCCCTAACTACAAACACACCGTTTGCATTTATCCAAAACAAGGAAGGTGCTTTTGTTGAGGCAACACTCGATTCTACAAAGGCAGCTGTTCAGAGTTATGTAGCATCATTGCCAAAGGGAGATGGTGTCTGGACAAACGTTTCCCTGGTAAATGCACCGGGTGCCGATTCATATCCCATAGCGAGCTTTTCGTATCTACTGTTGTACAAGGAAATGAGCACAGATCCAAATCTAGACCAAGCAAAAGCAATGGCACTAGTAGACTTCATATCATGGGCAATAACTGATGGCCAGAAAACAGCTGAAGGTTTAGACTATGTCCCGCTTCCGGAAGGAGTAGTTAAACTGAACCAAGATACATTGAAATCCCTTACATTCAAGGGTCAGCCAATAACCTAACAGTGACAACAAAGAGATAAGATACATTGACACAGCATAGCTCCCGTTTTTTTGTTCCATTTTTCCACATTTTTCCTCTTTTACTTCAAGTAATAAAATTAAGAATAATAACAATATTAATGACTTTAATACGGTATATCTCCTTGCCAGGCAATCAGGTGGCTCTGTAATATGACTTCATTAGGTTCAAAAAATAGCCGGTATATCTCGTCGCTTTTTATAGTAAGAAACAAAGGGCATGACAAATTATTTTTAGGACTTGTCATAGGTGCTGCTGCATATACGTTACTCATGGTAGGATTAGTAGCCTTTTCAGTTATGAAAGGTTCAATAGATATATTTTCGGCCGAAGGTATTCAGTTTTTTTATCAATCAGACTGGAATGCCGTAGAAGGCAGAGAATCATTTGGCGCCTTTCCTTACATTATAGGAACTCTTTTGAGCTCTGCTCTAGCAATGGCCATAGGAGTTCCCATTAGTTTAGCAATAGCCATTTTCATTTCAGAAATTGCTCCTCCACGCATCGGTATTCCCCTGTCTTTTGTCACAGAACTTCTGGCTGCAGTTCCCAGTATAATTTATGGTCTTTGGGCATTATTCGTGTTTAGATTTTGGGTACGAGATTTAATAGAAAAACCATTGTATGACGCTTTTGGTTCTCTGCCTTTTTTTGCAAAGACTCCTTTTGGTCTTGATATATTTACTGCAGGAATAGTATTGGCAATCATGATAATTCCGATAATATCATCCATATGTAGAGAGGTTATGAGGGTAGTTCCGGATTCGCAGAGGGAAGCTGCATACAGTCTTGGTGCTACTCGTTGGGAAACTGTCAGAGTGGCGGTATTCCCTTACGTTAAATCAGGGATAGTGGGTGCATCTATGTTAGGACTTGGGAGAGCGGTAGGAGAAACGATACTCGTGACAATGATTATTGGTAACGTGATAGGACCTAGCTCAATTCCTACCACATTATTCTCGCAGGGTCAAACGCTCTCAAGTCTGATAGCAAATGAATTCAATGAAGCATCCTCTGATTTACATTTATCAGCACTGATTGCTT
>Ga0310890_10000095_pt1 | contig 22862 bp, 23 predicted proteins | sample T20D3metaG_FD_203751 | JGI IMG/M metagenome (GOLD analysis project Ga0310890, IMG submission 203751) | Lab incubated soil microbial communities from West Virginia University Organic Research Farm, Morgantown, WV, United States - T20D3 | ecosystem: Environmental > Terrestrial > Soil >... | reverse complement strand
TAATGCAACAATTACTGATACTAATGTGACCCGTTCAAATCCTGATACTAATGCAACAATTACTGATACTAATGTGACCCGTTCAAATCCTGATACTAATGCAACAATTACTGATACTAATGTGACCAAGTCCTGATACTAATGCAACAATTACTGATACTAGTGTGACAAGTGCTGATATTACTTTTAGATCCTAATTTTATATTTTTTTCTTTATACATTAATTTGAAATCAAATTAGAAATTAGAAGCTGTCGACGGTGAACAAGTTTTAATACTTTCTTGAAATAGAATGATTTATGAGTTCGGAGGAAAATTTCAGAAGATTGGGAACAAATATCATATTCTTGGAAGAAAAATTAGAAGAACTCAAGACATATTCACAAGAGATGGCACGGGATAGATTAAAGTTCGACCCAGATGTCTTGATAAATATCTCGAACCGACTACTATCTGCTGCTTACACATTAAACCAGTCCTATAAAAATTATAAAAGTGTTAGATCTACCCAATAACCTCCCTTTCCATTCTTTACTTCTTCAAGAGATATCTTATTTTATTAAAAATTATGCGATTTGGGTAAAATTAATGGTAAAATTAACAAATTTAGCTTATTACATTTCATATAGTAGGATTAAGATTAATCTTCCGTGGTGGCATATTCTAAATACAATCGAATTCGTGGAGAGAATACTCAAAATGCAATAAGCGTAACTGATTTTAGGATGTTGATTTCTCTTGCTTCCTTCATACTTATTACGAGTTTATCTCCTCAAGCCTTCGGGCAAGATTCTTTAATCAATTATGAAAATTCTCAATATGGATTTAAGCTATCATATCCTTCCGATTGGAATATAGAAGAAAATGACAACGAGATTCGTTTTGATTCCCCAGTGGATAGTTCAAATGGTTTTCTTAACTCAATTGACATCCTTGCCAATCCTGCATATTGTGAATCGCTTGAAAAAGTAAAAGAGCAAGAAATTGCAGATTTGAAAAAAAACCTCCTTGATTTTAAATTGATAGATTCCTCCAAATCAAAGTTGAATGGACTTGATTCCATACATCTAGTGTATACTTATTCTGATACGAACATAGGAATTGCAAAGGTTTCAGAATCGATAGTTACAAATCAGAAATACAATTACTTTATATCTTATACTGGCAAACCTGGCAATTATGAAAATGATTTAGACGTATACCAAAATCTATTAAAGGCTATAGATATTAGATTTGGTTCGCCTGCGAATATGGCAAGCCGTAATCTAGAGTATGCCGATTTTAATGCAAGCATGAGTTTTTCGTATCCATCTAACTGGACGATTTCAAACAAGCCAACTGTGTATGACGACGGTTCAGAAACTGATTTTGCTATGTTATATTCGCCTTGTGAAAATGCAGACGAGTATTCTAATAATATTAGTTTTTCATATAATATTCTAAACCAAAATGATTCGTTACTACCAAAGGAGCTTCTTGAAAACTCAATTTCATATCATAAGGATACTATCAAAGGTTTCAAGGTAATTAATTCATCAGAAAAATTTGATCCAAGTTTTGTAAACAAATCTAAAACACATCAATTTGATAATTCATATTCTCTAACTTTTAGTGGTAAATTGGAATCGGGTCAGAACATTATGTCCACAGAAGTAGGCATTATTATGAAAGATAAATTATACTATATCCAATATTATGCAAGTCCTGATAGATATAATGATTATCATCCAATATTGGAAAATATCATCTCAAGTATTACATTCGATGAATACCAGAACTCTAGTTTTTCTGAAATTGATACGATAGATTTTGAACGCTATTATAGTGAGTTTCCCTCGTTTAGTATAAAATACCCAAATGACTGGGTTACAGATGACAAGAATACGGCTGCGGATGTTAGATTCTACTCAGTTACAGGAGATAATCCAGCGTATGTCGGCGTGACCCACGAATTTTTAGAATCTAAAATATCGCTTGATAAATACACATCAAAGGCTCTTGCGAGATTGAGAAATGCCTTACCAAATTTTAAATTAATATCTAATTCAGAAGACGTATTATTTGGAAATGATGCAACTAGATTGGTCTATACTATAACTGAGGACAGAAAAACTATCAAATTAATGCAAATTTTTTCAATTTTTGGTGATACTGTTTACGCGATAACTTTTGTTACAAATAGTGAAAATTACGCAACTGATTTACAAATTGCACAGAGAATGATTAACTCGTTTGCAATAACAGGCACGAATGCACAGATCAGCGGACATTACAGCGATTCTATTTCAGGTTTGGATATAATATTACCAGACGAATGGACTGGTTTCGGCAATATTGTTGTGCCTGGTTTTAATATGTCCTTTGTTTATCCACAAGAAATAGTTGATAAATTAAAAAGTAATTCCGCTAGGGAGAATGTAAGATTAGATAAAATTGCTTTTATTGGCATAAGCTTTTTTGATAACCAATCTGAAGATAACGAGCCAAGCGGTGAGGTGCCATTTTCAGATTATGAATGCAATGGATTCGATAGTAAGACATCTACAATCAACAATATGACTGGAATGGCTATTTCGGGTGAATGTAACTTTGGTCAAAAGTCAATGAAAATAAGTGAAATACTCTTTGAAACTCAAAATGGACAACAAATAATGATCTTCTATGCTGCAGACCCGTCGAACTATAAAAAATATCTAAATGACTTTTTAGTTTCGCTGAACACATTAAAAATTCCAAATACAGTGCCTGTCAAAAATCCTCAATATCCATTTCAAAATGCTTAGGAGTATTAGATACATATTACTGATATTTAGAATAGTAATGACTGTTTGATCGATAATTGTCTAGTTGATTTTCGATTTTATACCCTTGTCCTCTTGCGATTGGCTATTGGTATTGTGCTAAGCAATTCTTGTCGCTCCTTGAAAAAATCTAATTCCTCTTGTGTCCAAACCTTTAACATTTCTTCTTCCCAGCCCTCTTTAAGTTCATAGACATAGAGAGTAAAGTGGTCATGGCCAATTTTTTCTATCTTCCCTTTTTGTTCTTTAACTTTTTTTATTTTTGATTTTACCATAACATGTTATCAAATAGTCATCTTTAACATGGAATACGATTGAATGTCCCCCAAAACTGTATTTGGCGACTGAGGTTAAGTCAGTAAATTCTTCCCATTGATATTTAGCCATTTTATAAATTTCCGATAATCGGGACAATATCTTTCCAACAAATTCCAGAAATTATATGAATGTCCTTCCGTCTTAAAATGGCACAATTCATGTATAATTATATAATCAATAATCTCTGGGGGTGCTTTTATTAAATTTATATTTAAATTAATTTCATTATTTTTTGTTATGCTCGCCCATCTATTTATTAAATTTTTTATTACTACCTTGTTCGGTTTTACACCTATCACTTTACTCAATATATGAACTTTTTCTTTAAAAATAATGTTTGCTTTATGGTAAATCCACTTTTCATATAACTTCTTTATTTCACCCTTAGACTCTTGACTCCACTGTATACTTGATTGAATGTTAAATAAAAATACTTCGTTCTTATGTATCATCGAATTTTTTTCTTCCTTATCGTTGTTCTCTTTTTGAGAATCCAGAATTTTAACTTGAATTTTGTAATTTTTTCCTAAATAGGGTAAAGTTGAATCTTTGGTATAAACAGGCTGTGGAATTTCAATTTTCTTTTCGCTATCTGAGATTTCCTTTTGTTTCATTAAAATCCAACTAATTTTTTCCCTCATCAACGATTCTATTTCTGCATGAGGTTTAGAATACGGCACTCTAACCACAATTTCATCTGAATCAACAATAATTTCGCTGGTCTTTCTCCTCCATATTCTGAATACAAAATATTCTACTCTCTTTTTTCCGTGAACGTATTCATGCTTCGAAACATCTTTCGAATTTTTTGAAAAAAGTTTTACTAATGATGAATTTTGATTTGAAACTGAAGTCATTTTTTATCACCTATTTTTTTAGTTTAGGTCTCTGTGCTAACTCAATTATCTGTTCGATAATTTCATCAATATATTTTTCAATTTTTTTGTTGCCCGTTTCATTCAAGATATCATATATAGTTGATTCTGAAGTTTCCTCGTGAGATCCTTTTCTACGTTGAACGCTGCCTTCTACTAGAATTAGGTTAAGATTTTTCTTCAACTACAATTTTTGTTATGAACATGTAGCTAATAAAGTAGTATCTATCATTTCACCATATCCACATCCTGAAATGACAGATATTACATGATAATGACAGTCTTATCCCATGATACTCATTTACTAGTGGTTGGTAGTCTTATTATCTAATTCCTGTTAAGAACAGGTCGGTGAGGAAGGAAAATCTGCTGTTTCTCCATTGGTAGCTCTAAAATTTAACGTGGTTGATGGTCCGCCAGCAGGAAAAGAAGCACATTGTCCTATTATTTTAATTGGTATGGAGGTCACGCTACCCAAACTGCCACAGATATCATCACTAGTTTCTTTACCGGTGAGTACAAAATAGCCTGAGAGTGATAATTTCCCGCCACTAATAATACCAGATTTAAACACATCACCTGAAGCGCTATGTGCTGAAATATCCCAGTCACCCGTTATCGTTGATGGAGTAAATCTAGCTTCAAAAGCGATAGCTGCTTGATGTTTCTCTCCCGAAGGACAAATTAGAATAGTTAGCCCACTGCCCGGTTCTACAACTGATGTATAAGCCTTGGCTTCATGTAGGTAACCAACGAATAGCACAGAAATTGACAGTAACAATAACATCATTCTTCTAAAATTGATATCTTTTACCATTACAGCTATCCTCATAATATCAGCTATTAAAATTTTGTTTCAATTAGAAATAAATCTTGAGAGGACGCCATCCAAATAAAAAAGGAACTCCCGGTTTTGCCTGGAATTGTTATTAACACTGTAAGTTTCGAATCCACTTGTTTTTATCTTACAATTTTTTAATAGTTGGAGATTGTACCAGACGCGGTAACTCTGGGTAATCGCTCGTACCTTGGGTTGATTCACTGCCTGAGGATGGAATACTGTTAGTCACCTTAAAAGATTTAACCATCTTCTCTGCAACTGGAAGAAAAATTACTGGGTAGAGGATTGATTAAGACAGCGTAAATTACGTTTCATTTATTATTACAATTAAGTCATTTTTCATACTTTGATTATTACCGTATAATGGAAAGGCTATAATGATATTCGGGTTCGGTGGGAACCATGTGGAATTCCAGACTAGTCCAATTATCGACGATCCCACTTGAAAATCCCCCCGCCAGCAAGAACATATTTATGCATTAGATTTGGACTAATTGTTATGAAAACATTATCATGTAGAGAAGCGGTATTTGATTGCGACTATGTCGTAAAAGGAGAAACTGAAGAAGAGATATTCAAAAATGGAGCACAGCATGCTATGAAAGAGCATGGAATGAAAGAGGAAGACATAACTCCAGAATTCAAGGATAAACTTAGAGGATTAATTAAGACAGCGTAAATTACGTTTCATTTATTTACAATTCAATCATTTTTCATACTTTGATTAATACTGTTGGAAAGGCAATAATCATATTCGGGTTCGGCGGGAATCATGTGGAAATCCACACGAGTTTAGAAACAACGATGGACCTGCATTATTACACTTGAACTATCTTGTCAATAATCGAAGAGGGAACTGATATTTTCTGCCCCACAATAGAAACAATTTCACTCCATACTACGTCCCTCACGCCATCCATTGCTTTTTATCTCTTCGAGAAGATTTAGTAAGACAGAATTATCTTTGACAATTGTCTCTACTCTCAAATCAATAGTATGTTCTCCTATGCTCTTTCCAACATATGTTACATCATTTAGGTCCATTAAGTTACTTGCTACTTGGTTTACCTTACCTTGCAATATCGAAATAAAGAAATCAACTCTCCTCCATCCGAACATTTCTATATGTAAGACGTAGTGAACTTTCAAAAAATCCTTTTCAAGTCTTTTTCGTCTACGTCTAACTGTAGTGACAGGAATTCACATTTTCTCCGCTATGCTAACGGTAGACTTCATTTCCCCATTAGGTGACAGTAGAATTTTTAAGATTCTTCTGTCAATTCCAGATAAATCCCTGTGTGCGATATTTTTCCCAGGAGACATTTCTCAACGAATAATATTTAACATAAGATGCACAAAAGCATGACGATGTTTTTAAGTTCAATGATTGTATCAGATTCTAAAGAAAGACTAGTTATGCTCTACTGTATTTATCATCGTTGTCTGAGGTGCTTTCATAGAAGGCAAATTATCTCGTAAGGAATTTTCTGTTAACCTGTTACCATTTAAGAGATATTAAAAAACTTTGATCGTGGTCCATGTGGTCTTGATTGCCTATTAATGCCAATAGTATGGAACCAATAGAAAATAATTTAGGATGACCTACTTAAATGTACGAAAACTTCAAATTACGCTTAAGAACTTGGGAAAGTGAAAAATAAATTGACAGAAGACCCCATAATTACTCAGTTAAGAGTTGCGGATGAGGAAATCCTTGCACAAATGGAGAAGACGGGAACGAATTTTGGAGAATATAATGCACTAGTGATGAAAAGACATAAACTTTACTTGAAATATGAGAAACGAGAAAAAAATGATACAACGAGATATCTAATAAGTACAACCAGGCAAAACATATTAACGCAAATCAAAGTTACAGTTTTAGAAGAAGAATTGGTAAAACTAACTATTCGTGTGGAGAACCTGGAAAAAAGACTTAACGGATAATATTAATAATTAAAAATAGCCCTATTTGATTAGGATAGGACTGGCAAAATCAAAGTCATGTAAGCCGTTTCTTATCAATGTAGTATCTGTACACGGAACATTATCCTCCATAAAACTTGACCACATAACCTCACACGTTCTACACATAAATTCGCCTGGAGCAACATCTGGTTTTATTGTTCTTTTCATAATATTATGGAGCAGCCCGAAGTATATCAACCCTTTCCCTCCACGACCTTCTGGGACTAGAGCGATCCTCCCATGAGTGAGTATAAGTTATATTAATATTCGTAAAAATGATATAAAAAATTTGCTCTATATAATTTTCAAAAAAAATAAAACCTGATGGGCAACATAGTTTGGTGGGAACCATGTGGAAATTCACACGGTTGTTGAGGTTACCTCCCGAATAACAAATAGACGACGTATGCCGCAGTTCCAGTAATAATTCCTGTAATTAACGTACCTATTGTCCATTCTGCAGTTTTATCAACTATACTATCTCTCGTTTTCTCCCAAAAGCCTTTGTTAAACCCGCTATTATTATATAGCTTTTTTGAGTAGCGAGGAAAGTTGAATTTAGAAAAATTCCTTGCTTTCTAAAATTAGAACCTTCCTTTAATATCGAATTGGGATCGTAGTTTTTAATCTCTGGATCAAAACTGGCAAGTCTTATATCATGAGCAAATGTATGATACAATAACTTTGCCAGTAGATACTGCTGATGAAAGAAGGGATTTAGTTTTAGATCAAACATAGTTAGTTTTTTTTGCATGAGATTGAAAGTTGCAAGTGGTATCAAAAGCCTATACATAGTATTATCAAGATAATATCCTGAAGTCGAAAGCCACCCGCTATTTTCCTTCTAGTTTTCCTTGTCTGGACGCTCTAGCTAATGCAATGACACGCCTCAACGCATTTTCAGCTAATTCATTAAATTGGAAGAGTAATGGTTCGTAAGCTTCATAGAGTTTTTTTCTTGCATCGTACTCATACTCTCTTCTAGCTGTTTCTTTATCCCTTTTAGTTGCCAATTTTGATTCTAGCTCACTTATCTTTTCAGAATGCTTGAGGTCCATCTCTTTCATCGCGATCTGGTATCGCTGGTCTGTTACTTGAAGTTGTTTGCTATTTTTATTTGCCAAGAGTATAGATATTATCGCTATAATCGCCGAGATAATTGCCGTCCCGTTCTCTTTCCTAGCCCACAAAATAAGATAGCAGAAGGATTTCTGCCGTGCGGATGGTCTTCTATCCAATCTTTAAGAAATGGCACTGAATTAAAAAGTGGTAATACTCTCGTGCCAGTTTTACCAGTGACAAGAAGTTCTGCATATTGGCGACTACCTGCCATCTTAAATAGAATATCTTTTATCTTTAACCTAAGGAGTTCATTTGGTCTGCAGCTAGTATCAACTGCCATGGCATGGTAACACCTATCCCTTTTGTTGACACAATACCTAAGAAATACAATATGATCTTCGTCTGTCCACAGATCCAAAGGTTGGTATGTCGATTTTTCCTTTCTTTTTATTGTTGGAATGTTGTCTATCACATGCGGCTTCTCTCGTTTTGATGGTTCTATCTCTGGATGATATAGCCACTTGAAGAACCTTAAGAATGCGATAGCTCTTTGATTGTAAGTGGAAATCCATCTGTGCGATTCGTCTAATGATTCGGATTTTCTCAGGCTGTCAAGATAAAGCAGAACGTCCTCTTTACCCATTTCGGTAAACGGTTTATTATTTAAAAATTCTGAGAGCATCTTTAGAGCAGTTATAACTCCTCGTCTATGATTGTCTGAAAGATTTGTCTCTATACGCATAGAAAGTATGTATCTTGCAATAATAACGGAGTTTTTTCTCGAGATTCTTTTCTTTAAATGATCCAGGTAATATGGTTCAAGCCCATCTGTAGCCAGTTCAATTTTTTGATCAAATAGCGAAGAATCCAGTTCTACATCGAGAAATTGGTTTTCTGTACTTACTTTGTTATTATTATATTCTAATCTAATGCTATTGCTATTAGATTTCATTACCATTTATTCTGATCTAGTAGCTAATAAAGTAGTATCTATCCCTACATGATATCTACATCATGTGGCTGGCTTTCGGTATATCCTGCAGGAGTAATCTTCACAAATTCTGCATTATGCTGCATTTCAGAAATATTTTTTGCACCACAATAGCTTAGACCTGATCTGATCCCACCAACAAATTGCTTAATCAAATCAGTAACACTTCCCTTATAGGGTACCATTGCCTCAACCCCTTCAGGTACGTAATCATTTGGATCTTCTCCATCTATAACCTGTGATCCCTCTTCTCTATACTTCCTGCCGAGAGACGCATAAAACGATGCCATCCCACGATACATCTTGAATTTTTTCCCATGTCTCACTATTGTTTTTCCAGGACTCTCATCAGTCCCCCCAAAAAGGCTGCCAATCATTACTGTCGACGCACCTGCCGCTAAAGCTTTAATAGCATCACCCGATGTTCTTATTCCACCGTCTGATATCACGGGAACGTTATACTCCTTTGCAACCTTAACACCGTCAACAACTGCAGTTAGTTGTGGGACTCCAGAACCAGTAATAACTCTAGTTATGCATATTGAACCAGATCCAACCCCAATTTTTACAGCATCAACTCCAGCTTTAATAAGGTCTCTTGCTCCTTGTCCAGTAGCAACGTTTCCTGCAATTAGTTCACAATTTGGAAATGCTTTTTTTATCATATGGACAGCATTAATTGCATTATCGCTATGACCATGAGCAATATCCACTACAATAATGTCTGTTCCTGCATTGAGCAATTCTTCAGTTCTGTCTAAGTAATCACCTTTCACTCCTACGGCCGCGCCAACCAATAACCTGCCTTTCTTATCCTTTGAAGCCAATGGAAATCGTTCCATTTTCATTATATCTTTACTAGTAATGAGTCCAACAACATTATTTAATTTATCAATTACGGGTAGCTTCTCAATTCGATTTTTATGTAGAATTTTTTTAGCTTCTTCGATGGAAGTTCCCTGTTTTGCCGTAACAAGATCCTTTGTCATAAGAGTACTGACCTTGCTATCTGAATCATATTGAAACATGATATCTCTATTGGTAATTATGCCTACTAATTTTTTTGAGTTATCATCCATTACCAACAATCCCGATACACCAAGTTCCTGCATTAATCTAGATGCCTCACTTGCAGATTTAGAAGGTGAAATGGTATAAGGTTGCTCTATAATTACTGATTCTGATCGTTTTACCCTTAAAATTTCATCGACCTGTTCTGCTATTGTCATAAATCTGTGTATGATTCCTATTCCTCCTTCTTTTGCAATAGAAATGGCCATATTAGATTCAGTCACCGTGTCCATATTTGCACTGATCAATGGAATATTTAGCAAAATATTTCTCGATAATTTTGTTTTCAAATCGGTTTGAGATCTAGAAATGATAGGAGACCGCTTTGGAATAAGGAGAACATCGTCAAAAGTTAAACCTTCTTTTACTTCCAATATGTCCTTGATTTTTATATTTGCGTTGGGATTATAAGCGTTTACCTGTAAAAGTTACCTTCATCTTCCTGGAAGATATTTTTCACCAGATTCAAGATGACAAAGACGATGGAGGTTTAGAAAATCGATCGAGGAGTTCAATTGCAACTTTAGTTTCTTTAACATCATGAGTTCTAATAATATCAGTTCCATTTTGTAGACAAATAACTTGCGTAATAATTGATGGTATAAGGCGTTCTATTGCAGTCAATCCAAATAAATGACCGATAAAGGATTTTCTTGAGACTGAGATACATATCGGTTTTGAGAGGATTGATAGATTTTTTAGATTTGATATGATTCCTATGTCTCTTTCGTACCAATTTTCATGAGATATCTTAGTAAAAAACGGATTATTTCCTACCATCCGAAAAAAACCAATTAGAGGATCTATAATGAGTTTGTCTTCACTTATGCCACTTTGGGTTGCTAGTTGTATACTTTCTTGTAAAATGTCGATTGTTTCAGATATATTTCCTGACTTATAGGCAATCGATCTATTTCCATACGCTCCGATAATTACGGGTAGACCAGATGAACTAATTATAGTCTTCATTTTGCCATCGTATTTGAGACCCGTAACATCATTCACTAAATCTATCCCCATCTCGATTAAAGTCTTAGCTACGTCTGCTCGGCAGGTATCTATTGAAACAGGAATTCTACATACATTTTTTATGGCGTTTATTGCACTTCGTAATCTTTCGACCTCTTTGTCAATTGAAATTAGAGTATTAAGGTATGGGGCAGTAGACATTCCACCAATATCAATTATATCTGCGCCATCTTCCTCCATTTTTATTGCCCTGTCAGAAAGTAATTTCTCGCCTACTGAGATCGAATCTTTATAAAAGGACTCAGGGCTGACATTGATAATGCCCATTATTTTGGGTTTTCCGTTCCCAATTTCAAGATTTTTTACCCTAACAGTCAACAATCTCTACTACCTCTTACTAAGCTCACTAGTTCATAAAAGAGTTAAACAATATTAAATAAACTATAAACTTATTTATACAAACGAAGTTTTTGATCAATAGTTTTAATATAGGTTAAATTGCCATTTATCAAGAGGACGTTGAATATTTCGCATTTAGACGCTTTGGAGAACCATGATGACAAGAACGCTTGACAAAACTCACACCGTGCTCTCATATGTTGAAGGCAGTCTTAAAAATGCAATAGTTATGAATGAAGATGTCCAAGAAAATGGGTTCATATTTTCACTTATTAATCCTCCTGTTCCATTAGGTGGAAACATTGTATCACTTGATATTTATGTAGATGAGCTACCATTATCAAAAAAATCAATTCAGATTGCTACGTCTGACACAATAGTTAATGCATCAGCATTATCCGAAACAAGACCAATTCAATTCAAGCCATTTCAAAGTGCAAGGTTTTTGGTCATAGGTATGGAGTTGGATAACCAAAAGAAACACAAAATAACTATAATGAGTAAACTTGAAGGATTTGAGCAGATCATTATTCCGTTTACATTTGTGGATTACACAAGCAAAAAGAAAGAAAAGGTAATTATATCATCAAATTTGCCAGAGGAATCGGATACCCAAATCTACGGCGAGACTATGTTTATGAATTTTGCTTCGCCACTAGTTCTGTCGGGCAGGAAAGCTTACATAGTTTGTTCCTCTAATGGTGCACTTTCTGCAAATTGGACATGGATGGGAGCACGATATGACAACGGAGGATTATATGTACCCCCTGCTAGAGCGTTTGGAAGAATCATTGTAGAGATTTCCGTAGACGAGGGCGTTAGAAAAAGACTTCCAAACTTTGTCGTTTCATCGAGGCATGAGAATGGAAGCCTATGCACTCATCACGAAGTAGCAGGGATTCGTGTCAAAAGAACATTATTTGTTCCTATTGAGAATAAAGGTTTTGTCCAGATACTTAATTTTGATCTAGAAAAAATTGATGAGCTTAATACTCTAAATTCAAAAAAACAAGCAACTAAAAAAATCAGGGTGCATTTCCTAATAGATGGTAATATTACGAGTTATGGTTTAGCTGCAATTTCCCAGAGTAATTTTTCAAGATATTATAAATCAGAGAACTGTTTGCAGATTAGAACAATTGCAAAAAAAGGAGTTGCCCATTATTTTGGAACTATAGGTATTTCCCCGAAGAATTTGAAACCCTCAAAGATACTAACAGATTCTTTTGATAACGATTTGGAATTATCTTATGATATAGAACTTCAAGAAGGTTTAACGAAGGAAATAGCTTTAATTGGCGCTGGTGATTTCACAAGCGCACAAGATTGTCTCACCGAATACAAGAACATGAGAGACAATTACCAAGAACTCTACGAAAAAACAAAAAATCATCATAATAATATTTCAACATCTGGCTTTACAATACATCATGCCCCTTCTAGTTCAATTTCAAATGCAAAAATTGTAAAATTGGTTAAAGCGCTGAAAAAGGCAAAAACGGCTCTTGAGTACCTGAAGGCAAATTATGATAATCTTGGAGAGGGTATCTGTGCAGGACTTCCAAGGTTCCCTAATTATTGGGCGCGTGATACGGGCTGGTCATTGAGAGGATATTTGTCTATGGGTCAATATGATTTCTGCTTTCGCGTAATAGAGAATTTTTTGAAACGCCAGGCTAAACACAGTCACAACGGTGCGCTGAAAGGGGAATTGCCAATGGTAATTAGTGGAAGAACATTTCTTCACAATACAACTTACGGTTCTGCAGATTCAACCTTTTTGTTTCCTTGGGCCATTCGTGAGTATGTTAACGGTACTGGAAATTCCCAATACCTCTTCAAAAGATGGGACTCCATAGTTGATCTAGTTAATTCGGGATTTCTTAAAGATATTGACAATGATCAATTAATTGAACACGGTTTTTCCGGCACAGCAGAAAAATTGCCCATTCAGGATTCCACTTGGATGGATCATATCGATAGAAGAAAGAGCGCCAACGATGTACAAGCATTATTTTATGAAAGCTTGATTATAGGAAGTGAGTTAGCAAGGATAGTTGACGATAAAGAGCACGAGAAAACCTGGCTATCATCAGCCCAGAAGTTAAAAAGCAAGATTGATCGCGAGTATTGGGATCAAAAGCTCGGATTTTACTATGATACCATTCGTAAGGATTTGACCAAAGATGTCAGTATACGTCCAAATTCACTAGTAATTTTGCTTACTGAAGTTGTAAAAGATGAACAGAAAGCAAGATTAGTTTTAGATAGACTGGAAAAGGATGATATGACTACATCATGGGGAATAAGGTCTTTGAGCAGTGCGGATCCTAAATATCATCCTTCACTATATCACGATGGCGCCGTGTGGCCACTTGTTACTGGTTGGGCTGCAATCAGTGAAATAAAAAGCCAAAGGACCCAACATGCGCTGGAATATCTTTCAGTAATGGCTGACCGAATTATTTCTGAAAATGGGATGTACGCGGAAACTTATCGCGGTGATAGACCAGAACCCTTTAACTCTTGCATCCTCCAAGCTTGGTCAGTTGGCCTATATGTATATGCATTACGTGAATTAATGCTGGGAATTAAACCAAACATGATTAATAATAATATCTGGTTGGAACCCAATTTACCTGATTCGTTGAAATCGGACCTTAACAACCTGAATTTTGATCATTTTATAAGTACGAGTGAAGGTCTCAATAAAATTAGCATTTCTGTCAGACCTGATAGAGATAGAATTACTATAACACCTGAACGAGATGATTTAAAATTACCCGATTTCTCGAGTAACACGTACTCCATAGACATTCAGAGAAACAAATAAGCCCTGCGATCATTTTTAACAGAATCAAATTATATCTTAAAATTAGACTTCTTGAATTCTTGATGAGTAGTTAGTTGATTCAAATAGACGAGGAAAAGATTTTTTCAACAATTAGTGAAAGGAATCCACGCTCGGTAGCACTGGACGGACCTGACGGAATCATAAAGAAAATCCAAAATTGTGCAGAGAAAGTGAGAGACGAATTTAATATTCCAGTATACATTATTGGCGATACTTCTTGGGGTTCGTGCGATCTCAATATTCATGCTGCAGAAATGTTAGGCGTAGACATCCTGTTCAATATTGGACACACTATATCAATGGAGAGCTTTGGAAATAAAGTAATTATGGTGGATGCTTTCGATGACATAGATTTTAGTAAAATTGCAAAAAAATGTGCGGTTGAGCTAAAAAAGAAGAATTTTAAGATAATTTCTCTTGCTACCATAAGTCAATATATTCGTTCTATGCAAAATGTAAAGGAAGTTTTTGAATCTCATGGATATGAAGTGGTTATTGGAAGGGGTAAGGGCCACCTGAATGACGGACAAGTTTTTGGCTGTGAATTCTACCCTGTTTATGATACGAAAGATCATGTAGACGCCTATCTTTTTTTGGGACAGAGCATTTTTCACTCTGCCAGTATTGCAATTGTTACGCAGAAACCTACCTTCATGTTGGATCCTTACTTTAATGAATATTCAGAAATTAGTGATATAGCACGAAAGCTCGAAAAAAAGGCAATTTTAGCAGTATATAAAGCTCAGGATGCAGAAACTATCGGAATAATTATTGGATTAAAGGAAGGACAATTTGCCAAAATCAAGGCACTGGAACTCAAGAGATTGCTGGAAGAGGCTGGCAAAAAGATCCTTCTCATTGCTATGACTGAAATAACAGATGAGCGACTTTTATCTTTTGAAGGTATAGATGCATTTATTCAAGTTGCCTGTCCGCGAATAGGAACGGATAATCACTTTCATAAACCTGTGTTGTCAGTTCCCCAAGCAATTTCCCTTATCAAGTTACTAAAAGGCGAACCATCGCAAGAATTTCTACAGATAAAACACTGGCTGTAACGAATTGATTCAAAATACGATAAATAAATGCGGTAGTAGCCTACCGGTACCACTATAGAAATAAGGCCCAATCTCAAGCTCTGCAAGATCAATCACGTAGACGTGCTAGCATGGATACGCTGCCTTAGGATTGCACCCTCCCGGACCTCATCCATTTCGACAATTCACAATCAAGCACATGCCTTCGCATATATCGTTGTTCGTACCCATCCGACACGGCGTGGTTTCATATCAGCAATGCAAGCAGGAACTTCACAACTAAAGATTTACCCAGTAGTTACTGATCCCAGCATAAAGCCGATTTCTGGTTTGGGGTACGGCTAACACCCCAATCCTCCCTACTACCGCAAAAATATTACACAAATTAGATATATTTGTCTATCCAGTTGATAAGAACTAATTATTGCTTGTGTTTTCACTTTATGAATATATCAATAAGTAATTTCTTGTGGCTACCATTTAAAATTACAATAAGGGATTGCACAAAAGAATGCTCTAAATTTTCTTAACCAACATATTCAGGGTGCGACATACTGAACAGATATCCCCAGAGGACTCTCTATTACAAACTGAACATCTACTATGTTCACGGTTAATAACATCATTTGTATACTTTATCTTCTTTGCAATCTTTAAGATAGAATTGTAGGCATTGTATTTTATCCCCGGATGAATATTCTCAAGATTGTTCAAATGGCTTCTGAATGCACTTCTTATACTCTCATCTTTATATGGGCATTCTTCTGCTTGAAATGGAATATTCATCTGAATCGCATATATTACAAGTTCTTTCTCGTATATCTCCATTAATGGTTTAATTTTCTTCAACCCACTGGCTCCATATTCTACTGGTTCTGGGTAAGTCCAACCGATCCTTTCAATATCGCCAGCAAATAAATTGATGAGAAAAGTTTGGATATAGTCATCTAAATTATGCCCGGTTGCAATAACATTAGCTTCGCAAGATTCCGCAAGCACATCAATAGCCCTTCTCCTAAAAGTACCACACATAGAACACGATGAAATTTTCTCTGAAGGTCTTGATTCCATAGCCTTATCCATTGATAGGCCAAAAAGATCCGTATAACTAACCACTCTGTTTTCAACTCCTATACTTGAACAAAAATTTCTTACAATGCTTAACGATTCATCACGATAGCCCTTAATTCCCTCATCAACTGTAATGGCAATAAGTCTCGAATTTACCTCGCCTAGAACGTTTTTTAGTATATTTAAGAGCGCAAGACTGTCTTTACCTCCCGATACTGCAACTGCTACCCTATCAGCATGTCTAATCATGGAAAATTTTGATATGGTTTTTTTTGCCTTATGTTCAACTGATCTAATGAAGCATTTTTTACACATTAATTCTCCAGAGTACTTTCTCAAGTAAATGGCATTGTTTTTCTTGCACTTTATGCACAGTTTTGTCATTTGGATAAATATTGTCAGAGAACCTTGAACTTTAATAGTTTTTAGCATTTCTAACGTAATCTCGTAAAAACAGAGTCAATTTAGGTAGAATTTTTCTAAAAGCATTTATGTATATGACTATAAATTAATTTTTGATTTGACCGCCGGCCACGACGTAATTGATGAAATTAATCTCAAAATTATTAATATTTTGAATAAAGACTCCTCTCTGCCTTTTGTTGAAATTGCAAAACAGATTGGAATATCTGACGCCACTGTCCATATCAGGGTGAGGCGTCTACTCGCCGCGGGTATAATTAAAAAATTTACCGTAGCTTTGGATAACAACAAGCTTGGTTACGATCACCTTGCATTTATGGGAATTAACATTGAACCTGGGACTGCGACTGAAGTAACAACTAGCCTTTCGAACATAGAAGAAGTTCTAGAAATTCATGAAATGCACGGAAGATTTGACCTTCTCTTAAAAATAAGAGCAAAAAACTTGGAGGAAATGCGTGATATAGTGGTTAACAAGATACGAAAACTGCCTAGGATAATTGAGACTGAACTAATGACAGTCTTAATTACCAGAAAGGAAGATCATATGGTACCAATAATGGACCACGACCTGTAACTGGGTCATAGTTCTTTAGTTTTCTCTCTACATTCTCTGTTTATCTTTCTTAGAAGACGTCCACCAATCGAGATAGTCATCATGATATTTTTTCCGGTCATTACCTTCATCTCTAAAGGTCTTATCTCTCAATTCATCTATTTTTTCCCTAGAAGCAAAAAGACCGCAGCTTTTACATATGAAATTTTTGGTAGCCGCATCCAACTTTAATTCCCCACCACACTCAGGGCAAAAATTAGACAATATGTCTATTGTTAGAAAAACCTTATAAAAAACGTTACGTGACTTCCATTTAAATTTTGTATGTTCATTTCATAATTGAATCAGATATGAGATTTTCTAATCATTTGATACAATAAAATCAGCCAATTCCTTTACCATGGCACCCATGCGATAAGTACTCGGCATAACATCTGTCTTTATTTGGAAGTTCTCAATCATTTTTGAAGTAGAAGGTCCTACGGACACAACAAGTACATTATTGTTTAGCCTATCTTTTAGTAAATTCATATTTTTATTTCTTATTGCAAATTCAAACAGCTCCTTAACCGCTGGTGGGCTAGTGAAGGTTATTGCATCAATAGTACCTCCTATTATGTCCTCTATTAATTTTCTAATTTTTTCTTCAGTAGGAGCCACATAATCGTAACCCATTTCTTTTAAAATGCCTGGGTTTTTCTCCTCAAGACTTGTAGAATAAGAATATGTTGAATATTCGAATACTTTTGCGCCTAATGATTCAAGCTTTCCTTTGAATGAAACAGAAAAGTCGCCATGCCATAAAATTCCGATATTTTTCTTTTTAAGATCAAATTTTCTTATGAGGCCAAAAACTCCTTCAATTGTATTTATATCAGGAACATAATCAGTCGATATGCCAAATTTCTTTAATTCTGCTGCTGGTTTGTTACTTCTTGCTATAACTACTGTATCATTTAGCAATTCAATTACTTTATCTAATTGGTGCGAATCATTGATTTTTCGAAAAAGATTGAATACTGCAACACCGGTCATACAAATAAAATAATGCATTTTTTCATGCCCTATTGTATCTATAAATCTATTACACTCAGAAGTTAGTGAAATGTTATTTCTAATGCCTATTGTTGGAGCTACGTAGGGGATGCCTCCGAATTTTCGAACTATGCTCGCAAGCTCGAAGGCTCTTCGGCTTGATGTAATCGCCACAACAATTCCATGTAATGACATTCAACAATCATGGAATACAAGAATAATTAAAACTTCAGGTTTGAATGATCTGCGTTAATTAAAATAAAACATTCAGTAAAAAATTACTGGCTTTCGAATAAGCATGCCATATTTGCTGACGGTATGCATTGTTAAAGCAAATTAATCAATGAATAATGAATTTGTATTGAAGATCGAATCGAGATTTTTAAATTAAAGAAATTGTGGATAATTTACTTAATTTTAGTAATTGTAATTAAATAATAATTTATATTGATATATGTAGAAGATTTTAATTTAATAAATACAACGAAAAAAAAGGTTAAAAAGGTGATTATTATTTAACGGAGTAATTACCGTAATCCGTATTCTCTTGCGATTTTATTATGACCCTTACTCGTTTATTCTTGAACACTTGCAAACGATGTCTCTAAAGAGATGGAGCAACATAAGTTTGTTACCTTTAAATTCGATGTTAATTGAAAGAGGCGGTTAACCCGTGCAAAACCAATTCTTGACTATCATCGTTTCTATAAATGATGATCGCTTGGAACAGATCGACCTTGTTTGTAAGCCCTTTATTTTAAGATAGATAGTCACTACTACTGGGATGCGGTCGGTGAACTTTCATTGATTCTCATCATTCCAATTTGCACTATTTATTCCTCGTCCAAATTCTAAAAGTTTTGAGGTGCACGGACTTTTCTCTTCATGTCCATTGTGGATCCGTTCGCCCGTCAAATGCCATGCACCTTTTGAATAAAATTAGTTGAATTAAATTAAACCTTTTTAATTTGCAGGATTCCCGAAATTCCATCTACTAGTGCTTCATTGAAATTTTCAATTTCTGGGATAACTTGATCTGTGCAAAGTTCAAGTAATGGTATATTTGCAATTGCACATCCTGATGCCGTCGTAATATCGGTCTTTGATGTACAGATTATTCCTACAGGTGATACGCGATTAGATCTTAATGCAAAGATAGAATAAGCACCTACACTACTTCCTACGGCGTATGGAAAAACTAAAACACGTTCTTTAACCGAATTTCCACACAATTCGTGATTCTCATCAGTAATCATTCCAGTTAAAGGATCCACCGAAGATAGGAAATTAATAGGTTGCTTGGTCGCAAGAACCCTTCCACTTGCCTTACCGCCCACAATTACTTTACATCTTAAGGAATAGGTCATAGTTCACATTTTACCTTGTGTAATTTCTTATTATGGATTTTAAATCAGTCAGACATACGGATACGCCGTTGGATTTGTTGAGATAGTGAGCAGCTTTTACACTGTTTGTTATTACTCCATCATATTCTTCATGGGTTAATAGAGGTGACAAGCACGTACATGCATCACAGACTAGACTTCCGCCAGCATTTTCAAGTTTCTGCGCAATTCCGGAGCTGCAAGCTTTTTCGTATATAGCGCGAGGACAGAAGATCATGCATCTTTTCGAAAATTTCTTGCCATTTATCATATTCGATAATAACTCTAATTCAAATGCTCCAAGTTGAGGACTCCCTAGTGCTATTACGTCGCCCGATTCTGTAGTATTGAGCTCATCCATTACTGATTTTTCTTCCTCTTTGCCAAACGAAATACTTTCGCCATTTATTTCCTTATTAGAGAACATACCACATCCACCAGATGTACCCAATGCAGCGGCCAAGGATTTAGTCTTATACATATCTATGTTACTAATATTATGACCGAATGAAATACAGCTTTCTTTTGTGGATTTTCCAGAAAAATATCCCAATAATCCGTAATCTAGTTCTGTATTTAGGTTCGTTTCTAACTTAACTTTGATCTTAGGATCCCTTACGCTTTCAATTCTAAGTTCTGAGTAGGGGGTCTTGCCAGTTACTGCACTTGCTAAGGCGCTGAGAGAGCTTTCTTTGTTGGTATGTAGACCAAATACTGAATTTGCGATAACCGCCGCATTACTTTCTGCGAAGCTAACATTATGCCCCCTGTCGGGTAATTGAAATATTTCATAGGGAATACAGGAAAATGAAGGAATCGATCCCATTTTCTCATAAGCCTTGATTATTTCAATTTGGCTTCTTTTGAAATTGTTAGAAAGGTTATTTTGCTTCTGGGCGTCATATCCCATTGGATTTATTGTAGTTGGAACTCCGAAGCGCGTTCCTTCACTGTACTCTCTTAGAAACTTAACTCCCGCATCTCCTATTGTGTTATAGTTTACACCAGAAAGGTGAACCCATTCTACCGGTATTAATTTCTCTGCATCTGTTGCTTTGCCTATTGACAGAAGGATTTTGTATGCCAATGAAGTAGCTTTACCATGCTTCTCGTCCAACGCATCTTCCTCATCTCTTGTTAAGTGCACAAACATTATGACTTCACTGATCTATAATAATCATCATCAGCGCATATTCACTGTTTATGTGCATTGAGTAAAATTTTTTTTGTGCAACTATTGAATAGAATAAATAGAGATTGTTATTACCATAATGCCATGGAATGTGCAGTATATGATACATATGTTACGAAGAAAGATGGAAAGATAATGCACTTTGACGTTATAGTGGAATCTTCGACTCCGCATGAAAAAGCAATAGAATACGGAAAGGAGTATCTAAAAAACGCCGGTCAGGATGGACAAACAATGACACAAGAGGAATGTCAATTTTGTCACGTTCAAGAAGCACCAAAAGTAGTTGAAGACAGTATACAACAAAACGGCTACTTTATACAAAAGATGGAAGGATGTTCATAGAGGATAATACTCATCCGATTTTTATTTTTCTGCTTTCATTCAGTGTGGATGGAACGCATTTTTGTCAGCTTCAAATTAGCGATTTAATTTTGAAGGATACGGTTAATTAATTTTGTTTAGGTTTATTTTCTGATTTCACTCTTTGTCATAAAGATAACACGATACAGTATGATTTTGTCCTTTATTTTCCAATCGTGGTTCTATCTTACATTTATCCATACTGTATGGACATCTGCTGAAAAATTTGCATCCAGTTTCTGCAGGCGCTGAATCAAAATTTTTTATTCTAACTACCTTTTCTTTGTCAACATTTTGAAAATTAGGTTCAGAAACGGCATCTAACAAAGCTTGGGTATAGGGATGAAGTGGATTTGAAAATACACTATCTATCGAGCCACTCTCAACAATCTTGCCGGCATACATGACAGAGATTTCATCTCCAATTAATCTTGAAGTTGTCAAATCATGAGTTATGTAGATAACAGTTATTTTGTGATTAACACTCAGTTGCTTTACTATCTGGAGTATCTGTCCTCGAATCGAAACATCAAGCATAGAAACAGGCTCATCCGCAATTATTATCTTTGGTTCAATAGATAGAGATCTGGCAATAGCAACTCTCTGTCTTTCACCTCCAGATAACATATGCGGATACTTTTCTGCAAATACTGTGGATGGCTTAAGACTAACATCATCCAAAACAGCAAGGATCTTTTTAGTTCGTTCTTCATCTGAGTACTCTTTATAAAAAATATCAATCGGTTCTTTTATGATATCAAAGACTTTCATTAATGGATTAATTGAACTATATGGATCTTGATGAATCATTTGTGCTTGTTTGCGAAAATTCCGAAGTTCTTTGCCAGTTTTCTTGGTAATATTGTCACCATTGAAAATAATTGAACCTGAATCTGGATCAATTGCACGCAAGATCACCCTAGCCAGAGTAGTTTTACCAGAACCCGATTCACCAACCAAAACTGAAACTCGCCCTTCTTGAATGTATAAACTGACACCATCTAAAGCCTTTTTATACTCCTTTTTTCCAGGGTACAGAAAAGAAAATACATTTGTCCCAATTGGAAAATATTTTTTGACATCCTGTACTTCTAAAATGTTCCTCAAATTGTGAATATTAATGACAAAATGTAATTTAAACGATCTGTATCTCTACATTTAGATTATATGTCAGATTGATTATTGAGAATTTTTAGCAGTTTCAATAAAGTTACCATGGCCAATATTCGATTCATCTACTATGCCATCCTCCATGACTATCCTTCCTCTAACGATAGTCATAACTGGCCATCCTGTTAGCTTCCAACCATCATATATAGTGTAGTCCGAATGAGAATTTAATATATCGGGACTTACGGTTCGCTCCTTATGCAGATCCACGATAGTTAAATCGGCATCCGATCTTTCCACTATTGTACCTTTTTTTGGAAATAACCCAAAAATTCTTGCTGCATTCGCGCTACAAATTTCAGATATCCTAATAAGGTCGACCCTTTTCTTATTTACTCCTTCACTTAACATTACTGGAAGCATTGTGGCTAGTCCTGGAAATCCCGAGAGGGCATTCCAATAGTTACCATTTGCCTTTTTTATCTCCAAGTCATTGGCAACATGGTCCGTCCCTATAGTATCGATTATACAAGTTCTTATAC
>Ga0310890_10000089_pt1 | contig 23375 bp, 22 predicted proteins | sample T20D3metaG_FD_203751 | JGI IMG/M metagenome (GOLD analysis project Ga0310890, IMG submission 203751) | Lab incubated soil microbial communities from West Virginia University Organic Research Farm, Morgantown, WV, United States - T20D3 | ecosystem: Environmental > Terrestrial > Soil >... | reverse complement strand
GACTGCTACGTCAACGTGCTGCGCGATGCGATGAGCGTGGATTCGCTGGAGCCGTGCGGCGTGTATTTCGGTACGTCTGGCGGCCAGGTGTATGCGTCGGCTGACGCCGGAGACAGTTGGGTCCCGATCGTCCGCGACTTGCCGCCGGTGCTCTCGGTGGAAGTTCAGACGCTGCCGCGTCGCGGTGATTGAATCAGGACCGCAGTGACCTCTCGGAGAAACGTGATTCGGGTCGTGCTGCCGCAGCATCTGCAGACGCTGGCGCGCGTTGGCAGCGAGGTCGCCTTGGAGGTAACAGGTCCGGCAACGCTGGGTTCACTCCTCGATGCGCTCGAGGAGCGCTATCCGGTCTTGCGTGGCACCGTCCGAGACCATACCACTCAGAAGCGCCGCGCGTTCGTCCGGTTCTTTGCCTGCGAGGAGGATATGTCGCACGAGTCCTCCGACACGCCGTTGCCCGCGGCCGTCATATCCGGCGCCGAGCCGTTCCTCATCGTGGGCGCACTGGCCGGCGGTTAGCCGTCCACGAGCCACACTCTGTGTCTCCGGGTCTCTGCGGCCCGTTGATCGTGAGTGAACTCAGGTTCTGAGCCTCGGAACCAGCCGTTCGGCGTTCGCGCGACTGATCGCGAGCCGTTGCGCATCGGTGAACTTGTAGGCGGAAAGTCCCTCGACGGCTTCGGATGCGGGACGCAGTGGGTAGTCTGTCCCGAAGAGCACGTTCGAGATCGGGACGAGCGCCAGGAGCGCGTCCAGCGCACCCGAGTGGTTGGCTTGTGCGATCTCGTAATAGAACTTCTTCAGTTGCGGAGCGGCACCGTCTGCAAGCCACGCATCCTTTCTCTCCGCGGCCAGACGCTCGTAGCGCCCGAGCAAGAACGGCATCGTCCCGCCGCCGTGGGAGAAGACGAAACGGATGTTCGGAAACCGTGCCGCCGTTCCGCTGTACACAAGACTCGCAATCGTGCGGCTGGTATCAGTCGCATATTCGATCGTGGACACCGTGACACCGGGGACGAGTCCCGTGCAGCACTTCGGCTGCGTGGGATGCACGTACACGATCGCTTGCCGTCGATTCAGCTCTTCGTACACGGGCGCGAACGCCGGGTCGCCGAGGTACTTGTCCTCGAAGCTCGTCATCAGCCCGATCCCATCTGCTTTGAGCGTGTCGAGCGCGTACTCGATTTCGCGAAGACTTCCTTCGGAATCCGGCAGAGGGATCGCCGCGAACAGGCCGAATCGGCCCCGATAATCGGCGACCATGCGGGCGCCGTACTCGTTGCACTCGCGTGCGAGCTTGCGAGAGTTTTCGATGCCTCCGAGCCAGACGCCCGGCTGAACGAGCGAGCAGATCGACGTCGCGATGCCGTTCTTGTCCATTTCAGCCAGCGAGATCTCCGGCGACCACGGTGGCGTGCGGCCGCTTTCCCGCTGCGCCAGGATGGCTTCGAGGTGTCGAGGCGGCACGTAATGATGGTGAAAATCGATGCGCCGCGGCGCGCTGCGTACGTTGGGAGTGGTTTGCGCTGCCGAGTAGATCGACCTTGTTGCCGCCACGCTCATCGCCACACCAACCGTTTCGGCGATGAACCGTCGTCGCGAGTACGTTGACGTGTTCATGAACAGCCTTCGAGCTTTAACTTTGAACTTACTCTTCACTTTTTACTTTGCACTTGGTTCCCTTCGTCCACCGGCCGGTTTGGAGCGTAATACCCGGTACTCACTCTGTCAACGAGGCACGTCCCTGCCGTTTTCTTTCTTGCCCCTTCCCCGTTCCCCCTGCGAAGGTGTATCGTCGCGCGATGCTTTCCAGACGAACCGTCATCCTGACACCTCTGGCCGCCGTCGCCGCACGTACGGCCGCTGCCGCATCCGGCCAGGCTACATCGACCGCGCCCGGCAAGATGGTTCTGGCGCTTCACCAGAACACGTCCGCGGGGGCGGGCTATCGCGGATCGCTGGAGGGCTGGGCTCGGGCCGGCATCAGGAACGTCGAGCTCACGGCGGCGCTCCTGGACGATTTCCTGAAGACCGATTCGCTCCAGGCCGCTAGACGCATCCTCACCGATCAGGGTTTGACGCCGGTTTCCGGGGCCTGTGGGGTGCAAACGCTCTGGGAGCCGAATCCAAACAACGCGGCGGCGCTCGAAGAACTCAAGCGACGCTGTGAGATGTTCGCCACACTCGGGTTGACGAAGATCTATGCGCCGACCGGCACCATGCAGAAAGTCACCGAAGAGGACTACAAGGTCGGCGTGGAAAACATGCGCAAGGCGGCCGACATCGCGCGCGGGTTCAAGTTGACCATGATGGTGGAGTTCGTGCGCGCGTCGACGTTCATTTCAACGCTGCCGACGTTGCTCAGGATGACGCGCGCCGCAGCGCATCCAAACCTTGCTCCGCTGCTCGATTTCTATCACTTCTGGTCTGGCCTCAATAAGCTCGAGGACCTGGACCAGCTGCGCACCGGCGAAGTCGGACATGTGCACTTTCAGGATGTCCCTGACGTACCGCGTGAGCTGCTGGACAACACCACGCGGTTCATCCCCGGTGACGGCGGGGCTCCATTGAATGCGATTCTCCGAAAGCTCGTCGACAAGGGGTACGCGGGTCCGCTTTCGGTGGAGCTCTTCTTGCCACGGTTCCAGAAGGGAGACCCGTTTGACGTGGCACGCGAGATCAAGCAGAAGTCCGAATCGGTGATGCGTCAGGCGCGCGTGCTGTAACGTGCGCTCGCACGAGCGCGTTCGAGCAGTAGCTCGCGCTCGCGCACATTGCGTGTGAGAACGGCAGCACGTTCGAATTCATGCTGCGCCTCCTCATGCCGCCCCACTTTGGCCAAGAGGTCGCCGCGGACGCTCGGCAGCAAATGATAGGCCTGCAGCGACGGCTCCGAAACGAGCGCATCCGCCAGTTCGAGACCAGCATGCGGACCGTACGCCATCCCCACCGCGACAGCGCGATTCAACTCCACAATCGGTGACGGAACCATCACCGCCAGACGTTCGTAGAGCCCGCTGATACGCTTCCAGTCGGTCTCCTCCGCGACGAGCGCTCGAGCGTGACACGCTGCGATCTTGGCCTGCAGTGTGTACGGACCGTCGGCGCCTCCGAGTTTCTCGGCGCGCGCGAGCGCGGCGAGGCCGCGCCGAATCAGCAGCCGATCCCATAACGCTCTGTTCTGTTCCAGGAGGAGAATCGGTTCGCCTGAAGCACTTACACGCGCTCGTGTTCGCGACGCCTGAATCTCCATGAGCGCCACGAGACCGTGGACCTCGGCTTCCATTGGCATAAGCTCCGCCAGGACACGACCGAGCCGCAGCGCGTCTTCGCACAGCGCCGGCCGCATCCAATCGTCCCCAGCGGTGGCCGAATACCCTTCGTTGAAAATCAGATAAATAACCTCGAGCACTGACGACAAGCGGGCGCCGAGCTCCGGCCCGTGTGGAACCTCGAACGGCACACGCTTCGCCGAAAGGGTGCGCTTGGCACGGACGATCCGCTGCGCGATTGTGGGTTCGGGCGCCAGAAACGCCCGCGCGATTTCGTCGGTGGTGAGCCCGCCGAGCAGCCGCAGCGTGAGCGCAACCCGGGCGTCCGTCGACAGGACCGGGTGACACGCCGTGAAGATCAACCGCAGCAGGTCATCCCCCACGTCGTCATCGAGCGCGGCGGCAGGATCGGGCGCACTCTGCTCCTGTGTGAGTGCCAGCTCGTAGCCGAGCTCCTCGTGCTTGCGCTCGAGCCGCTTGCCTCGGCGGAATTGATCGATTGCCCGATGTTTCGCCGTGGCCATCAGCCACGCGCCTGGATTCCGGGGGATGCCGGACTCAGGCCACTGCTCGAGCGCGGCAACGAGCGCGTCGTGGGCGAGGTCCTCCGCGAGTCCTACGTCGCGGACGATTCGCGCGAGGCCGGCAATGAGCCTCGGCGACTCGATTCGCCAGACCGCGTCGATCGCGCGATGAGTATCGGAAGCCGTCACGGCTACGATCACATCACCTCGCTTTCGGTCGGCGCAACCCGTATTGGACCGCTATACGGCTCCAATGAGAATTTCGTATTCGTTGTGAAGTAAAACCGAGCCCTTGGCTGGTCCCTATGACGTCGAACAGGACGACGTCGCGTCTACACTTCCAGGCGCGCTCTTTTCCAGATAACTCCGTACCGAGCTCAACGTGCGTGTCACCGACTCGCGGGCAATCCGGCTGATGAGCGGCTCCGCCATGGACCGGACAAACCACGGCACGTCGCGGCTGAGAGAAATCGACTCGAGGTCGATGCGGACGTCGCTGCCCATTTGGCTGTAACGCCAGTACGAGTTCAATCGCCACAGGAAACCACGGTCGGTGCCGCCCTCTTCGGCGATTTTCGTCGAGATGCTGCGGCTCGTCGCCAAGGTGCGGGAGTGCCGCTCGAAGACGACGTCATGCTCGGTGTCGTAGACGACGGAGATAATCGTTCGGCGAACGAGCTTCAGGTAAATACGAAGGGCGTTGCCATTCCTGCTCAAGACCCGAGATTCAAGGACGTCGTCTTGAGGGGGTGGTGTACCCGGATTCATGAGAGCGTTGACGACCTGGTCTACGGTAACGTGGCGAACGACCGTTGAGCCTCGCCAGTGGTGAATTGTTCCGCCGGCAATATCAATCGCCCTGCCGTCGGGCGCCCCGTGGCAGCAGCTGCTTCTGCATTCATGCAGGTGAGAGGTCGCTCTCCCGACGTACCGATTCCACTCCGTGATCGTTGATGGCGTGAGCCCGATTGCGCCGGCGGGCAGCGGCACGGACGTGCTGAGCATCGCGGCCAGAACAAGGGCACCGCGCATCATGCAGCCGTGCAGTTGCCAATGCGCCGCGGGCGACGCTCGGCGGAATAGAGAGAACGAGTATTGCGAACGGCCGATGCGACAAATACGACAACGAGCGCTGCCGAAGCAATTGCGGCGCCGACATCAAACAGTGCGATCGGACCGAAGCTGCCACCGAGCACCGACGGGTTGTAGGCGGCTCTGATGGCGCCTGCGGCGATCACGATCCTGAGCTCCGTGGGACCAAAGCCGAGAAATGACATGCGAAAGACGCCGCGGGCATGCGTGGCGAGGTACGTCTCCGCTGACACGAGGAGATATGCGGTCAGCAGCACCGCCGCCAGCAGCGGATTCATAAGACCGGAGACCGCGAGCCCTGCCGTCAGGCATGTCGTCCCTGCCAGGTCGATGACGTGGTCGACGTAATACCCATAGCGCGGACGCTGCTCGTCGCGAACACGTGCGAGTGTTCCGTCCAGGCTGTCACCGAACCAGTTGGCTGCCAGCGAAAGGACAACACCGGCCGCGGCCCACGGCGTCAGCCGGAACGCGGCAAAGAATAGTCCCGCGGCACACATTGCCGTCAGACCCAGCGCCGACAGGTGGTCCGAGTTGATCCCGCCGGGCATCCGGCGCGCCAGCCAGATGAGGAGGCGCTTCTCCGGTTGAGCTAGAAGACTATGGTTCTCGCGTACGTGGGGTGCCGGGTCGGACATGTTTCTGCCTCCTGACCCGTAATGCGAAAAAACTAGGCCTCAGGGCTCAGGCCTCAGGGCCCAGGGCTGTCCAAGGCACAAGGCACAAGTCACAAGGCACAAATCACAAGGCACAAATCACAAGGCACAAGAGCCCAAAGCCCAAAGCCGACAGCCCAAAGCCTATTTATTGAATGAGGCCGCGGTCGTGGCGGGTTCCACGAGCAGCCGGGTGAGGGCGATGCCGACGCCGAGCGCCACGGTGAGCACGCTTGCCACGGGGCGAACGCCGGCGAGGAGCAGCCCGTCGATTCCGAGCGCGACGGCGAGCGAGAGGTCGGCTGCGAACAGCACCGGGACGGCGCGCTGCAGCTCCGCAGCGAACCGGGACGAGTTCATGCGTTCTGCAAACAGCAGGTGTCCGCGAAATATGCCTCCGACGGTGGCGATGATGCTGGCCACGAAGAAGAGGATGCTCGCCGTACCAGGCTGCCATTCCTTGATCTGCCACGTGAGTGCGCACGCGATGAAATAGAGCGCGAGGATGACGACCTGATGTATTCGCCACCACGCGGTCATCGGGCGGGACGGAGGACCCCCGCGATCCAGGTCTCCGATCATTTCGCTCGCCGATCCGTAACGGTCGTTCGGCGACTTCGAAAGTGAGCGCTCGATGACCTTGACGACTGATGCGGGCAGATCCGAGCGCCGGCTGAGGATCGGATCCGTCGTGCCGTCGAAAATGCGTCGAATCCGCGCTGCCGCAGTCGGCGCCTCGAATGGGTGCGCGCCGCACGCGTACTCGTAAAGGACCACGCCGAAAGCCCACACGTCGGCGCGCGCGTCGGCGCGTTGACCGTTGAGCTGCTCGGGCGCCATGTAATCGGGTGTTCCCATGACGGTGCCTGGCTGGGTGAGGAACACATCGCGGTCACCGGGCGGTGTTTCAATTCGCGCAAGGCCGAAATCGACAATCTTCAGCTGACCGTCACGCGTCCGCATCACGTTCTCGGGCTTCAGATCGCGGTGCGTGATGCCGCTGTTGTGCGCGTGCCCCAGGGCTCTTGCCAGGTCGCGGGCCACCGTGACGACTTCATTTGCGGTGGGCCGGCGTTGTTTGATCTCAACTCGAAGCGTGTGGCCGTCGACGAATTCGCTCGCGATATATAGGTCTCCATCGAACTCTTCGAGCGCATACACGGTGCAGATACCGGGATGGGAGAGTGCGGCGGCAGCACTCGCTTCGCGCCGCAGCCGCTCACGATGTGACGGATCGGCAGTGAGGTCAGGCGAGAGTGCCTTCAAGGCAACCCGGCGGCCCAGACGCTCGTCGTTCGCAAGGTAGATACGCCCCTGACCGCCGCTGCCGATGTCGCGAACGATGCGGTACTGGCCAAGAAGCTGCCCCGGTTCGAGCGGATGATCGTTGGCGATGAATTCCGCCAGCCTCTGGCCCGCGGGGTTGTCGAGAAAAGATCCGGCGCCCGCATGATGCTGGATGAGCGAGAGCACCTCTTCGCGCAGCTGCCAGTCGTCGACACCGTTGCGGTCTAGCCACGCCGGCACATCTGCGGGCTTCTCTTCGAAGGCGCGTTCGAAGAGCTCGCGCACACGCCGCCAGCGCTCTCCGGTATTCATCGGGTGTTGCTGAGCTCCCGAAACAGCCAGGCGCGCGCGAGCGCCCAGCGCCGCTTCACCGTCGCAGGTGACATGCCGAGCGCTTCAGCCGCTTCCTCGATGGCAAGCCCCGTAAAATAGCGCAACTCCACGATCTTTGCCTGCTCCGGATCGATCTGTTCGAGCCGCGTGAGCGCTTCGTCCAATGCGGGCAGCATCGCATCCTCCTGCACGCCTCGTATCAGCGACTCCGTCAGCGACACGCGATCCAGTCCGGCCCATCGCTTCTGAGCGCCCCTGGCGCGTGCGCGTTCCACGAGGATCTGCCGCATCGATCGCGCGGCGATGGCCAGGAAATGATTGCGGTCCGTCCACGGAGCGTCGGCCTTGGCAAGTCGTAGGTAGGCTTCGTGGACCAGCGCCGTGGCCTGCAGCGTCTGTCCGGGACGTTCACGCCGCATGTACGCCGCCGCGAGGCGTCGAAGCTCGTTATAGACCTGTGGAAGAAGGTCGCCGGCGGGGCGCCGGTCATCGCCTGAGGACACGCTGGCAGGAATTGTAGCTGCGACCGCACAGCGTCGTGAGAACGCTCCGGTGTGCGGGCCTGGCGATCAGCTCTATTCGATTGCCGCCGACCCGCGTCCGTGGCAGTACCACAGGACGCGGGATCGGTAGCTGTGACTTCTCCTAAGTCGTCTTCGTACCTATATCCCAGGCAATCTTGAAGTTTTCGAATGGCACGACCCGGCCATGGACCGGCGCGATGCGAGCCGGATTCAGCTTCAACTGCTGAATCTTCTCGTACATCTGCAGTGCGAACTCGGGTCCGCGCTCCGGGGTCTTGATCTCAGTGCCAGCCGGCGGATTGTAGCCGTCGCCGTACATCAGAATGCGTTCCTTCGGCAGATACGCAATGAGCTGCCCTGTGTGATGACCGCTGTTGTCGAGGAAGTACAGTTCGAGCGTTCGCGTTTTGTCGGACATCACCCTCTTGTCCCCTACGCCTTCGATGGTGGCCGCCTTGGGTGACTTGGCCAGCAGGTCCTGTTCGACCGTCCACGGCCGGGCCCACACCTTCTCGTAGAACGCCTTGTTCGACTCGTGTGTGATGACCGTGATGCCCTGGGCGACGTATGTCCTCAGCCCACCGGCGTGATCGTAGTGCGCATGCGTGTTGACGACATACCGAAGCGGCTTGTTGGGCACGGTCTTCGCGATGGCTTCATTTGCTGCGAGTGAACGCGCTTCGCTCGTGGGGCCCTCGAGCATCACGATGTGATCCGCGAACTCGACGGCGAGGCTGCGCGTACCAGCGGCGTTAATCGACCACAGTCCATCCGCGACCTTCTCCACGGTTGCAGTCACAGGTGGGGGCGGCGCCGCAGAGGCGACATTGGCTGGCACTTCAAGCGAGACCGGAGCATTCGGTTTCACGTCGGTGATGTTGACGTCGAGCGTCTCAAAGCCGTCCTGCTTCTCGACGATGTGCCGCGGGAACTGGACGCCGCCGAAGTCGGCGTAGTCCGAATAGGTGATCTCCACGGGAACGTCGCCCACGACCGAGTTTGAGAAGAGGTATTCGACGCGATCGACGAGATTTTGATCGTTGAGCGTCACCTTCACGTCTCGGTCCTCGACCTTGAACGTCACGACGTTGCCTTCGGCGGTGGCGTTGGCGGCGAGCGCTGCTTTGATCACACCGTGAGGAGTGAGCCACAACTGACGAAGGCGATCACTGACGGCGCCAGGATTGGGCGCCGGCTGTGCGCCGCCTTCACTCCACGCGAACTTGCCGCTGACAACCTGGGTGGTCCGCTGATCGATTGCGAAAGGCTGGGCGCCGCCGCCACGTGGCGGGTTCTCCCCTTGAGCGCGCAGCATGTCCATCCGCATCGCGGGCGCCTGGTAATCGATCGCCACGTCATAAGTCTTCACGACGAATCGCGGCCAGGGTGCGCCAGGGGCGGCAGCCTGGCCGAACGCGAAGTTGGATCCGCTGCCGGAAAACTGAATCGAGTTGAGTTGCGTCGCGCCCATGGCTTCGGCGGCCGCCGCGACCCCCGTCTGGCGCGCGCAGCCGGAGACGGCGACCGCTAGGGCGACGCCTACGACCAACGTTCGAATGGTGTGCATATCGGGCTCCTTGTTTGTGCGGGCAGTGAACCCCCGAAAGGGCGAGGAGGCCTTGAAAACCAGCCAAGGGGTGCTGCCCCTTGATATCTCCGCGCCCCTTGGCTGGTTTGCCAGTATCTTCTGGCGCGCTCAGCGCGCTAAGGGCGCATGGTGATGCAAGTGACGGAATACGTCAATGGCTGGCCTTCGGTGTGGTTCTCGACCGTTCTCCAGCGCTCATCGGTTTCCCGGTTGGCCGCCTCGGAACTCGTCGGAATGGGATCGTGCGCAAGAGACGTCCGGAGCACAGCCGCCGGGACTGAGCCGTCCATTTGCGAACCTCATGACAGCACGTTCACGAGACGGCATTCGGCTATACGCGCTTTTGAGGTGGACCGCCGGGCACAGCAGGCGAACGACAGGACCTGCATGGTACTGCGTTCGCATTTCTTTCATTCATGGCCGTTGCGACGAGGTGTCCATACGGCCGACATGTGAAGACAGCTGTTCTTTAACGCGGTTAACTGCGAGGTTCCCATGAATTCATTTGAGGCGGTTGTTTCTGATGCGTGGTGGGCGGTACTGCTCCGAGGCATAGCGGCCATTGTCTTCGGCGTGATCACATTTTCTTGGCCCGGCGTCACGCTGGCAGCACTGGTCCTCCTCTTTGGCGCATATGCCTTCGTAGACGGCATCGCGGCGATCATCCTCGGCATCCGAGAGCACGGTGAACGAGAACGGTGGTGGGCCACGGTCCTCGTCGGCTTCGTCGGCGTGGCTGCCGGCGTCATCACCTTCTTGACGCCGAACATCACTGCTCTGGCGCTGCTGGTCGTGATCGCGGCCTGGGCGATCGTGCGTGGCGTGTTCGAGATCGCCGCAGCCATCCGGCTTCGGCACGCGATCGAGGGAGAGTGGCTGCTGGGTCTCGTTGGCGCCCTTTCGATCGCCTTCGGCGTGCTGATGTTGCTCTTCCCGGCCACGGGAGCGCTCGCGCTCGTGTTGTGGATAGGCGCCTTCGCGTTCGTGTCGGGAATCATGCTCGTTGTCCTCAGCTTCCGCGTCCGCGGGATGGCGCGAGCCGTCCATGCGTAACGCGACACTCGGGTAGCCGGCGATTGTCGCCGGCTACCCGAAGACCGCTATTCACGCAGCCGATTCCAGTCCAAACGCAGGCCACACCTCGGGCCAAATCGGTCTGTACAATCGCGTATGGCCGGCCGCGAGTGCTACCACTGCAAGCAGTGGATCGAGGAAGGTGAGCCACACGACTGCTGGACGACGACGGAAGCGGCTCTTACGCGAGATCTTTCACAGGACTTGCAGGAAGCGTGGGAGCGGCTGCGCGAGACGGCGGCCGGATTCGGCGATCAGCGCGTCTACGCGTCGCACCAATCGATCATGTTCTCTCGCAGGTCGTGCTACTTCTTCGTCCGTCCGAAGAGGAACTTCCTCGAGGTTTGCGTGTTCCTCGGCCGATCGCTGAAGGCGCCGCAAGTACGCCGTGTGGTGCAGGCGTCGAAGGCGAAGCTCGTACACATCATTCACATCAGGCATCGCGACGAAGTCGAGGCACCGATCACCACCTGGCTTCAGGAGGCCTACGAACTGTCTGACGTTCTGGCCTCCAAGGTCGACCGGAAGCGGACGAAGTCGAAGCCGAACCCACCGCCTACCAAACGCAAGACGAAGGCTGCACCGATGCGAGCGGCTTCAAAGAAATGAATTTTCCGAAGCTGGCGCGTCGATATACTTACGCAGCCCAAAATGGTCTTTACGCAAGACGTGACGATCATGAATCGTGCATCGTTCATCTGCGGCTCGACGCTGCTGGCACTCTCGACCGCGCTTCTGTGGAGCTGCTCGTCGCAACCTCCTGCCGAAACACAAGCAGCAGCGGCTGATACGACGCAGCCCGCCTCGCACCCCGAACAGGCCTTGCTCGAGGATCTCGCCCTGGCCAACCGCATGCTGGCGCGGGAAGCGGGCATCCTCGACGCGCAGGGCCACGTGACGACACGCAGCCTGGTCAATCCGAATCACTACTACATTGCGCGCTACCTGTCGCCCGGCGGCGTCACGGCGAGCGACTTCATCGAAAACGATCTCGACAGCATGCCGGTGCACGGCCCGCGTAACGACCAGGCTCGCGAGATTTACCTTCACGGCGAAATCTTCAAGGCCAGGCCCGATGTGATGGCGGTCGTGCATGCCCACACGCCGGAGTTCGTCGCGTTCGGCATGAGCTCGGTGCCGCTTTGGAACGGCGGCTCCGCTGCGCCCGTGTGGGATATTCGTCAGTTCAACAAGGGCCGGTCCGGAATCGTCAATACACCGGAGCTCGGTCACGCGATGGCCGCGACGCTGAGCCGCAACGAGAGTGTGCTGCTGTGGGGGCATGGGATTGCGATGACGGGCAGCTCGATCAAAGACGCCGTGACGCGCGTCATCGAGCTGCGCGACAGCGCGCAGCTGCAACAGGCGGCGATTTCAATGGGCAATGCGTGGAAGCCGCAGGCTGTAATGCACGACCCCGTCAGCCGCGATCGGACCTGGGAATATCTCAAACGGGAGGTCGGGAAGGACACGGGTGGACGTGTTCCCCCTTCGCCTTCGCCCGACCCGGCGAAGCCTTCGGATCCGATCGAAGCCGCAAAACGCGACCTGGTTCTGGCCAACCGTATTCTCGCGTCTGAGGAGCTCAGCATCCTCAACACGCTCGGCCACGTCAGCCTTCGAAACCCGAGCGACGCGAACGCGTATTTTATTGCGCCGGGTGTACCGGCTGCGGCCGTCAAGACTGCCGACATAGTCCAGCGGACCACAACGTCGCCGGCAGCCGACAGCCAGGGACTCTCGATTCACGAGGAGGTATACAAAGCAAAACCAGAAGTCAGGGCTGTGTTGTATGCGCGCACGCCGGAGATTGTGGCGTTTACAAACGGATCGATTACGCTTCGTCCAATCGTCAATGGCGGCGCGTTCCTTGCCGATGCCCTGCCCGTGCTCAACATGAGCACCCTCGATCCGCAGCAGCCTGTCCTCGCAAACCCTGCGCTCGGCCCTGCAGTTGCCAACGCGCTCGGCAAGAGCTCGGCGGTGCTGCTGTCAGGCCACGGCTTCGTGCTGACTGCGGCATCCATCTATAGCCTTGTGGACCGCGCTCACGCTTTGCGTTTGAACGCACGCATTCAGCAGCAGGCGCTCGCGCTTCGAGGAAAGGTGACTTATCTCAACGAGCGCGCGGTTCCATCGGCGCCGGCCAATGCTCCGGGAGCGGGCAATCCGCTCGGCCCGCCCGAAGGACGCGCGTGGATCTACTGGAGTCAGAACGTCACGGTCGAATAGCTGCCTACGTTGTAGTTGTGAGTCTTGACCTTTTGTCCTCGGCGGTCGCAGGAGTGGGCCGCCCAGCCCGCGGCACGCTGCCCCTCAAAAGCGTCATAGCGGTCATCGTCGGCAATTGGCTCGAGTTCTACGACTTTCTGGTCTTCACGTTTTTCGCTGTGATGATCGGCGAAGCCGCAAGCGCATGCTCATCGCCTCGCGTGTGCTGTTCGTCATGGTTGTATATCCCGCGTACGTAGTCCTGACGTCTCCGCAAGCTGCGCCGGTTGTGATCGTCGCCGTCAATGTAGTCGTCAACTTCATCTTCGGCACCGGAATCGGAGCTATGTACGCATTTCTGTCGGAGGGCTTTCCGAAAGCCGTGCGATCAAGCGGACTCGCGATTCTCTATGCCCTCGGCGTGACGATCTTCGGCGGCACCACGCAGTTCATCGTGGCGTGGCTGATCGACTGGACCAAAGATCCAATGGTGCCGGCCTGGTATCAAATCGTCGCGAATGTCGCCAGCATCGTCGGAGTGATGCTGTTGATGCCGCACGCGGAGGTCGTGCGTGAGCGCGGAACCCACGTGGCAGCGCGGGCCTAGGCCGGACGACCGACTGGTCCGGCTAAAGCCGGACACCACGTACGGGCGGGTGCCGCCCCGGGGACGCTATCGATTGAATATTAGCGGGAATTTGCGGGCGCAGCCGCTTTCACATTCGCCGGGACGGGAAACACCAAGTACGGATTATTGGTTTCCCACGTTTTGACTTCGACGTCCATCACCGTACGGCCGTTCTGCCTTCGGACGATGCGACCGGGCGATTTGATGTCGGTCAGAACTTCGGCGCGATCCCCGTAGTTCGAGTACTCCGTTTGTGTGACGAGGCTCGCGAGTGCAGGACTGTCGGATCTCGTTTCCACTCTGGTCACCAGGTTGCTGGAATCCAGCGTGGCCCTCACGGTGATTCCTGCGAGTGGTCCGGTCAGAGGGAACGTGATCACCGTTGCTCCACCTTCGGTTGACACAATCGTCTTTTCGCCTGCACTCAATGCGGCTTTGACGACGCCGTAGGGGAGCGTCCAGAGTTGCAGGAGTCGCTCACGAAGCGCAGCCATCGCCGGAGTGGCCACGCCCTTTCCCGACACGAGGCCGGCTCCGATCTCGGATTCGTCCCAGGCGTACCCTTCGCGTACGGTTTGAATGGTGCGCTGCGGTGCACCGCCGGGGCCGGGGCGCGTGATCTCTACGCGCATGGCCGGCGGATTGTAGCCAATGTCCGCGTGGTACTGGATTTTTGCCGACCCGCCAGTGCCTTCGATCGTCCCGCTGCCCTGAAGCTCCATCGTATTGACGATGTCAATGGCGGGAAGCCGCGTGGTTCCGGCTCCGATGTCGGACCACCGAACCATGCCCAGCGCATCTGCCGCCGCGCGCAGCAGCTTGGCGCGATCGGGCGCACTTTGCGCACCTGCAGAGTGAACGGTAACTGCGGCTGCGGCCGCAACCGCGACGACGAGCGCTGTCAACGGAGTGAATCTCATTTGCACTCCAGGCACCTTGGCACTCTAGTGATGTTCCTTCGTGACGACGTGACCCAGGTCCCGCTCGCTGCACGGCAGCGATTCGGGCAGGAGAGCGTTCGGCCTGGGATTCAGCAGCGCTACACGAGGTGTGGTTGTCCACGGTTCGAGTAGCACGTCGGGGTCGTTGACCGTGGCCGTCCACGTGAGCGTGTTTCCCTCGCGATGGAAGCGCTCGATCACATGCATGTTTTCGCTGTGGAAGTACCCACCAATCTGATCGAACCAGGTGTTGGTGTTGAACCCCCACGAATCAACCACGAGCGTGTCGCCTTCCCAGTGCGCGATGGCTTCGCCGGTGTGCGTTCCATCGAGCTCCTGCAGCGGCGTGTGCTTGCGGCCGTCCAGCGGAATCATGCGGTACATCGTCTGGGTGGCGATCAAGCCGCCCTGGCCGGGATAGACGAACATGAGATGCGTCGACTGCTGGCCGATGTACGACGGGATGCCGCCGCGCGGAATGCCTGCCGGCATGCAGTTGTTCGACGGATCTTCTTCGTTGGAGTTGTGGTCGAGGTAGTGGACCATCTCCCAGTATTCCGGCTTGTAAACGGGCCGGTTGGATCCAACGCGCCGGAGCAGGGAGGCCGCACGCTCGGCCTGCTCGTTGTTCTGCGGTCGCGTGGTGTTCCGCGGGAACGTGGCGATCAGCAGGCCGCTGGACAGGTCGCGTGTGACGGAATCGCTCTCGATCGCCAGCCCATTGTTGGCAATCTGATTCGGGATTCCATTCAGATTGTCGCCCAGGCCATTCCAGACGCCGGTGAGGTCGGGATGTCCATCAGCCGTGCGCGGCGTGGCGCCGGACGGCTTCGGCGGAGCGTTCGTCGTGCGGCGGGGCTGCGAAGACTCCTGCGCGATCATCACGGCCGAGAGGAGGCACAGCGCGGCCGTGGCGACGGCGAATCGGCTCAATGCGGCAAAACGCATACGGACCTTCCTGTACGTAGTGTCCGGCTTCAGCCGGACCCGGGGTTTCAGTTGCCGTTGGGATCGGGCGTGAACTTGAACTCGCGCCCGTCCGCCATCTTCAGCTCCTGAAGAAGACCGCTGTTCGATCCATCCCGCGCGGCCAGCGCCACGACCGTGACTTCGTCGCCAGGCTTCAGCCCTCCACGATCGGCGCGGCTCATCCCCTTCGCCCGAAGCTGGGCCGCAGCGGCCATTTCGAACGCCCATTTGATGATCTTGCCGTCCGCATCCTTGACGTTCACGGTCAGGTACGAATGCGGGTTGATGAACTCGACCTTCGCGATGCTGCCGCTGACGGTCACGTGTTTGTTGATGTCGAACTGCGCCTGAATGGAATGGTGCGCCGATAGCGGTCCCGCCAGAACCAGGCCCGCCAGCGATATCGTCAACAGCGCACCGATCTGGACACGCGTCATATTGCCTCCGCAGTTAGGCGGAAATCCTACACCCGCACCGGCATCCAGACAATTTCACTTTGCCCGGCCGGTGAATCCGCGGGCGATGGTTTCCATTTTGTAAAGCGACCCGGCGCCCCCGATATACAACGTCGTCTTTTGCTTCCCGGCAAAGGCGAGATTCTGGCAATCGGCCGGCGGGCATTTCACCGGGATTGTGCCGAGGTGCTGTCCTTTCTCACTGAGCACCTCGATGCCTCCGCCGGTCGCAACGTACAGGCGACCCTCGTTGTCGATCGTCATCCCATCGGCAAAGGTCCTGATCCCGCCGAGGCCGTTGTCACGCGTGCTGCGTCCCGTCAGCGTCCCGAACGCGCGGCGGTTGCGGACCAGGCCATCTGGCTGGATGTCCCACGCGATTACGTCCGCGCCGTTCGAATCGCTCGCGTAGAGGATTTTTTCGTCGCGACTGAGTTGAATGCCGTTTGGGCGAATCATCTTGTCTTCGATCTTGATCGCCCTGCCACCCGGAGGAATGTAATAGACAGCGGGCGGCAGCCGCGGCCCGAGCGGTTTGCCCAGCCGCTTCACGAGCGCTTCGGCCTGCTGCACGGTGAGCCCCGGATCGGTGAAGTAGACCCCGCCGCGGCGGGTGACGATGAGATCGTTTGGCCGACTGAACGGCCGTCCTTCGAAGTTGTCAGAGAGAACGGCACGCCGTTCCGGTGGATGAATCACGCCGATTCTGGTCGATCCGTCCCAGGCCTGCGCGGAAACCAGCCGCCCGGTGGCGTCTTCCGAGACACCGTGCGATTCGTTGGAATCGGCGACGAGTACCGACACCGCATTCGTACTCGTGTTCAACCGATGGAGTCGTCGCGCGCCTGGCTCTGAAAACACCAGCGACCCGTCAGTCAGCCCGATCGGATCGTCGAGCCCGTCAAAGCCGGTCAGGATTCGTTCAATTGGTGCGGCGGCTCGCACCACACCCGGGATTGCGACAGCGGCGCCCACTACGGCAGGCTCGGTCGTTTGCGCCCGAGCAGTGTCGCGCGCGCTGTCGGCCCACAGGACGGCGAGCATGACTGCAAGTGTCGCGAGCGGCTTCATGCGGCCCATTCTGTCACCTTTGATTTGGTTTCACGACTCACGTGGCGCGCGGTTTTACCGCGCGCCCGGCGGGCCGTGAAGGCCCGCCCTACCGTTACGAAACCGGTTCTAACATCTCTTGATGAGCCGAGGCGGATCGCCCGTAGCGGGCGGCCCCGGAATCACTTCGGAGGGGTGACGCCGTTGAACCACTTGTAGCCGAGCGAGCGGATGCCCGCGAGGCTTTCCGTGTTCCCTTCGTAACACGCCGTTTCCCATAGCTCGATGGCGTACGGGTCCTTTGTGGCCAAGGCCGGCAGGCTCGAGGCTGCGCTTACGCCTCGAGGTCCGCCAGGGCCCGTTCCGGCCCGGCGTTTCGGAAACGTCATCGTCCACGGCCGCGTGTAGATAGTCGGGTCATGCACCGTTACTTCGTAATCAATCGTGTTCGCGTCAACGAGTCGCCACCGCTCCACCATCCGGGTGTTCTCGCTATAGAACTGTCCGGTGCTGTCGAACCATCCCTTGCCGTTGAGACTCGTCACTTCGACCACCAACGTGTCCCCCTCCCAGCGGCCACGCGAGGTCCCCATCCAGAACTTGGCGTTCTGGCTGATTGCCGGCCGGCCATCCGTCGGGATGACGCGATAGGTATCGTCGCTGACCATGATGACGTAGCCCGGCTTTTGAATAATTTCCTGAGCGTCGAACGAAAACACGGGCGCAACGTTGAGGCAATACGAACCCGGCGACGCGTAAAGACGCTCGGCTGATTCTCCGGGCCATCCCCGCCCGAGGCCCGCGAGCATCTCTTTCCGTCTCTCGAGCGCCCAAGGGGTATACGGGACCTTTCCGTCCGGCGGATCGGAAACGAAACTCTCCTGAGCCGGCGTCGTCACATCGACGAATTCGTGGTCTTCGAGGTAGCTGTTGTTGTCGCCGCCGGCACCACTCCAGGCGCCCTGAAGATCGGGGACACCATCCGGCGTCCGCGGCGGCGTATAGCGCGGTAGCTTCGCCTTCCGGGCTGCCCAGGTCTTGGCCATCGGAAGCTTCGGCGTGTCTTTCGCCCAGAAGGCCTGCCCGGCCACGGGCTCCGGCGCGAGGATTAACACCCACACGACAATCGTCAGCACCGTGACGACGGCTAAGACTCGGCGGCTCACATGACACCTCGCTCTTTCATGCGTCAGCTCAGGGCTGCTCGAACAACGTCGAGGAGGGATTGTTCCATTCCTGCTCGAGGAGGTACGCGTGGCACTGATACTCCAGGAGCTCGGTGTCTCGTTCCTGACGCCGGTAGAGCGGCATGCTTATTTTCCATGGCCGCGTGAACACGCTCGGGTCTTCGATGGTGGCCTCATAGAGCATGTGATCGGGGCCGGTGGGGGTATAGCGCTCGATCACGTGCAAGGCGCTGCTATGGAAATTGCCGGCTCGATCGAACCACGTCAGATCGTTGAAGTGGATGACATCGACGACCAGCGTGTTCCCTTCCCAACGGCCGCGCGAATCGCCCATCCACCATTCGATCGGACCCTTCGGATGTGGGTTTCCGTTCATGTAAACGTAGCGAATCGTGTGCAGGTACTCGTAAAGGATGGAGACCTTATCGGCCTGCTGCACGATCTGAAACGGATACGGCATATACGTGATCCGGGGGATTCCTGGCAGGTAGCACTTGGATTCCGGATCGAGCGTCGCCCTCTTGTCGAAGTTTTCCCGTTTCTTGGCGAGGGCGGCCGGCTGGTAGGGAATGACGCCGCCCTCTACGACGCCGCGTCCGGCAGGTACGCCGAGCCGCGCGTTGTGATCTTCGAGATCCCACGCAGCCGTATTGAGCACCTGCCAGACACCCTGCAAGTCGGGGTGTCCGTCGGGTGTGCGCGGAGGCGTATACGGCTTCGATGCTGTTGCCTGCCCCGCTACGGTCGTCGGCGTGAAAATACCGATCGCCGCGACGCCAACGACGAAGATCAATACTGCGGCCCAACGTGCCACCGGCGTTCTCCTTCCAACCGGCTTGTAACATAGAGAGCCGTCCCTCTGATGTCAAGCCAGCCGCGGCGCCGGTGGCAAAGTTCAACTAACAGGCCACAAAGGCGTACATAGCGTCTTCGTGCGCTTTGCAGCACACGTTGCTAGCGGTTCATTCCTCGGACGAGATCGTCAGCTTGAACCCGCTCGGTTCTGTCACCTCGAACGCGCGGGTGTCCCACTCGGTGTCATGCGGCTCCGCGTCCAACGCGACTCCCGCCTGCTTGACCTGGGTGGCGAGCTGATCGATGTTCTGCTTGGTGCCGACATAGATCCGCATCCCCACACCTTTCTGCCGGTCGCGCCCCTTCTTCCAATCGTCCTGGCTGAGACCGATTCGTGCGTCGCCCGCACGCAGCATCACGCCGAGCAAGGTCCCGTTCTCTTCCCATCGTTCCTCGACCCCGAAGCCGAGCCCCTCGAAAAATTTGAGGCTCTGTTGAATGTTGTTCACGGTGAGGGTTGGAGAGATTGTCTTCGCTTGTAAACGAGTGTCGGTTGCTGTTGCCATATGAGGCCTCCGGAAATTCTGTCCGGCTGAAGCCGGACACTACGACGACAGGTTGTTCCGCGGCGCTACTGGGCTTTCCTTGCGTGCAACCCGAACGCAGCACCCTGCGGGTCCATCGCATTCAGCACCCAGTCGCCGCCGGGAACTTCCATCGGGCCGTTGAGGATCTTGCCGCCATTCGCCTTGATGCGTTCGGCGGCCGCGTTGATGTCGGGCACGCGGAAATAGATCAGCCAGTGCGGCGGCACCTGCGCCATTTCGGGCGGCTTGTTCATCATGCCGCCGATCATCCCGTGCGGCCGGTTGAACATCTGGTATTTCCCCATCGCCCCCATGTCCAGCGCTTCGCTGGGCTGCCAGCCGAACACCTCGCTGTAGAACTTCATCGCGGCGGTCGCGTCAGTGGTCAGCAACTCGTGCCACGATGCCTCTCCCACCTCTGGCGCCTTCTCGGGTCGTTCTTCGTTCGATGATGGTTCGATGATGTAGAACGCGGCGCCCTGCGGGTCCTTCATCATCTGCAGGCGCCCGACTGTCGGTACCTCGATGACGGGCGAGAGCTCGCTCCCCTTGAGTCGCTTGATGTGTGCGACGGCTTCTTCGAGCTTCGGCACCGCCACATACATTGCCCAGAACGGGGGCATGTTCATTCCGTCCGGCCTTTTCATGAGACCGGCGACCTGAGCGTCACCGCTCCGTTTGAATGTCGTGTAGGGAGTTGGCGAGGCGTCGAACGGTGCTGACGTCCAGCCAGTCACCTTCTTGTAGAACGTTTCGGCGGCAGCAGTGTCGGTCGTCATCAATTCGTACCAGACCGGCCGACCGAGCCGCAATGAAACAGCAGTAGCCATTGCGAACCTCCTTGCGGCACCTTGACTCAGCAGATGCAAGGGCGCCGCGATCGATCGAGTCTTGCACACCCGATCCTCGATCGCGCATCACATTGTTCTTACCGATCAGTTAAATGACGATGCCGTACGTTGTGGTTGAGGTTTGAGGAAGTCGGTAATCTGACGCGGATCGCAGTCGCGGCGAGACGCGAACAGTTCAGTTTCTAATTGGTCGGCTGGAGGTCACACGACGACAGCTAAACAGAAATGCGTAAGTCAAGAGTCAAAGGTCAAATCCGAGTCGTGACAGCATTTGGCTTTTGACTTTTGACCTTTGCCTTACCATTTCGCTTGCTCCTGCTGCCGTTTTGTCGCTCCTGGCGTCACTGGGGAGGTGTGACGCCGGTGAACCACTTGTAGCCGAGCGACCGCATACCCTGCATGCTCTCGGCGTTGCCCTCGTAACATGCCCGTTCCCACGATTCGCTCGCATACGGGTCCTTGGTCGCCGAAGGAGGCAAGCTCGATGCGGCGGTGACCCCTCTCGGACCGCCGGTCGGAGCTGTTCCGGCACGCCGTTTCGCGAAGTTGATCTTCCACGGCCTCGTATAGATCGTCGGATCCTCGAACGTCACCTCGTAATCGATCGTATTGGCATCGACCAGCTTCCAGCGTTCGACGAGACGCGTGTTCGCGCTGTAGAAGTGGCCGCTGCTGTCCAACCACGTTCGTCCGTTCAGGCCGGTCACTTCGACCACGAGCGTGTCGCCTTCCCAGCGGCCCCGCGACGTGCCGAGCCAGAACTTGGCGTTCGGGCTGACAGACGAACGCCCGTCGGTAGGGATCACGCGATAAGTATCAAGGCTCAGCATGATCACTGCGCCTGGCCTCTGCACGATTTCCTGCCCGTCAAACGCGATGCCGGGCATCCCTTCGAGACAAAACGACGAGGGAGAGACGTGAAGACGTTCGCCCGACTCGCCCGGCCATCCCCGCCCCAGGCCCGCCAGAATCTCTTTCCGTTTCGCGAGTGCCCATGGGGTGTAGGGAACTTTGCCGTCAGGGGGATCAGAAACGAAACTTTCCTGCGCGGGTGTCGTCACGTCGATGTATTCATGATCTTCGAGGAAGCCGGTGCCATCGCCGCCAGGTCCACTCCAGATCCCCTGGAGATCCGGTACGCCGTCTGGTGTTCGCCGCGGAGTATAAGGAGGAAGCTTCGCCTTCTGCGCTATCCAGGTCTTCGCCATGGGCAGCTTCGGCGTGTCTTTCGCCCAGAACGCCTGCCCACTCAACGATTCGGGCATCAACAGCAGAACCCAGAGCACCATCTGCAGCAGCGTGACAGCGGCAAGCACTCGGCGGCTCACATGACACCTCGCTCTTTCATGCGATAGCTCAGCGCTGGAGAATTTCCCTTCAGCCAGCCCGTAACATAGAGACCCCCTTCTCCGATGTCAAGCCGCGTACGAACGCGTCCGCCAACTGTAAAAAGTCCGTACTGGAGAGGACTTTGGACAGCGCGCAGGCGATTGGATGAAGTGCCGCTTCATCGCCAAAGTTCGAACGATAAGGTGTGCTAGCATCCCGCCCGGACAAGAACCAGCCAAGGGGTTCTCCCTCGATTTACCGTAGACCCTTTGGCTGGTTTCAGTATGTCTGGCGCGCTCTGCGCGCCTGACGTTTCGCGCCGGAACCCAACGTAGCAAGGAGCGCCCATGACTGTTCGACCTGTGTTCCCGTGTATGGCTGCCGTGGTGTTGCTGGTTTTCCCCGTACTGGCCTACAGCCAGACCTCACAGAGCGCCCTGGCCGGCGTCGTGAGAGATACGACGGGCGGCGTGTTACCCGGCGTGACCGTGGAAGCGGCAAGTCCTGCGCTCATCGAACGGGTGCGAGCCGTTACGACCGACTCGTCCGGCGTCTATCGCATCGTCGATTTGCGGCCGGGCATCTACACGATCACCTTCACGCTGCCGGGCTTCAACACCGTGCGGGTCGAAAATTTCGAGCTGCGAGCCGACTTCACCGCCACCGTGAACAGCGAGATGACCGTAGGTGAGCTCGCCGAGACCATCAGCGTCACGGGCGAGGCGCCACTCGTTGACGTACAGAGCACCACACGCAGCGCCGTCTACGACAAAGAGGTGCTCGAGAACCTGCCGAACAACCGGCAAATCCAGAGCCTCGCGCAGACGATCCCGGGTGTTGTCGGCGGCCAGAACATCGACGGCCCGGCTTCGCGCAGCCTGTCGGTGCACGGGAGCCGCATCTCGGAGACCAACAGCGCAATCGACGGCATGTCGGACCGGCGGGGGGCGGCGGGTGGTCAGGCCGTGACCTTTTATATGAATGAAGGCAGCGTCCAGGAAGTGAGCGTTCGCACGGATGGCGGCGATGCAGAGGCGCAGTACTCAGGCGTCTGGATGAACGCCATTCCGAAGGAGGGAGGCAATACCTTCAACTGGAACATCACGGCGCTCTATGCCAACGAGAGCCTGGCCAACGACAACCTCTCGCAGGATTACATCAATCAGGGTCTGACCGCGGTCAACGGGCTGAGGCACACGTGGGACGTCAACCCTAACGGCGGCGGACCGCTGATGGAAGACAAGCTGTGGTTCTACGTCGCGTACCGCAACAACGAAATCCAGAAGTACGTCGCGGACCACTACTTCAATTCTGACCCTCTTGCGTGGGTGTACGTCCCCGACAAGACCCGCCAGGGGACCGACACGCAGGTGCACCGCAACTATGCGGCGCGCGTGACGTGGCAGGCGACGCCGCGCAACAAGTTCAACTTCAGTTACGAGAAGGATCGCCGTATCACGCCGCGCCGCCGTGCCGCGGCCAACGTTTCGCCGGAAGCCACCACTTATACGCCGTTCTATCCGAACGCCATCTGGACGGCCGTCTGGCGCGTTCCGGTGAACAACAGGCTGCTGCTCGATACTGGATTCATGTCGTACGAGCAAGATTGGGACGAGCGTCGGCAGATCGACCCGGCCGTTGGCTTCGATGTGATCTCTGTCACGGAGGATTCGAACGGCCAGGTCTATCGTGCGTCCACGATCTACGGCCATAACTTCGACAATCCGATTACGCTCCGCTCGTCGGCTGCGTATGTGACCGGCACGCACAGCTACAAAGCTGGGTTCATGATGCGCGTCCGCGGCAACGGGCCGACGTTCAACAACACGTCGGTCAACGCCGACATGAACTACAACTTCCTGAACGGCGTGCCGCGTCGTGTGACGCTCTTCGCCACGCCCATCGAGCAGCGCAACGACATCAAGGCTGACCTGGGCATCTTCGCGCAGGACTCGTGGGCGATGAGCCGCATGACGATCAATTACGGCGTGCGCATCGACTATCTGAACGCGGCGGTGCCCG
>Ga0310890_10000088_pt1 | contig 23506 bp, 26 predicted proteins | sample T20D3metaG_FD_203751 | JGI IMG/M metagenome (GOLD analysis project Ga0310890, IMG submission 203751) | Lab incubated soil microbial communities from West Virginia University Organic Research Farm, Morgantown, WV, United States - T20D3 | ecosystem: Environmental > Terrestrial > Soil >... | reverse complement strand
AGAAAGCCAAGTAGTAACGGCAGTTGCCTCCGATCCTGTTACTGGTAAAATACTAGACCATGTTCTTATGAAACTTACTCTTAAGGATCCTATAGGCATTATTTTAAAAAATTATACTACGACGGAAGGTAATGTTACCCGAAGCTTTAAAATCGGCTACAATGCGATTGGAAAGTTCACAATATTAGCTACTGCTTCACAAGCCGGTGTTGAGAGTAAGAAATCTTTGCCATTTCACGTACAGTAGTTAAATTTTAGAAACATATGTATGCTTTACAATCAAATGGTGGTATCAAATTCATATTGGATCGAATTATAATGAGCTTATAAGTCCAATTTCTTATTAAATTTAAGCAATATCGATAACCCTTTTGGTATCGTCAAATAGGTCTGAAGCCGTCAGGATGCGTATTGTTAACAATTCGGATCTAAATGGGAGGAACATGACTGAATAATTTCGTTGAAACCCTATGTGCCTATGATAAAGTTACGTTTAATCTATCTCCAATCATCGATTGCATAGACATCCTCAATATGGTACCCTGGATCATTATTTTTAGTCATCATAACGCCCTGGAATTCAGTCCTGAACCCCTTGGAAATCATTTTCCTGTAGGCTGCCAAGTTACCTAGATTAACTCCAGCAGCAAGTTTAGATAGCCCTTGAGTCACCGCAAAATGTTCACAGCACTTAATAAGTTCATCAAAATTAGCTGATTCAGACCTATCTTCACTTGCTGTCACTGAACCAAACTTGACATAACATGTATTACTTCCGGCTTCGGTTTTTGGTCCACAGTGACATACGGCCAACCCCAACAACTTGTTCCTTTTGTTATCAGTTAGGAGAATTGTGTCTCCCAGTTTCTGATTTGCCACAGACTGTATTTCAACCTTCAGATCTAGCCCCTCATAAATCGAATCTGTTAGAGAATAGCAGTAGTCAAGAATTTCTGATGGTCTCTCTTTTTGCATGTCGGAATATTTGGTCCAACTTATCATCTCTTGGCCATCTTCCATTGTGTACTCTGCCTTGGTGGGTTTTGACATTACTGCGGTAAGGAACCTCGGCCAAAAGTCGTACTTTTGGTAAAGGTGGACATGTTTAGGACTGTTGGAGAAAGTGAAGATTCCAATGTGTTTAGTTTTCAGTTCTTTAAACATCTCCATTGTCCTATCTAACAAAAGTTTTGCAATGCCCTTGTCCCAAAAGTCGGGGTGGACTGTAAGTGGCCCAAATACTCCCACACTGCCCCAATTTGCGATAAAGTTTGATCCCACAAAATTTCCATCTACATCTGCAGCTAAAGATAAAGAGGGATCCGCCCTAAATCGTGTACGTATAAAATCTGCATCACCGAAGAAACTCATAGGGTCAGGCAGTCCAAGAAATGTGCCAAACGACAGCCTGGATACCCTATCTGCTTCTCCCAGATCAGCTTCTTTTAGGGAACGGATAACAGACTCCATTATCAAACTATGGAGAGCGGTCTACTAAAATCTTGGGGAACCAGGTATAATGACAAATAAAAGAACACAAAGGAATTTGAATTTTGGCTTTAACGATCAGGGTTATTGTGGATAACGGTTTTTGATACTAAAAATCATTTATTCGGTAGATTTTAGTGATTTATAATTGACATGTATTACGACTTAATGCCTTCAAAGACAAACAGTGAGATCTATTTTCCATATCAAAACCTGTCAATTATTGAACTAGGAATTGATATTTTTCTACCTACCACACTAACAATTTCACTCCATACTACATCCTTAACTCCGTCCATCGCCTTTATTTTTTCAAGGAAGTCAAGGATTGAAGCATTATCCTTAAGAATTGTTTCTACTCTCAGGTCGATTGTATGTTCACCTATGCTCTTACCGATATATGTAACTTCATCAAAATTGAGTATATTATTAGCAACAGCATTTACCAGTCCATTCCTTATGGAAATAAAAAAGTCAACACGTTTCCAGCCAAATTTCTCTATATCCAATACATAATGCATCTTTAGAAATTTGCTTTCTAACCGCTTACGTCTTCTTCTAATAGTAGTAACTGGTATGCTTAATTTTGTTGATAAACTTTTGCTGGATTTTAATTCACTATTCGGCGATAGTAAGATCTTTAATAATTTTCTATCCAAATCTGATATGCTAGCAGTTTTATTATCAACCTTCCGAGACACACCATACCATCATGGTATCTATACATTTTTATAGTATAAATAAAAGTGAGACACTAGCTTATTCGCAGATGGAATAAAAACACTTGTTTATTTGAATTATTGGCGTTTACGGTCATAAATGTTTGCATAACAGTTTGTTAGGACTGGAAGAATATTTTTTTCGGATCATAATCATTTATAGTTTGAATTCCCACCAGTAATCACAGAACTAAACACAGGCAACTGGTGGGCTTGGTTGTTTCTTGTTCATCATTCAACCAGTGTTCCATCAGCTGCTTTATCGTCTTTTTTAAACCTTATGTTGTTCTTATTTGCAGATGGAATAAAAACACTTGTTTATTTGAATTATTGGCGTTAACGGTCATAAATGTTTGTATAACAGTTTGTTTGGACTGGAAGAATAATTTTTTTCGGATCATAATCATTTATAGTTTGAATTCCCACCAGTAATTGCACACCTAGACATGCATCTGGTGGGAAATTGGTTGCTTCTTGTTATGGCCGAATTAACTCCCATCAGGTGTTAATTCTTACCCCTTAGACATATTGATGCTTTAAAAATATTTTGTTTACTTAGGAGGTAACATCACTAATTGTGTCCAATTCCTTTTTCTATCTTTTCTTTTTGTTCAATGCCCTAGTACTGAATATTCAATCGGAACCTAGTAATTGATGCAAATATTTAACGGGCCCGTCGGTATACGACTGAATATTCAATCGGAACTTGTTATGATTAATTGTTTTACCACTGTATCCGAGTCGAAATATGGATGCTCTACTTATCTTAATAACTATCCTGCCTTTGCTCTTTTAACATTGAACTTTCCATTTACAAAAACGGGTTCTTCAACTCCCCAACTCCACTTCTTTTTGGGTTTTACCCTGATATATTGGGGATTGGGATGGTCAGTGTTTTCCATATAACCTCCTTGACGAGTAACTATATCAGCAGTGCCATAGACCCTTATTCCTCTTGGATCCCATGGATCGATACTTTTTAAGTCATCAATCACAATTGCAACGTTATTATTTTTTAAAACATTTGTATATTTCGTAGATTTAAGGAGGTTCATTCCGCCTACATAGAGATATTCACCATCAAAATCAAATCCAACAGGTACAACATCAGGCTGTATGGATCCCTCCTCTTGCGTAGAGGCAGCAGTAGCTATCCTTGCAAGACGTTGAGACTTCAAATACTCTATTTCCTTTTGGCTGAATATCGATCTTGCCATTAGATACTGAAGATAAGCGTTAACAACAGATAAAGTTAACTTTGTAATTTCCATTTATCCCCCCTCGTGCATTTTTCATTTTCTTTACGGTATTCGCTGAAAACCTTAAGTGGTATATTGTCCATATTATATATGCAAATGTCTACGGCAGAACAATCAATTTACACTCCGAGGCCAAAGAAACTCAGCTGTGAAATATGTGGAAAGATTTTTGAGACTCCCGATATGTTGAGTTACCATAAGTCAGTCGAACATAGCCAAGGAAGGAGGCCACCTTTTGGCGTTTCATAACCTGGTATAATGCTTTTCTTTTTCTTAACTCTAGCCAGTTTCCTGGAATAGCAGTCATACACAAGTCCATTAAATTTGATAAAAGATTACCATGTTAGGAGTGTCATCTTATGTTGCAGTAAACCCAAACTAGAAAAAGTAGGTTTAGAATGACTCCATAGATCCAGAACCCTTTTCAAGGTTAAGGGACGAATATGAAACTTAGATCGGTTTAGCACTTATGGAAAGTCCATTTTAAAGAAGACGAGGTTTTGACTTTCTGAATATTATATCTATATCCAACATTCCAATTAATGACAGCCCTCTTCTAAGTAACTTGTGTTTCACGTCTTCTGAAATCTTCCGCTTTTCTAAGATTATTATCATTTTAAAATTTTCGTGTATAATTAATAGTCTATAAAAGTTATAACAATTAGATTAATTAGTTCTATTCTCTTTGCTTTTGTTTTATCTTTTTAATCTTCCTTAAAAGACAAATTCCATTTCTCATGGGCGGTACATAACTGGGCAATTTATGACCTATTATCTGGGTTTTCTCATTACCATTTTGTTAATTCAATAATAATGTCTCTTCTCTTTTCAAGGACCAGAATGTCAGTAGTTGGTTACTTTGTTGTTACTGATTCGAGTTGCATTTTCCCTGTCGTTTTCTTGAGTAAGAACACAAAGATAAGTGAAATAGCTGATAATGCTGCTGAGGTAAGATATACTAGATTGTAAGATTCCGGCGAAGGATAGGCTCCTGGAATACCATCAATTGTCTGCTTACTCTCTAAATACACTCCAGTTAGAGTAGGACCAATTGCCATCCCAAGGAATAACAGAAGAGCGCCTACTCCTACAGAAATTCCAATGAATAATTTTGGAGATGATGAAACGATGATATTCCAAACAGAAGTAACTGACATAGAAAGACCTGATGCAATAATAGCCAGGTTAGTGGATACAGCTATTCCTGTTGAATGCAACATCAGTAGTCCAATCGACCCTGCAAGGCTTATTATCGTACCTAAGATAATAGGATTTAGTTTTCCTATCCGATTTATAATCATTGGAGTAATGGCCGCAAAGACAAGAAACATAACCATGAATGGCAGTTGCACATTTGCTACATCTACCGGACTACCCCCGAAACCCATGGGTACTGGACTTCTGACAAGTTGAACTATAGCAGGATATATCATGAACATAGTAATTCCGGTCGCTACCATTATAATGTATGAAGGTAGAAGAATTTTGTCTTTTAGCAATCTCAAATCTACCAAGGGAGACGCTACTCTTCTTTCTACTATTACAAAAGTGACCAGGGAAGCTACAGAAATTGTAAACGCAGTCTCAATTTGAGGTAAATTTGTAGAGTTTATTCCTGTTTCTATTAGCGTTAATGCCATTAGAAACGAAATTATTGTGAGAGAAAGCACTAGGGCTCCCCTCAAATCTATGGGAGAGGATACTTGTTTTTTGTCAGTACCTTCTTGTATTCTAGCATGGAATCTTGATTCGTCTTTATTTTCCTTTACAAATTTGGAGATCAGAATTATTACGACAACCACAAATGGTACTATTGAAAAGAATGTTGAATGCCATCCCAGTAGTTGGATAATCGTTGCTCCTGCCAACAGTCCTACTACCGAGCCCGCAGAATATGCTGATCCAAACACTCCAACCGCAATTGCAAGCTTTGCCGGCGGAAATGTGTCTCTTAGAAGACTGAAAGCCGCGGGAACTGCTGCTAATCCCAAGCCCTGAATTATCCTGCTGGCTAGTAGAAAGGATATGTTGTTTGCAAATGCTCCAGCAACTATTCCAATTAGATACATACTCAGTAATGCTATCAGGATTATTTTTTTACCGTAGATATCGGACATTTTGCCCGCAATCGGAGTCATAACAGCAGCTACAATCAAATATGCGCTGAATATCCATGCTGCAGTTCCATAAGATATACCAAAATCTTTCATTATTTCTGGTATGGCCGGTAATAGCATAGTCTCTGAGAAAAATACTACTAATAACGTACTACTGAGTATTGCTAGTGTGAACCATGCATGACGACTAATTGTTACTTCATTCCGTCCTACTTCGGGCATATTATTATTAGGTGTATATACACTCTTATAAGTGTGTCTACACACATTTACTAAGACTATGGTAGATATATTGCTGATAAATACTAAATTTATCGAATATTATAGTAAAAAATATTTTCAAAAATTAATAGTTACTAGCAAGGAGCAACTATACTATTGGTGTGACTCTATACTCTACTTCTAAATTTGTGCCCATCCACCATCGACTGGGAAGCATGTGGAATTTTATAGTTTTGTTCATTTTCTTATTTTAAAAGATTCCCCACAATTATCTTTTCAAATTCATCGTCTGTATTGTTTTTCCTTGCATTAATCAATTCTACCGCGTCATTACCAACCAAGTACCTGTGCTCTGGACTTGCTTCTGTTATTGATCGTAATATTACTGACGCTACTTCTTTTGGAGATGTTCCATTTGCGATTGTCGAAAATAGATTTTCTTCCAACTTGTTCATTAATTGTGAATATGATGAATTCGTATTTACTGCCTTCTTTGGCGTTACAAGGGCAAAGTTTGTTTTAATTACGCCTGGTTCAATTAATATGATTTTGATTCCGAATTGCTTCAATTCATATGAGATCGATTCACTCAGACCCTCAAGTGCGAATTTGCTGCTAACATAGGCTGATCCCATTGGAAAACCAATGCGTCCGGCAATTGAACTTACGTTAACTATCGTCCCACTTCTTTGTTTCCTCATTATTGGTATTACCCTCTGCATGACTCTGATAGCCCCAAAAAAATTAGTCTCAAATTGTGATTTTATCTCATCTAATGAACTGTCTTCAACACTTCCCATTAATCCATATCCTGCATTATTAACTACAACTTCAATTGATTCCTTTTCTTTTAGGATATTGTTTATTGCATCGGTGACTGATTTATCGTCATTGACATCTAGCTGTACCACTCTAAGTGGAAGGTTTTCTCTATTAGAAACTTCTGTTATTTCTTTAGATTTATTCATGTTTCGCATAGTTGCAAATGTATCAAATCCATTTCTTGCGAGAAGCAATGCTGTTTCATAACCTATACCAGAGGAGCTACCTGTCACTAATGCCACTTTTTTCGTACCTAAATTCTCGGTCATACCATTATAGGTGTATATACACTCTTATAAGTGTAGCTACACGTAATTTAATTAAAACTTTATTTGAACTAACAATTGTCACAAACATTTTTATTTATATTATGTGTATATCAACGTAGTCTGGAATTGAAGGAACAAAATATCAACGTGATACTTAAGGAAGGTATGCTTGGGGAGACTTGTACTTGTGGTGAATTAAGGAAAGCTGCTAGAGCAATAACTTTACTATATGACAATGCCTTCAAATCAAGTGGGTTACTGTCAACCCAACTTGGAGTACTTGACGCCATATGCAATACTGAATCGATAAGAATTACAGAACTCGCTGAGAAACAGGGAATGGATAGAACTACTCTTACAAGAAATCTATCTGTTTTAGTGAAACAAGGATATGTCAAGATCACATCAGGAAACGACCAGCGAACCAGAATTGTAACGGCTACTCACAAAGGACGTAGTGCCGTGGCTAAAGCAATTCCTCTCTGGAACGATGTTCAACGCCAGGTGAGACTAGAAATGGGTGATAAATCTTGGCAGGATCTAATGCAAAACTTGAATCATTTTGTAAGGATAGCTAACCAATTAAATGATAAAAAATAAGAAAGAATTACAAATTTAGAGGTCGGGTGTCTGTCCAATCAACTATCAGCTTTAACTCGTCAAAAGCCACTTTCCTTCAACTTTTATAAAGACATCTAGTATCCGAACAAAATTTTGAAAAACTATTACTACAATTGCGGCGTATGAAAATAGAAGTTTTAATAGATGATGGTAGCAAAATTAACAAGGAGACATTTTTTATTTTTGACCCAGATAAAATAAAAATCGAAATCTATTACCAATAGTTCGCAGGCGTCGGGATGCGAATTGTTATCAGAGCGGGCCCGTCGGGATTCGAACCCGAGACAGCCGGATTTCTTCCGAGATGATAAAAGTCCGGTACTCTACCTGGCTGAGCTACGGGCCCATATTTCTGATTACCGTGTATCGTAGTCTATTTAATGTTTAGCCAAATTTTGTCTCATGATATAGGTGGATTCTTGTTTTATCCGATGTTAATTTCATGCATGATCGCATTAAGAAAACATATTAATTGTAGGGTGGGAAATTTTTCAATGCGCCCGGGTAGTATAGAGTTTCAATAGCAAAGTAGTATATTGAAGCATAAAGTCCGGTCTAGTATGGGGGACTGTCACTCCTTCGACCCGGGTTCGAATCCCGGCCCGGGCGCCTTTTTATTAAAATTTAAAATCTAGCGCAAGTAATCGTAAATTTTTAACTCCGATAAGGCAATAAAGGAAAATCTATTTCCAAATAATATTTCAGAATCAAGCGAATTTCCAGTTTTATCCAAGATAACTCCACCAGCTTCCTTAACTATTAGAAAGGCAGCAGCCATGTCTGTAGGTCTAATCCTGCCCCTAAAATCCATAAACATGTCCAGGTAACCTCTGGCAAGAAAACATAATTCTAAAGCGTTGGCCCCAAACACCCTGATATGATTTAGTTTTGAAATAATTGGACCAATTGATTGTAATAGTTCCTGTGAAATGCCAGATATGTTGACACCTGCAATTATCTCATTTACTTTGATGCTGTCGAGTTTTCTGACACTTAATTTATTTCCATTCAAAAAAGCACCCTTGTCTTTTGATGCGTAGTAGAGATCGCCTGTTGCAATATCTATTATAGCTGCATCTACAACAGCGCTTAGTTTAGAATCTGTAGCATAGGCTAGAGAGCAGCAATTAAAGGGAATAGACCTTGTAACATTTGTCGTTCCATCAATGGCATCCATAATTACGTAGCCGTGATTTTCGTTACCTACTATAGTTCCGCACTCCTCTCCTATTATAGTTGGATTTGTCCCACATTCCTTTATAATATCTATAACTTTTTCTTCTGCTATTATGTCTATGTTCCTTGAAATATCTCCACCGGCTCCAAGCCCCATTTCTTTGTTACCTTCTGGTGTCCCAACTAGGTGCTTGACACTCTTTCTGACTTCCAAGCATGCAGATTTCAGCGTTTCAATCATTTGGTAATGCTAGCTAGAGTACAGTATAAAATGTTACCTCATGTTTTCTAATGAAATAGCTATCTCGCTTATTTTTTAAACCTAGATTTTTTATTAACAATTCAATTGCTTGTTTCATCTTGATATCTTCTGTAGTTCATATTCATACAAAATTTTGTCATTTTCGTCATAAACCTTGGCCTTTATTGGAAAAGGTAAATCCTTATTCAAAAAAATCCTGTTTACTGAATTTCCCAGTTGATATTCCAGGGTGTAAACGTTAAAGGTTCCAGCATGAGTAGAGATGGAATCTTTATTCGCTATTCTTTCATCCACGCCTGAAGAACTCGTAGTTATCTTGTCCCACACTGCGCCAACAACGAGATATTTGGGCTCCCTGGCGATATCACGAATTGCCAATATCGATGTTTCAACCGGTGAGATAAACTTTTCATTATTAACACCAATCGGTTCCATTCGTAGAAGCTGGTTTTTTGTAAGATTCAGATTGATATCCCTTAGTGCGCTGCCATTTTTGATGGCAAAAGTCACATTCCATCTGTCCTTCAAATCGTTAAACTTCATTGAAACTATTGAGTGCTTGAGACTTGAAACATCACTTGTACTTGTTAGTGAATATGTCAGGTTCATTCCATCTGCTATGTTACTTCCAGGTGTCCACAGGTCCTTTGATGTGGGTGGATTGAAAATTGAGGGACCGCTTCCTGAAAATCCACCGTTCATAGCAATTATTACGACGCTTACTAGAATTCCTACAGTTGCAAATATTCCTGACGCCAGAAAGACAGTTCTTTTTGGAGTCATCACTGTTACTGTGACTTAGTTTTTAAAAAATAGAACAGAGTCGATACTAAAAAAATTATCACTGTACAACCATGTCAAATTCACCTGATTCAACAAAGTTGCTTGGTGAGGCTGATCCCGCTGTTGTTATCAGCACCCTTACGGTAGCTGGTCCAGGCTTTTGGAAGAACACATTTTGTAGAGCAGTTCCGTCAGGTGCTATCTGATTGTCTTTACCATAGATTAGTTGTCCTTGGGAGTCGAGAACCGAAAAAGTATATTCAACATCGTTAAGTATTTTCGTCTTCGTATCGTCGTAGAAAATTATTCCAAATTTAGTGTTATTACCAGCTTTTATTGCAGCAGGACTCCATGTTAGATGGATGGTATAAGTTCCGCGTTCGGTTCTCTGATCTAGGGGTGGTACTGGAATTTCTTCTTTGCTTGCAGGTAGTTTGGGTTGACCCTGGCCTGTTGCAAGTAAGTCAAATGCAAATTGAATTGGGGGATTACCTGTAGTAATATCTGCAAAGGTTTTAGCCTTTACAGGATAGGGCAGATTATCTTTGATATAGATATTGTTATCGACTCCTTTGTGCCACGTTATAACTGTAGTATCAAATGTTCCTGCAGGTGTTGTGACCGTTGCTTTGCCCCCTGGAGCAATAGGAGAGCCACCTATAGCAGCTATTTTGCCCCAATATGGCGCTGTTAGAGATTGACCTGGTTTTGCAACAAAAGACGACAGCCATTTAAGCGAATTCGTGTATGCACTTCTGTATTTATTCATCTCTTGAGGTATTTTTGAAGATCCTAGTGCGGTCAGATCAAGATCACTTAGATGAAATGTACCATTAATTACCTTACCTTGATCAACGATGAAAGTGGGTGCGACCCAATACTTTCCAGTATTGTTGAAGTCTTTAAAATAAATCGTCATATCAAATGGACGACCAGCATTTGTATCGGCGTCCTGGACGCTGTAAGTTAGATACATACCCTTTTTTGCTCCATCACCAACATACCATAAATTATTGCCCTGTGCTACAGCTTTGTTCGTGTTAGATTGCGAAAATAGCAAGATGACTGAAAATAATACAAACGCGAGCATCGGTTTGTAAATAGAGAATTGATGTTTGCTCATAACTTCAAATATGCTAGAATCCATTCATAAACTTTTACTGACATAGTCTGCGGCAGATGGCAGAGATTTAGGTCGCCTAAATCAAAGTTTGAATTTAGATAAACTAATAAGAGATGCAATCATCAAAAATAGCAAATGTGCAATTGCCCAAAGGTTCATTTCTACGAGGTAGATTTCAAACTAGTGGGAATGAAAGTGGTTCCAGCGCACAAAAACTGCGGAGATTCTCTTAGCAATGAGCAGCTTTCAGCATTTGAAAAAGAGCTTGTAAAGTATTGGGGAATTGAACAAGCTTAATGTATAAGTACAGTTAACGTTTAAATCCATATAGATAGCTGTCAAACTGAATGCGTCAACTTTATTAATATGCAATCTAACTTTTGTTTAGGTGTATTTGATTGACTAAGATGTGTAAAGTAAGCATAGATACTAACGGTGTAAACCAAGATGAAGGAAAGGCGTGGGTCGATGAATTGGGAAACATTTATGCAGACATGGAAATCGATAATGTGTCAGTATCTGGAAACAAGATTTCGTTTAGCGCAGGATTTTCAGGCATGGATGATACTCAACCAGATGACATAAAGATGAGACTAGATGAATATCTTACAATGAATGAAGCCTTTCAGACAAAATCTATAAACGTAAGTTAAAAAATAATATATTTTTTTTATTTTATTTTTCTCAAACATGTAAAAATTTGATTAATTAAATTAGTAAAATTAAAAAAATTATAAAATTAATGTTCATATTTAAATACTTGAGGCGTTTGTTATATATGGAAGGAAAGATGACTTGTAAAGGAATATGTATACGACATAAAGCCCAAAAGCCGGTCGGTTCAGGAAGATACGTAAGCGGTCAAAAAAGATGCCAGATATGTGAAATTTTTATAAAATGGGACGGATTATGGTGTCCATGTTGTGGATATAGACTAAGAACAAAACCGAGAAACCTGAAATATAAGGCCAAATTAAGGGCAAGAAGGGTAAAGGAGATTGAACCAATCTTGGTTGCTCCTGTCACTTAATTTTTCATTAAGTTTTTGCAGTAAAGTTTTATCAGATTAGATCTCTTTATATTTTCATAATCACCTGCCAAGTCTAATGCTAGGCTGTTTAGCTTCTGATAATCGAGTTGATGAGCATAGTCTTTTTTTTCAAGATGATTGCAAACTAGCCTTCCAATATAGTAGTAGCTATCTGCAATTAATCCATGTTCCACTAAAAATTCAATTTTTGATTCTATTAGTCCAATGTCGTACCTTTCTTTAAAAATTTCTTTTAGGGCATTAAGGGAACGATTTATCATGGTTCTTGTGGCCCTTTCTATCCCAATGCATTCAATACAAAGCTGAATAGCTTCCTTGATGAAATCTTTGCGGATTTCAAGCTGACGCAATTGGTTCAATTCATGAATGGGCATGGGTCTAATCTCGGATATTAAAAGAATTGCTTCTATGAGCTCATATGCAGCTATTTTTAGATTCAATGATAAGTTTAACTCTGATTTTGAAGTACTAGTTTTGGATACATTAAAGAGTGAGTCAACCGCGCGCCGTTTTCCTGCGGAAAGGAATATCCTTTTAATATCTGTTTTTCGAATGGAATCCTTATGAGGAATCAACAAGCTACTAGTTTTGTTCTCTACTTTTTTCATGTTCAAAAATGAAATCTCATTCTGATTATAGTTTGAAAAATCTAAAAATTCCAATTTTTCCTTTCCAATTTGCACAATACTGTTACCTAAACCATTCCCGTTTTTAGCGAGGACAGCAATATCGTATTCACAACACTCGTACGAAATATTACTATTATCGGCCCTGCACCCTATAAGAGCCAGTTCTGAATTTTTTTTATTGCTCAAGTATTCTTGAATTTTCTCTGGGAACATCATTTTAAATTGGAACGATAAATCGGGGTCTAGCGCATATTTTCCATATCTTCAACGTCTCTGAAATCCATGGGGTTTAATCTAAACCCACCCACAGATTCGTAAGGAATTTCGTTTACCTTCAGGTAGTAATTAAGTTTGCTCTTCTTAAATTTGGCGTGCAGCCAAAGAACAAATCGTTCTTCCAAGCTTGCTGATTCCTGTTTGTTAATTTCAGGGTGTATTTCAACCAATCTCCTCATCAACCTAGAGTCTACGGAAATTTCAAAAAAATCCCAACCAAGTGTTTTCTTGCCGCTACTATAACATCTGCAATAATTGTTATCCAAATGCACCGCTTTCTCAAGTGACCTTAGGAAGTCCATTATTTTTGGACGCTCTCTATCAAAATTAATGCAAGATCCGGTCATTATTATGGGCTTTGATACCACATCGGAATCATCCAGGGTTTTTGCTCTTGTGGATATGTTACTCGATTCAGGGGCAATAGATTTTTTTATTGTGACGGTATCTCCAACCGTAGTACCAATTAAATTTCTTGTTTTTGAGTCAATTCTAATCATTTTTTTATCTTTACTCTTATCGGAAGGATGTATCGAAAGGCAAATAATCGTAGTTCCATTTTCAGAACCAATGACATTAATAAAATCACCATCTGATATGTTTAAATTGTGCATGACATCCGGATCAATCCTTACAATGTTCCTACCCTTATCCTGAGTTTCATTTTCATAGACCCGTAAAGATATTCCCGAATTATCCGACAACATGTTTATTATGCATAAATGAATATAATAATATTTTCTAAATCCTGATTTACTGCGACTTTTATTTTTATCTCGTCAGCAAAATGGGACATTTGGCACAGTTATTTAGATTAAAGAACGATAATTTCATTAAAAAGAAAAAAAGAGGTCGTCGTTCCTGCTTTTATTGACAGCTCTGTGACCGTCAGCTTATGGAATTGATCTGCTGTACAGCTTTCCTTCCAGTGCAAGCTTGTACATCTCCGCCACGTATGGATTCTTTCCTGGCGTTTCAGCACCCAGTTCTACTAGACGTGCGTATACTCTTACTACATATGCAAGAGCACCCATGAAAGCCACTACAACTCCCATGTTAAACATCCAATGGTTAGGAACTGCAAAGATTTCTTCCACAAACCAAAAGTGCCACATTTCATTTACACCAATTGTAAACATGGTTGCAAGATAGCCTATGATGGTTATCTTTAAACCAGTGTTCATTGAATTGCCAGGTCCCCTCAACGCAGGTACCCTTCTGTCATACATCGCCACAAATCCCCAACCTAACGGTAGAGCTATGAAGTGGCTGTATAACCACCAATGAGCTGGTGTAAATGCACTGTCTCTAATTGCGGTTTGATGAAGAGACCCATCAACAAAGTTATCTACCTCTACGGATGCTGCGATTGAACCCAGCATGATGACCATGATGTAGATTTTCTTTAGTCTTTGGATTTCTACTTCTTTTGGAATTAGAGCCGGCATCTGTGCCATTTTAGTCTGACAGATGTTTCATCGATCTTTTATAATAACTTGAGGATGTAAAACATGCTATAGAAAGTATAAAATCTGTAATATTAAATGCTAATTATAAAAATTATTATTTGATCTATTTCCTAAATCGAATAAAAATTAGTCTATTAAATGATAATCACAGTTGATAATCGTTTATGATAATCATTATTGGGAGCACCAAGATATTAATAAATGATTCATCTCATTTTTTCCTATTTATGATCTGGAATCACTCTACATAATATATAAATTATTTTCTTTTCAAGTCAGATTCATGAATTTGGATGGTAAAGTTAAAGCGAAATTGTTAATACTTTTCTTAATTACGATGTTTTCTGCTACCAGTGTAGCTCATGGAACAGAAAGCTCCGGAAATGCATCCGGAAAAGCAGATGGTACGATCAGTTGCCCTGATGGAAAATCAGATAAGGGTGAACTTTCTTTCAGCGCATTTAAGAAAGATGCACCTATATACGGAAGTTGGGAAGTCGTTGTGGACGATTCTTCTCATGACAAGACCAGTAATGGAGGATATCTTGATTCTGGCAAGATAGATAAAAAAAATTATGATTTGGAAGGTAAAGAGACTACTAGCAATATTTGTGGTTTGGATAAAAAAGCAGATATTTCAATTCAAGGAGATTGCGGAAAAGGAAAAATTCAGATTCGAGCTGACACGGGTTGGAAAGGAAACTTTGAAGGGAATATTGATTGTGGGTAAAAAAGTAGGTTGCTAAGAATAAATGATAATTTATGAAATTGATCCGTATACTCAGTTTCGACTTGAAATAAGAACAGTAACAGGCTGAAGGCTAAATTTGGTTTTGAATCCATCCCAAGCCTCTCGAACGGCATTGATTTAAATTAATTTTAATATACTTTTTATTTATGAGATTTTTTTCAAACTACGTATTTGCGTAGAGGTAAAATTATCGTCATAGAGGGAATTGATAAGGCAGGGAAAACTACACAAGCAAATCTTCTGTTAAAAAAATTAAAAGGCAAGAAATACGTGAAATTTGATTTCCCTGATTATTCTACACCTGTGGGTATAGAGATAAAACAATTCCTAGACGGAAAGAGAGATTATTCGGACGAGGTGAAGATGATGCTCCTTTCTGCAAATAGATGGGAGAAAAAGTCCGAAATTGAATCAATTATTGGCAAGGGAACTACAATTATCATGAACAGATATTATCAATCCAATCTAGTCTATGGAATATCAAAGGGCTTAAAATTGAAATGGCTTCTGGCATTGGATGAAGGATTACCAAAAGCAGATCTTGTGGTAGTAATAGACATCAAAACCAACACCTTGGTTAAACGATCCAGAAATGACATCACTGATACGTTCGAACAAGATTTAGATCTTATTCGAAACGTCAGGAGGAATTACAAAATGCTTGCTAACAAATTCAATTGGCACATTATTGACGGAGAAGACACAGTAAATATTGTTAATGTTCAAGTGGTAGGATTGGTAAGAAAGATTATGAAAATTTAATTCAGTGTTGCGTTCTTTCTAGGTACACTATATGAAATTTGTTGGAGAAATTGCTGATCCTATTCACAAGTTTATCAGGTTTACAGAGCTGGAAAAAAAAATAATTGATTCAAGCGTATTTCAAAGATTAAGAAGAATTAAGCAATTGGCTGGTGCTCATTTAGTATACCCAGCAGCTCAACATTCAAGATTTGAACATTCGCTCGGCACTATGCATCTAGCAGGATTGGCGGGTGAGCATCTATTTTCAATAGGTGCAATTGACAAAGAATCAATTCAGGAGTTGCGAGTAGCTTCATTATTGCATGATGTTGGCCATGGACCTTTTTCGCATCTTTTTGAAGAAGCATTAACGGTTGTAGGTAACAAAAATCATGAGACTATCGGAGCGGAAATTATTTGCAAAACTGAATTGAGCGATATTCTTTCAAGTTTTGGTTATTCCCCATTTACTGTTAGTGAGATTTCTTTTGGTAATTCTAGAGTAAAATTCAAAAACGAAATAATTTCTGGTAGTCTCTCCTCAGATCTGATGGATTATCTTCCTCGGGATGGCTTTTTTTCTGGCGTAGAGTACGGAAAAGTAGATTACAACAGGATCATTAATTCATTCAATGTAACTGACAATGATAGTCTGGCTTTAGACATTTCATCTTTTTACTCTTTTGAATCCATGATTATTTCCAGATTTGAGATGTTCAGGGCAGTCTATTTTCACAAGACGGTACGATCCGCAGAAGTAATGCTTCTTCATTCCCTGTTGCTTTCAGGTGACATTTTAAACTTGAGTAGAATATCCATTTCAAACTATCTAAAACTAACTGATGATAGTATACTGTGGAAGATCTGCACAGATTCAGAGAACAAAATTGCGAGAGAAATGATTTCTAACTATTTGGACAGGCGATTATTAAAATGCGTTTATGAGAGATTTATTCGAAAACGAGATAATTATACAAAGCTTAACAGAACTAAAATTGAAGAATTGAGATTGAGAATTGCAAGATTATCAAATATTGATGAAAGAAAAATTTTCCTTGATACCTATGGCATTTCCCTTGTCCCGCTCTCTCCAAATAAACAGGAATTGAAATCAATACTTCTTGTTAGTGAGGACGAATTCTTTAAACAACCAGTTTCTAATCTCCCTCTGGTAAATTCAATAACAGGTTATCTTGACATGATAAGAGTATATACCAACCACAAGGATCGGAAAAAAATTGCAAATATATCAAAAGATGTCCTGGACAAGGAGTTACCAGAAAAATAATGAGTACCTCTAATAAATCCTCAAAACAAAAAAGAATTCTAGTCATAAAATTAAGTGGTAGTGTTTTTAATTTTAATACTACGCCGGCATCTTTGAAAGAGTATGCTCAACTTTTACTTGACATACAAACCAAAGTTCAACCAGTTGTAGTTTCAGGAGGTGGAATAATAGCAAGGCATTACGTTAATTTGGCCAGATCATTGGGTTCGGATGAAAGTAGTCTTGATGAAATGGGCATAAAAGTTTCAAGATTAAATGCAATGTTGCTTTCTTCGGCACTGGGAAATTCTGCTTACCCAATTATTCCGTCCGATCTTGAGGAAATTAGTATTGCATGTCAATCAGGCAAAATTATTGTCAGTGGTGGTCTTCATCCGGGTCAAAGTACCAATGCTACAGCAGCACTTATTTGTGAAAAAATTAAGGCCTACAGATTCTTAAATGCAACGGACGTTGATGGTATATACGATACGGATCCAAAAAAGAATCCAAGAGCAAAACTCTTTAAAGAAATTACCATAAAAAAGTGCTTACAACTCTTGAACAGTGAAAGTACTCTGGCAGGAAATTATGACCTTATGGACATCGTCGCTATGAAGGTGATAGAAAGATCTAAGATTTCGACATGGGTTATAAAATCCGATCCTAATGTTATCAGACATCTCATCATGAAAAATAGCCAAACTGGTACAAAAATTATTGTTTAGAATAATTGAAATAATTATATTTACTATTTAGAAGCTATCTCATTCTAGTAATAAAATGATAGTAACGAGATACCAAAACTAGTAACTCTTACTACTATGGAATCCAATCTGTTAAATTGATCAAGTGCGGATATAGTTTTCAGCTGCTGCTTTACAACACCATTTATGAAACAGTCTTGATTTGTCCCTTAAATTCTATAAAACCGTCATTTAGCATTTTTCTATACACTTCACTGGCCTTTTCTCTTGGTAACGGTTTTGATTGGGCCTTCGTATAACCATCATTATCACACAAAAATAACATGGACTCGGTTTCTCTATCCATTTTGGTCACCAGCATTTCTTCACCTACCGGTGAAAATCCATTTCCATCTTGTTTTACGGTATATGTTAACATGGCATAGCCTGTATAATCAAATAGCTTTAATTGAGCCTTTTTAGATCGTTCAAGTCCAATAAAAGATGCTTTGTGATATTGCATAAACTCTTATTGATTTTATCTTCTAAAAGTATTTGCTCTTAAGGATAAGCTTTGTTTTATATCGTGGACCATGGTCCGTACTCTAATTGGACTTAAAATAAGCTATTGGGTCCAACAATATATTATCAAATTCTAGTCTACCAATATAATTATTATACCTAGATTGCATATTTCCGAATATTGTAATGTCTTCATTTAGGATGTCGATACCTGAACATATTGATGAGCTAAGAGTTAGGCTTATTCGTATAATAATTTGCATTGCAATAATAACTATTTTTACAATGAGTTTTAGCATAAAAACTACAATTATTCCTATATCACTTCCATTCCTCAATCCAACTCATCTAACTTATCTGAAAGTATATTATCCATACCCAGAACCATTTAACAACATAGCCCTGCAATTGACAACTTTTATGAAGGATACCTTACTTCCATCAGAAGTAAAGTTTATTCAGACAGCTCCCGGTCAGGTGTTCTTTGGTCAGATTTACCTCTCATTGCTAATTGGCTTGACATGTTCTTTGCCAATCGTAATTAAAGAGATATATGGTTTTGTTTCTCCTGCGTTTAATCGGGCAAAAAGAAAAGGAGAGACCGGAGAAACGAGTGTATCAACTAAAGCGTCTTCACCGTCATCCACAAAAATAAAACTTGTCAAAATATTATTGCCAACGTTTCTTTTGTTTGTATTTGGTCTAGTATTCTCATATGTGCTTGTAATCCCGTGGACCCTAGATTTTCTATACAGTTATGGTGAATCTATAGGCGCTGAAGCATTTCTGACAGTCAATGATTTCATAACATTTGTACTTCAATTCGTTCTTGGGTTTGGTATTGCCTTTCAGCTTCCAATCATAATGTATGTACTATCCCTAAGTGGCTTAACTGATTCAAAATTCTGGCAAAAAAACTTTAGATATGCAATCATAATTATAACGATTTTTGGTGCAGTAATAACACCAGACGGAAGCGGGATTACAATGTGGTTTGTTGCACTGCCCATGATTGCTCTCTACGCTTTCGGCATAATAGCAATTAGACGAAATGAGCGTAAGGTAGTTACTGCTGAATCTAGTTGAAAATGATATTCACCTTACTTGACACAAAAAACTAGTTCATGATCATGGCAGCAAAAGATAATTATCCATTTTCCATATTTGGAGTTAATCCCAGTGAACAATAATTGGATCAATCGCCACTTCTTCAAAACGATAAGCAATACCTGAGTTACGAGAAGGAACTTCCTGAAAATACTCGTGTCATGCTCATTTCAGCAGTTTATTCTGGTGAAAATCAGAAAGTCAAATTAAAATTTTACGATCCTAATTTGCATGTAATATATTTTTGGCAGGATAAAACGAATCACAAACCCTATTGTTATACTAAATTGGAATACGAAAAAAGAGCAGAAGAAATTGCAGCCGTTGAAAAGAAATTTGAGTTAAAGAGAATACCAAAAATAGACCTATTGTCAGACAGAGAAATTCAGGCAATAAAAATAATTGCTCCTGATCCTCTGTCAATAGGAGGCAGGGGTGGCATAAGAGAAAAGCTCAATGTATGGGAAGCCAACATCAAGTATCACGAAAATTATCTTTATGATACAAGGTTAATCCCTGGTTCATACTACAAAAGAAAAGGAGATGAAATAATTGAAGATCCTTACAAGATGTCAGAAATCGTCCAGAATGCATTGAAAAATTTTCTTTGGGACAAAATCCTAGACAGCAAAGAGGCAAGAAATGATAAATACAGAGAATATGTTAGAGAATGGGCAGATCTATTAAATCAACCTATTCCAGAAATAAAGAGGTTAGCTCTTGATATTGAAGTAGATTCAGAGGAGGGACGAATGCCTGTACCACGAGAACACGATAGGAAAGTTACTGCAGTAGGAATCGTCTCAAATGATGAAAGAAAAGTATTCCTTCTTGAACAAGATAAAAATCCCGATGATGGAACAGAATTAATTCCTGAAGCAGTAATGTGCAAGACTGAAAAAGAACTATTAGAAAAAACTTTTAAATTAATTTCGTCATACAATTTATTAGTTACTTTTAATGGTGATGATTTTGATCTTCCCTATCTTTATGAAAGATCTCAAGATCCCGCAATTGATCCTATAAACCATACAATAATACCAAAGGAAGAAATTCCTATACTGGTTAAGCGAGACACAGTTATCAAGAAAGGTATTCAAACAGAACCGGTTCAATTAAGACATGGCGTTCACATTGATTTATTTAGAACATTTCAAAATAGGTCCATTCAAATTTACGCATTCAGTCACAAATATTCTGAATATAGATTAAATGCCATCTCAGAAGCACTATTAAATGATAGCAAAATTGAATTTGAGGGCAATATTGGCGACTTGCCAATCCAAAAATTGGCACAATATTGCCTAAAAGATACTGAATTGACTTTTAGATTAACAAGATTTAATGACAATCTACTTCTGAAGCTATTGTTTGTGATTGCTAGAATATCTAGACTTTCTGTTGAAGACCTTTCTAGAGTAGGTGTGAACCAATGGATAAGGGGAATGCTCTTTTATGAACATAGAAAGATAAACGCGCTGATTCCGCGCACCGAAGAATTACGTTACAAGGGTGAGGTATCTACTACCGCAATTATAAAAGAAAAAAAGTACAGGGGGGGACTTGTCGTAGAGCCAACACCAGGAATCCACTTCAATGTATCAGTAGTTGATTTTGCAAGTCTATATCCTAGTATAATAAACGTCCATAACTTATCTTACGAAACAGTAAATTGTCCACATGATTCTTGCAGTCAAGATCCACACCAAAAGATCCCTGATACCGCATATTGGACATGCAAGGAGAAAAAGGGAATTACTTCGCTTCTTATAGGATCACTGAGAGACCTGCGAGTAAATTACTATAAGCAGCTATCAAAAGACAAAACAATTTCACCTGAAGAACGACAACTCTACACGGTAGTAAGTCAGGCAATTAAAGTAATTCTCAATGCAAGTTACGGTGTAATGGGCGCAGAAATATTTCCACTATACTGCCTACCAGTTGCGGATGCCACGGCAGCTATTGGAAGAAATATAATCACCAAAACAATAGATAAATGTAGGGAATCAGGAGTAGAAGTTGTCTATGGTGACACAGATTCTTTATTTTTGAGGGATCCGTCACAAGGTAAGGTGGAAGAAATTTCAAAATGGGCCAAAACCAATCAAGGCGTAGATCTGGAATTGGACAAAGAATACCGATATGTTGTATTTAACAATCTAAAGAAAAATTATCTGGGTGTCTTGAAGGATGGAACTGTCGATGTAAAGGGATTAACAGGCAAAAAATCCCACACTCCCGCTTTTATTAGGAAAACGTTTTACAGCATGTTAGATATATTGGGTAAAGTTAACACTGAAAAGGATTTTGATACTGCTAGAGAGAAAATCAAAAATATTGTTCGTGAAAGCGCAAAAAAATTAGAGTCAGATGAATACCCAATGGAGGAACTATCTTTTAACGTTATGATAAATAAGTCCCCAGAAAAATATGGCAAAAAGAGTAGTGAAAATAAAAGAATAACCTCAATAGACGGTCATGATTCTATCAACAATTCAATAAAGGGTATCCCGCAGCACATAAAGGCAGCATTGTTATTTTCAAATGGAAGGCAAGCTAAAGCAGGGGACATAATCTCGTATGTAAAAACTAAGACTTCTGAAGGAGTCAAACCTGTTGAGCTAGCTACCCATAAGGAAATTGATACTGAAAAATACTTGGAGGCTATGGAATCCACTTTAGATCAAATTTTAACCGCTCTAGATGTAAATTTCAAGTCTATAATTGGCAAACCAAGACAAAGTAATTTAGATGAATTATTCTGGTCAAATTAGCAAAATTTATCAAATTGCTTAAATAAATATAATCGTCTACAGTTATTCAATAAGACAAATTGACAATTTTAAATCTTTTCGATTCTCTCTTTATTACTCCGGAAAGAACCAAAGCTGGAGCTTCCTTCGGGGATATTGATACGAAAATTTCATACGGTGATGCAAAATTAGTATTCTTTGGTATTCCATTGGAGCTAACTACATCATTCGGAAAAGGTACAAAAAGAGGTCCAGAAGCGATCAGGAGTGCTTCTGCACGTCAGATTGAAACATTCATTTACGATGAAAAAAAGGACATTAAGGAAATTGCCAAAATTTTCGATTTGGGAGACGTTAAAATACCTAATTATCACGATCATAAATTACATTCCATCTTTTCCTTTCTGGATGAAAAGATTCCTCCTCTGGTAAAAGAACTATCTAGGAATAAGAAAAAACCATTTATCCTTGGAGGAGAACATACCATAACGTATTTTTGTTTTAAGGGTCTTTCAGATAATCAGCCTCTCTTGATACACTTTGATGCACATAGAGATTTAAAACCCGAATATGATGGTATGAAACTCTGTCATACAACCCCCTTCTATAGGTTGATAGATGAAGGATACATTCAAGGCAAAAATATCATACAAATAGGTATCAGACAAACAGATAAGAACGAAAATAATATTGCAGAAAAAAATGGTATTATAACCTTCGACCCATGGAAAATAAAAAAAAATATTGATGATGTATCAACTTATATTTCCAAGGTTACTGCCAATAGAAACATATACATATCGTTCGACATTGATGTTTATGATTCGCCATACGTTCCTTGTACAGGAACTCCTGAGCCATTTGGATTGGATCCGTTTGAAATAATTAAGCTATTCAAAAGTATTAACGATTCGGCGAGTCTGTTAGGAATGGATTTTGTAGAGGTTTCACTCAAAAACCATGATTACAGGGAAGGTACGCTTGCTGCACAAACTCTTTTAAGGATAATTCCTAGAAAGTATGTTTAGCTGAATGGAAATGATTGGTATACTAGTCAGCTTGTAATTATTGTTGTACTGTTTTACTATTATATTAGCCCCATCTGGCTCTCTCGTTTTCTCTATCTTCTTTTGTCGCTTTTTTCCATTCCTTATAGTGTTGTCTACATAGATACACCCTTTTGTTTGAAGTATTAACTTGTAAATCTGAAGCCATGCTTGCCTTACTTCCACTGATTGATCTCTCAGCTGAATTTGAGCATCCACTTACACTGCAGTTTACCCCTTTGTCTACTCTTCCCATTTGAATGGGATCTAATTATTAAATATAAAAACATTAAATGAATGACATAATGGTAAATTTAATCCTCTACCTGTATCAGTATTTC
>Ga0310890_10000077_pt1 | contig 24547 bp, 24 predicted proteins | sample T20D3metaG_FD_203751 | JGI IMG/M metagenome (GOLD analysis project Ga0310890, IMG submission 203751) | Lab incubated soil microbial communities from West Virginia University Organic Research Farm, Morgantown, WV, United States - T20D3 | ecosystem: Environmental > Terrestrial > Soil >... | reverse complement strand
GACACTTTAACGTCCGTACCAGCTTAGTCGTTCAGTTCCATATCGTAATCAAACTTCTCGCCCCTAGTCTTTCGTGCTGCTGCCATAAATTCATCATCCTTAGTATATTTTTTTATTATGACTTTATGCACCTTTGATAAGCCATACTCCAGCATCGCTTTTTCATCATGAAAATCCCTTATGCCTGTGTGTTTGTCGTCAAAATCACTAGTTCTATGTATCTTTGCCTTTACCTTTTGTTTAATATATGTCATTTTCACTCACCTGCATATCGACCTCTTGTTCTAATTCTTCGTTCTCGTTTTTTCATTTTTTATCGGATTTAATTATTAGTACATGTTCTTTCCTTCCTTAAGACGCTTTGCTTCCTCTTTTCTTCTGGTTCCGATAATACTGTATATGATATTCTAAATATAAGCGCGTTAAAGAAAAGATATTGATAAATATCGGCTTGAAAGTTTCTACTTGTAGCTCGCGAACAGCCCGGTCGAATCTACACCATAGTGTCGATGCCGAATCTAGCGGTCAAACTCCACAGGAGGGCTATGGATTTCAGGCTCTGGATCGTCATGAAAAGAAACCTGAGGACAGCAGTTCGAATCTGCTCCGGGCTACCTCCCTTAAATTTAAATTTGTGGGCCAAATTTAGTCAAGTATTTAGTTTCTTCCCCGAACCTATTGAAATTTTCAATGAACAAATGTGCCAATCTTTTCGCTGCAACGATGTATTGATCCTTATTTGACCAGGAGGATTTCGGGTCCAAGATTTTTGAAGGGATTTGGGGGCATGAGAGAGGAATATCTAAATTGAAGATATTATCGTGTATGTAATTTACCCTTTCGAGATCTCCGTTTAATGATGCCGACACCATGGCTCTTGTATATTTTAGATCCATTCTTTTACCTATCCCATATGGACCCCCACTCCACCCAGTATTTATAAGATATACACTTGAGTTATATTTTGAAATCTTATCTGCAAGCATTCTTGCATATACAATAGGATGTAATGGCATAAATGGTGCTCCAAAACAATGAGAAAACGTTTCTTTAGGTTCTGTAATCCCCCTTTCGGTACCTGCTAGCTTACTTGTATAGCCAGAAATAAAATGATACATTGCACCCTCCTTACTTAGTTTCGCTATTGGTGGCATCACACCGAACGCATCAGCTGTGAGGAAGATTACAACCTTAGGATGAGTTGCGACCGAGGGTATTACCGCTCCAGGGATAAATTCCAACGGGTATACTACTCGAGTGTTCTCGGTCAAGTAACTATCGTCAAATTTTGGCTCTCGTGTTTGTTCATCAACAATTACGTTCTCCATTACTGAACCAAATTTTATTGCATTCCATATTTGCGGTTCATGTTCTTTCTTAAGATTTATGCACTTAGCGTAACATCCGCCTTCGAAATTAAAAATTCCCCTGTCTGACCATCCATGTTCATCATCGCCTATTAGATATCTCTCTGGATCGGCGGATAAAGTCGTTTTTCCTGTCCCGGATAAACCAAAAAATAATGCTGTCTCTCCGTTCTTTCCCATATTTGCAGAGCAATGCATCGGAAATATTCCTCTCTGTGGAAGTAGAAAATTCATGACAGAGAACATTGACTTTTTTATTTCCCCTGCATACGAGGTGTAACCTATTAAAGCCATTCTTTTGGAAAAGTTAATGATAATGAATGTCCCGCTTTTAGTTCCGTCAATTTCAGGAATAGCAGCAAAATCATTGACGAAGAAAATGGTGAACTCAGGTTTATGGTTATCTAGTTCTTCGGGAGTTGGTCGTATAAAAATTTGTGATGCAAACATACTGTGCCATGCACTATCGGTAAAAACTCTAATTGGAAGGCGAATAACAGGGTCCGCTCCTACTAATCCGTCAAATATAAAAAAATCCTTTCCAGATACGTGTTGTTTCATTCGTTCAAAAATTTTGTCAAACTTTTCCGAAGATATAGAATGGTTTACCTTGCCCCAGTTAACAGGACCGTGAGTCATTTCATCGTCAACAATGAATTTATCATCAGGGGAGCGTCCCGTGAATTTTCCGGTTTTTACTGACAAAGCTCCAGAATTTGATAATAGTCCTTCATTTCTCTGAATTGCAATTTCAATGAGAGTTGCTATTGGTAAATTTCTTTCAATTTTACCAAAATTAATGTTCATCTTCTCAAGCTGTAGATGATAACTCTTTGAATGACCATTGTCCTCCTCACTCATTGATACGATGTAAGTTCCATAAAGGCTATTTAATTTATTTCATGTTTATAAATTCCTGTGAACTTTCCATACAATTTAAAAATTAGACCAGTGATTGCTTGGTGTCGACAAAGATGATCGTTGCACCAAGCAATAATGTTGTTACATCTATCTCCTGAAATAGACGATATTCAGTATTGTTTGCTTAATGTGTTTAAACTTTGTGGAAATTGGTCAAAACAAATACACGATGAGTGCTCTTTATTAATCTGTTAAGACTAGTAAAGTTAAATGAGTAATTCAGAAATCAATAGTATTAAGGATGTTGTACGGGAATTTACGGAAGCCGATAATGCCATCAAAACAGTATTTCCAAAGGTAGACCCAATTTTGGTTGTTAGCCTAATTTTTGACGAGAAGGCAAAAAAAGAAAGCATCTATACCTTGGAAATCATGCTTAAACCCGAACAGGATACCCAACAAATTAGAGAGAGAGTAATTAGTGTCACTGGTATGGCGCCAGGTTTTTATCTTAAAGGAACAAAAATGGTAGTTAGTCATGGCCTTGATCTCACTTTACTAAAGCGAATAAACGATTTGGACTTTGTAGTTCGCATAAAGGGAAGTCCATACAGTGCCGGGGGCTCCTCAGACTTTTGATGAGCTGTTGTCGCTATGGAATAATACGGCAATGAATATGTTAAATCCTAAAGTAGATTAAAATTGTGTTTTGGACTTTCAATAGATAGAAACAAACGCTTTTGATAGAAAGTTCACTAATTCAATCGAATACACTCGTTGCGCAGTACCCATGCTTTATACTTCCTAGAATAGTGCGATAGTCCGCAATTCTCTTCATTAGTGTTATAATAAGTAAATTTTTTCTCTGTTTCGAGGACACGAAGGAGCTTAACCACGGTTCTCTCTTCGACCAAATATTTCATGATTCGTTCTACTTCTCGCTCCACCAATTTTGAGTACCTATTGCAATTCATATTCCGTAATTACTTATATATGGTAACCAACATTTTTAACTTAAAATTCCATATAGATTTTTAAAGGAAAATTAAATAAAAGAAATGATGAATAAGAATAATCCTCTCATCTTACAAATGGATTTAATTTCGTCGACCAATTTATCCCGACAGTCCTCTCTATCTTACAATAAAAGGATTAAAACTGCTTGAATTTAAAAACAATAGATATAAATTAACTTTTTAAAGTACAACTCATGTGACCGGTTTTAAAGAGACTTCTGTATTTCGGAATTTAGCTTATATTAAATTTTTTGACCTATACATTGTAATTCCAATCTGTTTTTTGCTTGTTTTTAGCTTTTTTTCTGTAAATTCTTATGCTCAAACAGCTAATGACGATACTTTATTGTCGAAATTATTTGATAGAGTTAAAGATTCTGTAGTACAGATTACCGTGTCAAACAAGGACCCTCGTGCTTCAGCACTTGGTTCAGGTTTTGTTTACGACAATGCTGGCCATATTATCACAAATGATCATGTAATTCGAAATAGATCGTACAACGATACCGAAACGAATAATGTTACTGTGACCTTTTTAGATGACAAAACCTATAAGGCAAAGATTATAGGCAGCGATCCTTTTTCTGATCTGGCAGTTTTACAAATTGAGAATCCGAAAAATGAATCATTAAAACCACTGGTCCTTAGTAACTCAACTGGTGTAAAAATTGGAGAGCATGTAATAGCAATAGGGAACCCATTTGGACTTTCTGGTTCTATGACTGAGGGAATAGTTAGCGGATTAGGTAGAGTAATACCATCTCAGAATCCAGGTAGTCCTGAGGGTCCAGAACTACCACCTGATCAAGTTACACAAAATCCTTCTGCATCATATTCGATACCTGAGATAATTCAGACTGATGCGGCCATAAATCCTGGAAATTCAGGAGGGCCGCTACTTAATTTGAATGGACAAGTGATTGGGATAAATAGCGCTATTTTTTCGCTAACAGGTGAATATTCTGGTGTTGGATTTGCTATTCCGGCAAGTACTATTCAGAGAGTAGTACCAGTCTTAATGTCAGAGCATTCTTACAAACATCCATGGCTTGGAATTTCTGGAATAGATGTTAATGAACAAATTGCCTCGGCCATGAATTTAAACACAACTAAAGGATTTCTTGTAATAGATACTAGCCCGGGCGGTCCCGCTTCTAAGGCTGGATTACATGGCGGAGATAAACTCGTAGATGTAAACGGCAGGAAAACAAAATTGTTCGGAGACGTTATTATAAAAATTGATAATCAAAGTGTTTCGAAGATTGATGACATATTAGTATATTTGGAGCAGCACAAAAAGGTTGGACAAGATGTTAAACTTACTGTTATCAGAGATGGGAAACTCCAAACAATCGATGTCGTCCTGGCTGAAAGGCCCTTACAACTCAATACTCAACCCTTGTGGTTAGGAATTGATGGTACTGATATGAGTGAGGATATTGCTGCAAAATTAAATACTAATCAGAGCACTGGAATCCTAGTAGTTGGAGTTATTTCAGATGGACCAGCAGATAAAGCTGGAATGAAAGGTGGTTATAAAATAACAGACATCAATGGAACCGAAATACAATTGGGTGGGGATATTATTACAAGCGTAGACAAGATACCGATTCAAAATTTGAAAGATCTATCAACCTATATTGCAAACAATAAAAAGGCAGGTGACAAGATGAGTCTTGGTGTTCTCAGAGATGGTAAACCGCAGGAAATTGATGTTACTTTGCAGGCAAAACCAAAAGATCTAAAGCAATAGTTGAATAAAAAGGAACGCAGAAATTATTTAGAGTCTGTGAGTTCCTTATAACCGCTCTTAAAATCTGTATTTGTTCTGTGCAAGAGTTCAACAAACTTATTGTCTTTACCAAGGATTTCCCTCATATTACTTTCTAGCTCATAGTAGGCTACCTCTGGGTCACCGGTTTTCGATTTTGGTGTAAGAGAAAGAATTTTTGAATCAGAGTACATAATTGTAATTCTAAATGCCAAAAGTTTTGCATTTAATTCTAATTCGAACATTAGGTGGTTCATCATCTCGTTTTTATGTTCCTCATTAGAGTTCTGGGTGTCTTCCAACCAGTTTAGAGTAATCCTGCAGCATTGTCTTAGATACTGGGTTATGACTGAATAAAATCTGGCTGAACTTGACGCTATTGTATCTACGTCAAAATATTGATACAATAGTGTCAAAAGGATTGGATCGCTGCTATACTTCTTTAAAAGGGCGGGAGGATAACTTCTGGTTTCAGAGAGTACATAAAATAGTCCTATACTAGTTAATTGGTATTTTCTCGTACCTCTTAGGATTAGTCCTTTTTTTTCTGTAAGGAGCTTTAGCCCCAATAACTTTGACACAGATGAAGTATCGCCTAGTTGGTTCTTGTCTCTTAGTTTTAGATATGAACCGATTTGGGCAGAAAGATCTACACTATTTATCACTTTAAACAAAATTGATTTTTCTTCAGTTCCTATTTGCTTTTTTTCATAATCATACAATATTTGGAAATAATTAGAGTAATCCATATTTTCTCTTGGAGTAAATAATTTAACTAATCAACTGAATTTAAATTGTTCATTTCAGAATGAAGTTTTTGAGAATAATTGTTCTAAATTTTCCTTTCAACTAGAATCCGAGGGGATTTTACCAACCTTATCGACTTTTTTTTAATAATACCGTAATACTACATTTAAAAAGCACCCTATCTCTGTAATTCGTAAGGGGCCATCGTCTAGCTTGGTCAAGGATACCATCTCTATTGATATGATAAGATTTCTGTTCATTGCATGTCGTTGAGGTATTGGCCTGGGGCGCTGGCGGTCGTGGGTTCAAATCCCACTGGCCCCATTGTGATATTAGTTCTCAAATTGAATTCACTTGAAATAAAAAGTAAAATATATGCAACAAAATGTGAAAAATTTAATTGAAGGTTGCATTGCGACTAATCGTGAAAGTATAAAGAGATCATCACACAAGAAATTTCAATGAGGTTAGTATCTCAAAAATAATATTTTTTAGTCAATTTATTAAAAAAGTGTCTTCCAGAATCTCATACATATAAATTATGGAAATCGTTTTTCCAGAATTTAATCTTGCAATTTTACCGTGCTGTTAGTTTAATAGTCTCTATCTTAGTGTTAGGATTTTCCACAGTCATTTTGCATGTGATTTTTTACGGGTCACAGCAAGCACTTAGTCAGTCACCTATGCCTGGTAACATGACCAATAAAGTTGTGATAATTAATTTTGACGATAATCGGAAAGGACAGTTTACAATAGCCAAACCAACTCTTGATAAATATGGATTTAAGGCAACATTTTATGCAGTATGCAATTATCTTGATAACACGAAGCAGGGATATATGAATTGGACGCAATTAGAGACTTTATACAAAGAAGGGCATGACATTGGATCCCATACGATGGATCATAAAAATCTAGGTGATTCATCAATAAAAAGCCTCGACTACCAAATCGGCCAGTCAAAGAAATGCCTTGAAAATCACGGCATCAAAGTAACTAGTTTCGCTTATCCCTTCAACCAGGGGTCTGACAATAAAACTGTAGTCAAAGTTGTTGCAAAATATTACAATATTGCCAGAACAGCGAGCAGCCCTCTTACTTTCTTGAAATGCGATGGCTGGAAAGTAAAGTCCAATCAAACTAATTGCGCAACTTATGATTCAAGAGGCAATATTACATATGCTAACAGATATTCAATAAGAGGTTGGAGTCATGACTTGTCACGATTGGTCAATTTATATACTGACGACCAGCTGTATGATAGATTTCTAGACGTAGTAAACGGTCAGACTGCATTTAACAACAATGGAACTATCGACGCAATCCCTATCATTATTTATCATAGGACAGGTGATGAAACGGGTGATTATGTTACTGACCCTACGCTATTTGAAAAGGAAATGAAATATTTGCATGATAACCACTTCAGGGTTTTGACTATGAGAGATCTAGGATATGATACTCGAACAAATGACCTATACATAAAGTAATTTACTACAAAAACCCACCTTCCTCGAATTCACCCACTGCCTAAATTAGAATTTTTTAACTGAGTTGTTGACTACAATTGCCCATGCTTGCTTAATACATTTTATCAAATTGTAAAGAATGAAAGGAAGTTTGTTCTCGTGCTTATCAACCTTCCACCTAACATTAATAGTCATATTAGGATAGGTGGCGGTTGCGACACTAATCGTTCCGGTTGAATCGTTTCTATTTGATAATGGATCGGTTCAATCAAATTAGGTCCAGGAATTAACACCTAGTTCTAACAATATTATTCACATTGTAAGAGATTCAGAAACAATATTACTTTCTGGTCAGGTTATACCATCTAAAGATTATATTCACGTTTATGATGTTAGTCCGTACAAAATTGTAAATGGACACTTAGCGACAAAAATTCCCTGTGATCAAAGTTATCAACCTGTTCTAAATATCCTAGTAGGTCAAGCTCCAAAGCTACAAAGTATCCAACTTCATTTAATTGAGGAACTATCTACTCCTGGTAAGCTTTGTATATATCACGCTGACCTTCAACCATCATCAAGAGTCACACATACAAGACCAGACGTGACGATAGGTACTATTACCGACATCGCGATTCAAAATCCGACGGATAATGCAATTGAATTCTCGCCCACAACATCGCTCGTAATTGGAGTAAACGAGATAGAGTCCGGAGCTGGCGAGATAGAACACTGATAAGGATCAAAGCTGAACGATTGAGAAATTATCTTTAGTACAATTTTAAATTGTAAGACCTCTATTTGACTATATATAACACTTAGATAACAGTACCATATTATTTATCTTTATGAACCTGAAATAAATACATGTGTGAAAGCATATAAATCGCTACCCTGCAGTTCTTATCTCCATATTAGTAACATGTTTGGCAGTCTTTACCATCTCCAATAACTCTTTTGTCTCAGCTTCATCACAGACTCAAAACGCTACAGCAGGTAATGAAACACATACGAAATATGCATTTATTACTAAATGGGGTTCCAAGGGTACAGGTCCAGGTCAATTTAACAGACCTCATGACATAGCCTTTGATTCAACTGGAAATGTGTATGTGAGTGATAGAGATAATAACCGCATCCAGAAGTTCACTCCTAATGGAACTTTCATTAAAACATGGGGTTCTAAAGGATCAAATGATGGACAGTTTAGTATCCCTTATAGTATTGCTATAGACAATTCAGATAACATTTACGTAGCAGATAGAGAAAATTCAAGAATCCAGAAGTTCAATACCAATGGTACCTTTCTAGCAAAGTACGGTTCTGATGGTGTAGGAAATGGACAATTCCATAGACCCGAAGATGTTCGAATAGAGCCACGTACAGGAGACATCTATGTCACGGATACGTACAATAATCGGGTCGAGAAGTTTGACAAGAATTTCACATTAATTACTAAATGGGGCTCTAAGGGTACAGCCAACGGCCAGTTCAAGCTTCCACATGCGATTGGTTTTGATACAAAGGGCAATGTATATGTGGATGAGTTAGAAAGGCCAGGTGTTCAAATATTTGATAGTAATGGAAAGTATCTAAATAAGTGGGGTACTGTAGGAACTTCTGATGGCCAGTTTTCCCTTCCACAAGAACACCTATGGATAGACTCTAAAAATCATCTTTATCTTGTTGATGGAGCTCCTAATCCCAGAGTACAAATTTTTGATCCCAATGGAAAGTTTCTAGGTAAAGTTGGCACTCCATGTCTAATGTCAACAGGTGAAGGTTGCAAGGATCCTGATGGACCTGGTCCATTATCTTTAGGCGACGGTCAATTTTCAAAGCCAGAACATGTTGCTATAAATTCTGAAGGTAAAATGTTTGTAGTTGATAGAGGCAATCACCGCATTCAAGTGCTTGCTCCAATTAGTAACAGTACAGCCGAGAAAGAGCACTAATCAACATTTCCATCACTTATAGTTAGATACATCATGACTACCTTTTCTTCACTATAGCTAAGAAGAATAGCACTAAAATAGAAAGTGCCATAGAAGGCAGCAGAATGTCCGTAAATGGATTGTCTAATGGTATACTATATTCTAAATACTCATAAAAAAGAAAAATACCAAATAGAAGAAATGCTATGATAGCATATAGCAGTTTTTTCAAGTGTGTGTTCCGGTAGGCTGAAATTGACAATGCAGTTAGTATAGCAGCGAAGATTGTACCTGCCACAAATAGGAGATTCTCCACTAAATCAAATAGTCCATTCCCAGCTAAATATGGCGCCAAACTATTCACAGCAACTATAGATCTTCTTCTGATAGTGACAGGAACAATTCAGCCAGTCTGTTACTCCATATATTCCAGAAATTCGGATGGTGAATCTTTAACAATTCCAATATGTATTTAGAATCTAACACATTTTCACGGAGCCTGTATCTTTTGTACTTTCCTTCCCTAATTTCTTCAATTAGATTTAATTCAATCAATCGTCTAACCTGCCAGTTTATGGAGGGTGCAGATGAACCCAATCTTTTTACAATATCAGTCTGTGTAGGAGATTTTTGTTCAATAATAAACAAGATAATCTCTCGTGGTGTTTCTTGGTTTAATACCCGGAATAGTAACTTTTCATGATCTTGGTAGGCTCCTGATTGAAAATGAAATTTGTACAGTCCTTCTCTAGTGGAGGTAATCTTGCCACTTTTTTCAAGTCGGTAAGCATGATATTGGACTGAACCCATCGATATGGACAACTCATTTCTTATTTGCCGAAGATAACATCCAGGATTTTTTTGAATAAAACATAATATTCTCTCCTTAATTGAGTTTGGTTCATCTTCTGACAGGTCAATTCACCTTGTTAATTGTATTGCCCTACCAAGCTGACCATCTTTAGTCGATCCTGGTATTTAATTCATTCATTATGCGATATTAGCGATTGAGTAGTAGTGTAGGACGATATACATATAACCAGTTATCGGCTTCTATTATCTTTAATATTAGATTAAGTGTATTTCTATCGTATTTACATATTGTCAAATAAATAACTAATTATCTATAAACACCCGTTTTCCTTCCACGCAAATAATTTAAGGCACCTAGAAAGCCGATCAAGAGAGATGGTACTCCAAATGCAACTAGCAGGACATTACTCGGATTCAGATTTAATTTTGGTAATACTTCAAGATTGATCCTAGAACTGACGATAGGATCTGAAAAAGGATTTCTGTTTTCATTAAACAGAACTGAGATTGTATATGAACCTGCTTTGACAAGTCTCACGTTCCATTCTAAAGGAAGTGATTGACCTGCGCTGATTGACGGAATGTAAAGTCCTTTTTCTACGCTCCAGTCTTCGAGATCAACTGGAATCTTGTCTTTAACATCAACGATTGAAATGTACGCAATTCCATCTTTAGTACTATTTTCGAGGGTTTTATCAGACCTGAGATAGTTGAGGTTTGCGCTAATAGTGATATATTTCCCAACCAATTCATGGATGATTTTAGTAGGATTGGAAATACTTATCATAAGAGGGTTTTTACTTGATGAATTCAAGACTGGAGAGGATAATTGAGAAAAGGCTATGGGATTGAGCGACCAATAGAATAATACCACTGATAATCCAATTGCTAATGTCATCAAATCCACAAATATAGGACTCTGCTGTATTCTCTTACCGACTAAATTACTCTTCGGTTTTTTCCGTGGAGTTAATTGATTAGAAGGAATTTTCATAGCTTGATAACCTCGAATTTTTTTGTAACTTTAAGAAAAATAATAGAACAGACCATAGTAAAAACTAAAATAGGCCAAATATGAGGGAGTTGTTCGTAAAAAGCCTGTTGGTTATCAACTAGAATGCTATCCAAAGAATTTATGGCATGAGAGTACGGATTTATGCTCTCTAACATAAGACCAAAATCAGTTCTCCGAAGAGATGTTCCAAAAAATAGTGATGGGGCACAAAGTAGCAAAACAATCATTATCGCCAACATTATACTATTCTTTGAATTTTTCAAAATCCATGATAACGCAATTGATATCATTGAAATTGCAAACGAAAGAACAGTACCATATAGTCCGACATAGAGAATAGCTGGAATTGCTAAGTTAGTTCCATTTGCAAGAACTATAGTATATGGGATAGAAATTAAATATAAAATAATCCATATGGTTTCCGTGGATAGCATTTTTTGAATTGCTATTTGGCTATGCTTAATTGGTGTAAGTAGAAGGCATTCAAGAGTGCCACCTTCAATTTCTGTGGAAATAGCTGAGGACGAATTAATTGCCGACATTAATAAACCTAAAACTACGATTATCTGTGAGAATGTAAATAACATCTCACTTTGATCTAATAGGCTAAGCTCCTTGTCAGTGAGTAGTAAGTATGCCACAAGACTGTAGATTGATGCTACGGTAATTATCCAAATTGCACCTCGCCAAGAATAAAAGCTTCCTGCTAGCTCTAATTTGTAGATAATCAAATGAATCACAGTCTAGATGAGCTTTGGCCTACTTGCGGTGATCGTGATTTATTTACTGTAATTAGCGTCGAATCCTTGTCATTACTTGGTTTAGTAAGTCTGAAGAATATCTCATCCAAATTCATTTTTTGTTGCCTTAATTCAGTAAATTTTAAATTTTGTTTTCTCATCCAATCAATTACCTCATCGAGTTCAATATTCTCATCAGAAATAATCATATCTACAGAATCTTCAGTCACATTATCAATAGTGATTTTAAAAGGCGGATGGGCAAGTCTGCTTGCTGTTTCTTGATTCCTTAGTATTCTGACGAATATGCTTGTTGAATCATTTAGCAAATTCCTTAAATCATTAAGGCTACCGCATGCAATTAATTTTCCATGGTTAAGTATTCCAATTCGATTGCAAAAAGTTGATACATCGGTGAGGGCATGAGTAGAAAGGAAAATGGTAACACCGTCTTCAAGATTAAGATCAGAAAGCATTTTTTGAATCTCTTGTTGACCTCTTGGATCCATTCCTAAAGTTGGTTCATCCAGAAACAAAATTTTGGGATCATTAATTAATGATCTGGCAAGAGCTAACCTCTGTTTCATTCCTCTTGAATAGTAAGCGACAGGAGCAAATGCCCTACCCGCAAGTCCAACCTTGTCCAATAGATCTCGTACTTTTTTCCTTGCAATGGGTTCTTCTATGTCATATAACCTGGCAAAATAATACAGATATTCCTCGCCGCTCATCCAATTATAAAATCCCGTGCTTTCAGGTAGAAATCCAATAATTTTTTTTATTCTTATGTTCTCTTTGGCAATATCATATCCTGCAATAAAAGCTGTTCCAGTAGTAGGGGAAAGCGTTCCACATAGCATTCGCATAGTTGTAGTTTTACCTGCACCATTGGGTCCAATCAAACCAAATATATCACCTGATTTTACATTAAATGTTAAGGAATCAACTGCTCTAAAAGATCCATATGTTTTTCCAATACCAACTGTGGAAATTCCATACACGTCATTGTCCTGGATACCTATTCCTCTTCTTCACCTCTATCTTGATATTCAAAATCTTTTTCCTCCACAAGGGATCTGTTTTGATGATAAAAATTCTGACTATCATGTGAATTATTTGAATAGTCATCCTGTTGATATTCCTCAAAGGGATTTCTTGTCTTCCACAGACCTGTTATCATTAATCCTAAAGTCCCAGAAACAACGAGTAGCCAACTGACCCAATTATTGATTACCTCCTCACCATCAGGAACATCATATAGAAACTTAAAATATAATCCACCGAATATGAGAATTGTTAAGAATACTACTATTAAGTACTTAATTTGCATTCTCTATTCTTCCTCCCCAAGTCTATCCATCTACTGTCCCAACCATTTGAAGGAATGGAGTATAGAATTCAAAGTCGAATTGTTTTTAATATAATCTTGAACTGGACCTGAAAAAGTAACTACCGCAGCTTGATCTTTTCCTTCTATAAATGTCTTGAGGGTTTCTAATTTCTCAGAAGAATTACTCCAAGTATATTTGATGTCGTATGCTCTATTGTTATCTATTTTAAACTGATTGGAGCTTAATTCCTTGTAATCCGGCAGCATGTTGAGATTTGGCTTGGCAACAGTTAACATGTAAAGATTAACGTTTGTGTCGTCAGGTATATCTTGAAGATCAATTGAAGAAAAGAGATTCTGAAATTTAGCTACAAAGCTTCCAGGATTCTTTCCATGTGTCACTATTGTAGCTTGAGGGAATGATATAGAATAAAAATTCTCAGGCAAATCCTTATTCGCAAATATATTCATGACCATTGATGATGACGCAGCATTAGAAGCGTTCTCACCAGCGAGAGCCATAAGATTTGTACTGAACGATATATAATGAAATGCAGGCACCGATTCATAAGACTTTAAATTTGAAGTGCTGGTATTTACCAATGAGTGATTCAAATAAGTATCAGGTGATGGGGTTATAGTTGCTTGTCCTATCGGTTTAATCTGTGTACCTTCGGGTTGTGAAGTAGGAGTTGTTCCCTTGAATGAGTATATGGAAAAACCAATTATCACTATGATACCTATAACTAGAATCAATATTCTAATTTTATCCATTATGATGTCCCCACGAAAAAAACATTTGTCCAGTCTGACAATGTAATGGTACCTGTGTTCCATAGTTTTCCTAAAATCATATATCATATCTCCTAGTATAACACTGCAATTAATCCTAATCAAAAGTATATTACGTTTCAGGTACAACAAGCTAAATGAGTCTGATTGCCCTTCGTCACCGGAATTTTATTAGTTTACAAAATCTAAATATTAGAACTGACGCACTGTTATCATAATATACGATTTAACGAACTATTCTAATGCATGTTGAATAAGAGTGCTGTATGCTTAGAATTGTAGTCGATAATAAAATTAACTAGTATCAAAAACCGATAAAAATCTCATTGAATTAGCTTCGTTCAAATTCTGTATGCTTTCTAATCGTTTGTTTAGTAACAAGGGCAAAGAAAAATAACGCCAAAGCCATAAATCCTAGAATAGCTAGTAACAATTCCAATATCGAGGATTCAATTTCGGGCATAAAAAGATCAAGTCTAGAGATTATAGTTCTAAGTGCGAATAGACCAAATGCTATCATTACAAAGAATATTTGCATGGATTTAGTATTTCTATAAGCCAGGAACGATATACCGAATAAAATAGCGGCAAAAAATCCTGAACATAAATCAAAGAATTCAGCAATATTCCCTTTGTCTAGAATATCTCTTTCATCGCCAAAACCATATACAAATGCTGCCATGGTCAATACTATGAATAATGTCATACAAACTGCTAAAAATGAAGTTTTCTTCAAATAGTTTAGAGTTTCAAAGTTCATTCTCTTCTTTTTCCCTGTAACCTGTTGAGAGATCCAAGAACAAATTTGCAAGTCTATCTGAAAGTCTAGCCCATAAAGAAGGATAACTAGACCCAAGATTGTGTACTATATCTTTTATATCTCCTAAAACGACGTATTTTACAAATTTCCCATCTTTAAAGCTCTTAACTAAGTCCATTTCTATCAAATGTGACATATGAGCACTCACCGTCGGAGAGGTAATGCCTAACTGTATTGCTATATTACCTTGTGTTGCCTCAGGATATTCAATTAAGTATAATATTATTTCACGTAGCGTTTCCTGGTGCAGAGCTGCAAGGATTATCTCATGACGTAAATCCGTTACATTCATCGAAAAGAAAGTCTTATAGCTGCCAAACTTTCGGGACTTTATATATCCTGTAGTTTCTAAGAAATTGAGATGATATTGAACATCACCCATTGCTAAAGATAAATCCTTTACAATTTTTCTTGTATGGGATCCAGGATATTTTTTAATGTATTCAAATATTATTTTTCTGTTAGTTATTCTGTTATTTGTAAAAACGGTTATTGACTCGTTCTTATCGTTCAGTTGAACATCTCCTTTTCATTTTCAATATCTTGATAATTAGAACAGCCGATATTTATGAACCCTGTGGTACACTTCCCTAAATCTAAATTTAATTATAAATGAGACTAACGGTCCCTATGATGACTTTTTTTGGGTTATGAATAAACAATACTAATTTATCAATTAGACAGTCGTACCAGAAGGTTTAAAGAATAGAGGTAATCAAGGAATTCAAGTTTTTACTCCGATGAGTAACGAGTCAAGCAAATAGATTGATGCGATATCATAGTCAAATATAGAATAAATGTTCTCTCTCTGCTAATCTCTCTTAACGACTGCCAAAAAGAAAAATACCAGTATGGACAATCCTGTCAAAGGAATAATTATATCCGTAAACGGATTATCAAATGAATACAAGTGCTCTATATTTTCATATATCAGAAATGCGCAAAACAATGAGAATGCAATTATAGCATACTTCAGTTTTTTAATGCCGCTTTTTAGATACGCAGAAATTGACAATGCAATCAAAAATGCAGACAATAAAGAACCTACTAGATACAACAAGATCTCTAATAGATCACTTATTGACATCTGATGAATTAGTGGTCCAAATATGAGCATGTCACTGGTACATCGATATTTCTGAGTATTGACTGGTTTAAGAGTTATAGTACTATTGTCTAAGTAAGATGCAATAGGAGGTCATTTCTAGGTATAGTTTGAAGCTTGTACCACTGCACTCTTCTCTTTAAACAAAATTAAAATGATTATCAATTCATTTGTGGCTTTTTCCCCAAATTTAATGAAGTGTATCTTGTCTGTACATGTAATCAATGTTGTACAAATATCTAAGAAATATGAGTAATAATCAATTTCGATAAATGCGAAGTAAATTCAACCCTTTGTTTTTGAAATGGTGATATGATCACGAGCCACGCCTGTGTTTTCATAAAATGTAATCCATAGTTTTGATCCATTGTTTGCCACATCCACATTTAGAAAACCATGCAGCAAAAGTTGTTTTGCTATGAAAGGTGCATGACCTGTAAAATTATAAAATTCGGCACCACCAGTTCCTAGAGTAATGAATATTTGTCCATTTACAATATTGGTATAGTTTTCAGTATTCCTATTCGTAATTATTGGAGTAGACGGTTTGGTGACATTGTATGAGATGGGATACGTGCGTTGGTAATTGTGATTATGAGCCTGAAGAACAAGGTCTACACCATATTTATCAAAGAGAGGATGGAAAACATCTCGCAGTTCTTCCTGTCCAGGATGAGTAGTATTTGAAGAATAGAATGACCTAAATGTGTACACTATTATCCAATTAATACTCTTATTTTCATGTGCACTTTTAAGATCGTCTTTAACAAATTGATATTGCGCTGAGGTAACATTATAGGGGATTAACATATTCTTAGGAGTTGCCATGGCCAAGAAATGAATATTTTTGTAATTAAAGGAATAGTACGGTTTGGTAAGATTGAAATGTCTTAGGTATTGATCATAGTCAGCAATACCATGAGAAACATCATGTTCACCAAAAGAAATTTTAAATTTACTACTATTTTCCAATGGTTTTATCATATCAAACCAACATATTGGATCCTTTGTATATGCAAGATCCCCTAGAGCTAATACTAGTTCTGGTTTCATGTTAGCCATCGCTTCAATGGTTTTTTTCGCCTCATCACCGCAACCGAAATCTCCAGCGACGACAAAATTAAATACAGGCAAATTTGAACCCACTTCACTATTGTTGTCTCCATGAGCACAAGTTAGCAAGAATCCTAATGAAAAAGAAAGCAGGATAATAAAATAAAAAATTGAAATTTTAGGATTGGAAAAACCCCTTGATAGTGAATTAAAGATCTTGAAAATTGTCATTAGAGATCGATACCAACTGAGATGAGCATTTGGCCACTGTGAATCCCAGTAATAAACACAACAAGTAAATTAGTCTAGTATAGTTATCATATGCTGTAAATATTTTTAGACTTTCAAAGGCCAAAGATAACGATATATTTTTACGAGAATATATATTTAGTATGATACAAGTGTCTAAAGAATGAATAATGCTACGGGGGTTTTACTCTACATTTGGTCCCTTAAATAATACACCCTTAGACATTTGTATTAGTTCAGTATTTTTTTTCTGATATTATCTAAACTCTGTAGCCATTCTTATAGAATACTGCATTGATTAATGCGAATATCAAAATTATTGAAATATATATCCTCATCATTTTAGATTCTCTAAAGTGTTACTTTGAATTAAAAAGCATACAAACATCAACAATATTGTCACAGCAGCTGATCCAAAGTTAATTTAGATAAAAACACTCAGATACTAATGTGATTTTGATATTTGGTTTTAATTCTTATCTAGGGAGGATTAATTTTCTAATTTTACGTGTTTAGGACTAAAACTTGATTTTAGGTAAGTGTATCTATATCTATAAGTGTGAAAATTCAAATGCTTGCCACTGAACCTGAATTATTAATTCTACAATTGGTAAATATAAGCAAGGAAACACATTTCACTCACAATATATGAATATGACGAATATCGTTCAAAAAAAATACTATATAATGATCGACCTGAAGAATATTTTACATTTGCCATCGAAGAAGCGTTTAATTCCCTGAACTGATGGATCCTTTATTAAGCATGGGAGCCTTCATTTTGTATGGACACAGAAGCAGTGAAAGTTCTTGTATTTGTTGCTATTAACCTTACATTTCTTGTGTTATTGTTATCAAGCTCTGGAGAGTTACACATACAAGGATTGTCGATGATATTTGACAAATCCAATTTTACTAATCCCCTGAAAATCGATAATAAGTATTTGCCTTTGAAACCTGGTACTACATTGATTTATGAAGGTAAAAGCGATGGAGATCCCACACGTGACGTGTTTGTAGTCACCAACGATACTAAGGAAATAATGGGTATACCTACTCGCGTAGTACATGATGACGGTTACGTTAAAGGAGAACATGAAGAAACGACAAACGATTGGTTCGCGCAGGATGACCAAGGAAATGTCTGGTATATGGGTGAGTATACTACCGACCTTAGTAACAAGGGAAGTCACGAAGGGTCATGGGAGGCAGGTGTGAAAGGTGCCAAAGCCGGAATAGTAATGGAGGCGAATCCTAAGATTAATGATAAATATAATCAAGAATTCTCCAAGGGTGTTGCCGAAGACAAAGGCGCAGTACTTAGTTTAGATGAGAAGATCACAGTTCCGTATGGCAATTTCTCAAACGTACTTAAGACCAATGACTTTTCACCGCTTGAACCAGACACTGTTGAGAACAAATACTATGCACAGAATATCGGAGAGGTAAAGGCTTTGACCGTAAAAGGTGGGGCAGAAGTAGAATCCTTGGTACAAATCAATGGTACTGGTAAGAGTAATTCATCGGATACGAAGTAATCATTCTCGCTACAAGGCTCCTTTAAGTATAACGCCTGAGGATTGCTACTCAGGAAAGTTTTTTACTCTTGATATTATCTTATTTAGCGTAATAATTTAATTATTACTTATATGGTAACGATTTGATTATTGGCGTTAAACTACTAATAGCGTCTTTTAGCGCAAGTGGAGTAGAATAAATTAAGAGGGTATTAGGTCCGGTGATATCTTGTTGAACGGATTTCGTCACGAAATCATACTCAGATAAGATTTGGAATCCTGCCTTAGAAAATTGTGATTTGCAGTTTGATAATTGTTTGGTTGGACAGAAGAATCCCCCTACTGTCAAATCTCCCGTTGATTTTTGAGGCTTAACTACAATTTTTCCTTCCATTGGTGGAGAAAATTGCTTATCTGAAACGGTGTATGGTGATCCGGACATATCTAATACTTTTGAATCAGAGCTACCAGGGAATTTGGCTGGGATCGTGGTCCATGCTACATTCCCACTCTTGTCTTTGACTATTCCTACATGTATGTGGTTGGGATCATCGTGTGCAAATGCTACCTCAGTACCTTCTGGAACTACAAGTGTGCCTGGAAGATAGTTCGGGTTTTTTGGACCTATAGTCTTGTCATCTGCAGGGGGGTGATGAGCTTCGTCTGGAATAAATATAATAGCTGCTTTTACTGATACTGGTAACGTCATTACACCAGTATCGTAGACAGATTGTGCAGTGGGTATTGAATCAGGTGATGAAGTGGTATTAGTTATCGCATTTGATTGACCGACAGTTATATTTGATTCAGTACTATTATCTCCAGTATAGCCATTGCTAGAAACGCGATTAGTCTGAGCATAAGTGATGCCAGTGAGATTGGCTCCTGTTATTAATCCCAACGTTAGAACAACATAAATCATAAGAATTAGAACATTTGTATTTATTTTCACTTTATTGGTCAGATTTTATGTTTATCCAGTAGATAAACTATGTGGTACAAGTAACTATATGTACATGTTTCAATATAAAATATCATTAAACGGCATTAGAATGCTTCCAGAAAAGGGTGACTCAATCTTACACCGAATCGTGCTCCTTCCCTAATTGAATGAAACTAAGATTAGGAATCATTATAAGCTTGATTACTTCATCGAATAGATGTCGAAGATTACTGTAACAAAGAAACTTGTCTCGATTGTAGACGACGAGTGCGATGTTACAGAACTTTTTGGAGACGGATTACGAAAGCTTCCCGGTTTATCCATATTCACATTTACAGATCCGAAAATAGCACTTGAACATTTCAAAATAAACAAGAGCTTCTATGCTCTGGTAATCTCAGATCTAAGAATGCCTGTAATCAACGGAGTTCAATTATTGAAAACAGTAAAGGATTTGAATCCTAACGTAAAAACCATATTAACGTCAGCCTTTGAGGTAAACGATCAACTATTTCAGGAGTATAGTGAAAGGGAAATTATAAACGGATTTGTAAAGAAACCTATTAGATTAGAAACTTTGGTTCAACATGCAAGCGAACAATTGCATCACTACGAAATGCAAAAAATTTATGCTCGATAGCAAATGGATTTTTATAAAATATTTACTACTCATAAACGGAATTTTAGAGAAAGTGGTCCATAGAGAAGATGTCAACATTATTTATTCACTGATCAATTATGAAATTGTAAGTTTTCTTTAAATAATTTGGTATCATAAAGAAAGTCGAATAATAGTAAAGATGATAGGATGAATCTGGAGGATCGTTGCGTCGACTGTAACCATAAGCGAGGGAATCACATGCAAGATTCGAATACAGGTTAAAGCGATTGCGATTTTCCTGATTGCAAATGTCACGAATTTAGAGAATAAAAACGAAAGGAAGATAAGATAATTAGTTTAATTTATTGTGACTTCAAGGCATTTATGGTCCCGACTGACACTTTCTAGTAGAGCTTTACAGTCGGCTTCTTTATCGCCACAGTAGGGGCCTCCATCGATGCAATATTTAGTAATCGGCTTGTCTGCATGAACTGTAGATAAGAACATTATCGGGCCGAGAGTAATCAGAAGTGTTATGACAAGCACACCTACGGATTTTCCGGGATTCATTATTAGAACATGGAGTTTTCTTTCTATTAAGATTAATGCAATTGGACTTCATTTTCTTTTAAGACATTCCTGTTGCTAATTCTGTGAAAAAACAATTTTTTACTCTAAAAAGCCTGGACACTGGCATTTAAGACATCCCTTATATTCATTATCATTTTTAAAATGATAACGCCTTCCATGTTCACATTCCCTACATTTCTCATTCAGGTCACTCAAAAGTTATTACTTATCCATTAACAAATACGAATTGTTAACGGAAATTTATTCAAGTGGTTTTTCACTAAATATTACAATCTATTGTTTATTTTTATTATAACAAGGAGTTTCTGCCTCATCATCATGTTTTTCCTTATGCTTGCACGTGTTTTTGGTCGCAAAACAGAAGTGGCCTTCACCGACTTGATCATAACAGTATTTCTTGTCTGACCATGCAATATTGTATGTAAGAGCAGATGTTATTAATGACAGTATCAAAACTGTAATCAATGGTGTAATTATTCTGGAATTCATAACAGCAAGTATCCTATAGTGTCTTAAGAATCTACTTATATGAATATCTGACTGTTTTTCATAATAGAATAGTATTCTCAAAGTGAGGAGCTTAAAATACAAAGGAATCTAAAAAACACGTTTGACTTAAAGCACAAAGTGCTTTATGAACTTTATTCATTTTAATAGGAAGTGAGGTTTTAACATTTTAAATATTATATCTTTATCTGAGAATCCGATTAGCATCAAACCCTTCATAAATCTTATGTATCTTTTTTCCGGACCGGTTAAATAGTATGAACCCGCCCAGCACCCATCCCAAAAATATGAGGTAACTGGTGGCTCGGTTGTTTCTTGTTCATCAATGAACCGATAACCGCTAGTTATCTTATTACAGGTTTTAAATTTTACGTTGCATTATCTTTTATGAGTAGCGCTTCAAAATTGATTTTGATACAATTTGGTAAAAGTCTTTTGAATGGTGACAGGTTTTTCTATAATTAAATCTATGATGCCCAGTTCGTTATATCGGCTTCAAGTATGGGTTTTTTTCGTTTATTTTATCTTAAAAAAAAGACTCGAAGGAATCTAAGATTTCTCGATCCATGCCGATGAACCATCCAACAAAATGTTTAGGATTTTTATCTTTAAAATGAAGATCTAAAATTGTAATCCCGTTTTTACCTGTAATGCATTTTAAACAATTATTCCCATTCCAATCATTAGAGTTCAGAGGATACATGCTAGATCCTGTGTCATGTGTTCCCGTACCAAATACGCCGTACATGAGCCCATTTATGTTGAATCTTTGATAGTTGTGATTGTGTGCTTGCAGTACACCATCAATTCCTACTGTCCTAAACACAGGATCATAACAATTGAATTGTCCATTATCTGGATGCTGACTCTTTACAGTAACGAACGGCTGATGAATTACGATAAATTTGTACAAAGCCTTACTTGATTCAATTTGTGATTTCAAATCTTCAAACTGAGGACTAGAACAATCAAACTTTATGTTAGCATCTATATTAAACAAGGCAAGTTTATCACCAGAAAAACCAAATGTAGCTTCGCCAAACGTCTTTTTGCTGCCTAACCAATTCTGCACATCGCTTCCAGAGTCGTGATTTCCTACGACAATGTCGGAGTTTTCTTTGGTAAATCCATGAGATTGAAGATTGGAGAGCACATCCTTTCCATTGGTGTACTCAAAATCTCCTGCTATAACGAATACCTGAACATTATAGCGATTGGCCAATTCCAACTGTTTTGTTAATCCCTGATTGGAGTCAACGTCACCAACCACCGCTATACGTAAAGTTTTTGACATGTTAAAGTTTGTAGCAGGAACACCTACTGATGGTGAGTCGTTTATGTGATTTTTATCTATGATTCCGGCAGTTGCTATACTTCCTGCGATTAGGGGAACAAACTGGACAGTAATAAAAAAAGTAGCAACTAACGATAGGGTAGTTAGAAAAATCAATGATATGATAATTTTCAAAAGTAGCCAATGTTATTTGTAATTATTATAAAAACGCTTTAGTACAAATATGAAACTGAAAAATGAAAACAATTCATACTTGCAGAATCATGCTGATATGGTACATTTATCGTTACATAAGGACGGTCAGACTTGATTAGGGTTAGAACCGTCCTTAGGAGAGCGGGGCCTAAAGAGGGAATAAGGCCTTGATCTATACTCATTTGCACAAAAATCATGTTAAAACCTTATGGTACGACTATCTAAATGATTAATTAATACTTGTTGGTATTCCATCATTTTCTCTAAATTTATGAAAGTACAATTAGCCATTTTTTATGTCACTGGTTCGCATTAAATCGCAATATCGTTATATTTTTTCAAGCAGTTTCACTATAAATACCATATACAGGAATACTATGCGGTACCAGTAACAATGTTCCAAAAGTAAATATTCTCCCCTAGGGAGAAATTTTTCTATTGGTGGTTGTTTCTTGTTCATTCAATGAAATCTAACCTGAGATTTCATCTAATTGCATATAATTTTGATTTAATATAAGATGATTGGTACACTTGACTAACAGTCAATTAACCTTTATATGCGACTAATTATTTGTTCTTTCATGCAACCTAACAAAACACTCCATTTGATCATATTAGCCAGCGCGCTCTTATCGTTACTACTCGTTTCAACCACATACTCTAGTTTTACTTTTGCACAGAATTCACAAACCAAATTTAGGGCAAAGCTAGATCCAAATAATGAAGTCCCACCCCTCAATTCAACAGCAGAAGGCATAGCTTCATTCAAACTCAAGGATAACACAATAAATACTAAAATCAATATAACTGGAATAACAGACCTTTCAGGCGCTCAGATACTCACAGGAAAGAAGGGAGAAAATGGTGTCCCAATAGTTGATTTGTTAAAAACGGGCAAGATGACTAAAATCCCAGGAGGAGTCGCGATTGAAGGAAGCTTTACTGCTTCTGACTTTGAAGGTGCCATGAAAGGAAAAGCTCTATCTGCTCTTCAATCTGCAATGGGCACAAATGAGACATATGTTAATATTAAAACAAAGGATCATCCAGACGGAGAGATTAGAGGACAAATCAAACCTAAAGGTACTCCAACACAGTAGAGATTGTCAATCATACTGACAACAAAATAATCTTTAAAAATAGAAAGATACGGAATTTATCTATTACAATTATGATCTACTATCACGGATTATAAACTAAATTTATGGAGTTACGTGACACCAGTATGCTAAAGGCAATTACAATGGTTGTAGTTGTCATAATAACAACTTCAATTCTGACTTAAAATATTTTTTTCCTAAATCTAAATACATGTATACGTCTTACAACTAAATTTATGGCTAAATAAGAGAAACATGAGGCTATAATAGATGCTATTGTTGCAGCTTGTACCGGCTGATAACCTATTCCCAGCAATTCAAGTAGAATGAAGAACCGTGATACATTATTGATAATATCAAATATAGCATCAGCAAATATCATCTTTGTTACTATTTGTTTTAGAATATCAAAGTTCAATTTGCCAGTAAGTTTTATTGTATATTTCTTCTTATTATCAAGATGAAAAAGAATAACAAAAATTACTTTAGAGGAGACAAATCCGGCTATTACAGTTAATGCAGAAGTTGCAAACTCACCAATGGAATATTTCGCACATACATATGCAACGATAAGACTAACAATAAAACCAACCGAACCTGAAAGTAGTAGATTCTTGTTGAGAGATATGGTATTTGTATACTTCATATAAAATTTTGTAAGGTAATTTGTTATTTTATTCCCAGGTTTTCCTTTCATTAATAGTCTATATGGCAAAC
>Ga0310890_10000071_pt1 | contig 25424 bp, 20 predicted proteins | sample T20D3metaG_FD_203751 | JGI IMG/M metagenome (GOLD analysis project Ga0310890, IMG submission 203751) | Lab incubated soil microbial communities from West Virginia University Organic Research Farm, Morgantown, WV, United States - T20D3 | ecosystem: Environmental > Terrestrial > Soil >... | reverse complement strand
AACGTTGTAGTAGTCGATCGTCGACTCGAGCGCACCCGGCGCGAATCCGAGCGCGTGACCAAGCGCCGTGATGTCACCCGCCAGCGCGGCCACGACCACGCGCGCATCCGGTCCCGGGTAGTCGCAAGAAGCGTCCACGATCAGCCATCCGCGTCCGCCCTGGTTGTAGAGAAATTCGTGGCCGATCGCTCCGTAATACGCGTCCTCGGCGATACAGCGCTGGCCGAGACGGTTGACCGCCACTCCCTTGAGGACATTCTCTGGCGGATACAGCGGCAGCACTGCGAAGCCGTGATGCATCCGCAGCACATTGGCGCCCACGCCCATCCCCATGCGGATACCCATTCCGAGATCGCCAGCGCGGCCCCAGTGACCGGAGCAGGCGTAGAGCTCCGGTGCGTGGCGCCTGAGCATCTCGGGATTGTGGATGAACCCGCCCGCGGCGAGCACCACGCCGCGGCGCGCACGCAGATACCGGCGCTCACCGTTCTCGATTACAGCCACACCAGCCACGGCGCCGTCTGATTCGGTAACGAGACGCTCGCAGGCAACCCGCGTGCGAACAGGAATCCCGAGTCGCTCCGCCGAGGCGAGCAGGCTCGCCATGAGTCGCTGGCCGCCCATCATGTTTGTCGCGGGTGGCACGTGACCGCGCGGCGCGGGCCGCACCCGATCCCGATACGGGTAGTTGCGCTCGCTGCCCGAGTGATAGAGCGACGCGGCGTGGTGCGCGAGCTCCTTCTCATCCGAGTACACGCGTGCGTATTCCACGCCGTTGCCGACGAGCCAGGCATAGTGGCCTAGGCTCTCCTCGCAATAGAGCTGGATCTTGTCGGCCGGTGCGTACGAGCCGCCGGCCTCGATCAGGTAGCGATACATGTCCTCGGGAGTGTCCGCGAAACCGAGCGCCTGCTGCAGCGGCGTGCCGCCGCCCATGTAGCAGACGCCGCCCGAGAGACTCGATGAGCCACCGGGAATGTGGAAGAGCTCGAGCACTTGCACGTCCGCGCCCGCGCGGCGCGCCTCGATCGCCGCTGAGATGCCGCCCGCGCCCGAGCCGACGACGATCACGTCCGCCTCGGCATCCCAGCCCGGAACGTCGCGTCGATCGAGCGCCGCTGTCGGCGCGGCGCGCAGCGCCGTCACACCCGCGGCCGCGAGACCGGCACCCTTCAGGAATCGTCGTCGAGTCTGCCGCACTTAGAGGCGCTGTCTGCCGGCGATGGCGTGCGCCAGCGTTCCGCCATCCACGTACTCGAGCTCGCCGCCGACCGGCACGCCGTGCGCGATTCGCGATGCGTGCAGCCCGTGACGTGCGATGACCTCGCCGAGAAAATGCGCCGTGGCCTCGCCTTCCACCGTCGGATTGGTCGCAAGGATCACCTCCGCGACTTCCCCCTCGCCGAGCAATCGCTCGAGCGCCTCGATGCCGATTTCGTGTGGGCCGATGCCATCGAGCGGCGACAGGTGCCCCATCAGTACGAAATAGCAGCCGCGATAGCTCGCCGACTGCTCGACGGCAACTACGTCCGCCGGCGACTCCACGACGCACAGCAGGCTGCGGTCACGCTGGTGCGACGCGCAGATCGGGCAGAGCTCGCCCTCGGCGAACATCCGGCACCGGCGACAGTGACCGAGGCTATCGATGGCGCCGGTAACCGCCTGCGCAAGCTCGCGGCCACCGACCCGCTCGCGTTCGAGCAGATGGAATGCCATGCGCTGCGCCGACTTGGGGCCCACGCCGGGCAGGCAGCGCAGCGCCTCGATCAGGCGGGTCAGGGAAGGCGGATAGAGCATCGCCCGCGGGTCAGCCGCCGAATGGCAGCTTCATGCCCGGCGGGAGATTCATCCCACCCATCAGCGAAGACATCTTGTCCTGCGTCGCGCTTTCGATGCGATGCACGGCGTCGTTGATCGCTGCGGCGACCAAATCCTCGATCATCTCGCGGTCGTCGGTGGGCACCGCCGCATCTATCTGTACACGCCGCGCCTCGTGGCGACCGTTGAGCGTGACCTTGACCATGCCGCCCCCCGCCTCGCCGGTGACCTCCATGGCCGCGATTTCCTCTTGCGCCTTCTGCATGGTCGCCTGCATCGCCTGCGCCTGCTTCATCAGATTGCCCAGACCGCCCTTCATCGTTGCGCCTCGCCTCGTGGTTGTTTGTCAGTTGAGCGGCTTGACGGAGCCCGGCTGCACCGTCGCACCGAAAACCTCGCGCATAGCGCGCACTGCCGGGTCCGTCTCGATCGCTTCCTCGGCCGCGCGCAGCCGTTCGTCGGAAACCAGCGCCTGCCGGCGCGCCGGCGTGTCCTCCACGACATCGCTCACGTTGATCTCGATGCGAAGGGGTCGACCCTGTTGCGTGCTGAGCGCCTGTGCGAGCTTCTGCTCGAGCTGCGGCCGACGGAACATCTCGCCGGACCGGTCAAGACGGAGCCGCAGTACGTCGCCGCTGCGCGAGGTGAGCACGCAATGGTTGGCAAGCTGGCGCGCCGGGCCCTGCAGGTCGAGCGCGGCAAGCATCGCGGGCCATTCCGAGCCACTCTCCACCGCGGGCGGCGCTGCGGCGCCGGTGTTCGCCGGCATGGCGACGGTGGCGGCGCCGGCCGTGCGCCTTGTCGTCGCGCGTCCAGCCGGACGGGGCTCGTCGTCCGCGGTCGACAGAGGACGGAACGCCAGCATGCGTAATAGCGCCATCTCGAATCCACCGCGCGCATCGGGTGCGTAGTCGAGATCGCGGCGGCTCATGATCGCGATCTGGTAGCAGAGCTGCAGATCCTCCGGCGCAAAGCGCGCTGCCAGTGCGGACAACGCCCCGTCCTCGTCGACGGCGTCGGTCTGGAGCTCCGGCAGCACCTGCAGCAACGACATGCGCTGCAACGCGCCGGCCAGCTCACCCAGCGCCTGGTGGTAGTCGGGTGCGCGCTCATCGAGCATCGCGACGGACTGCATCAGCGTCTTTCCGTCGCCGGCCGCAAGCGCCGTGAGGATCGCCTCGACGTGCCTGCGCTCGAGCGTGCCCAGCAGCGAGCGTGCCTCGGCCTCGAGCGCCCGGCCGCCGCCGAAGGCAAGCACCTGGTCGAGCAGCGACAGCGCGTCACGCATGCTGCCCTCCGCGCCACGCGCGATCGCACGCAAGGCACCGGGCTCGAATTCCACCTTCTCGGCCTGCGCGATCTGCGTCAGCCGCTCGATGATCTGCTGAGGCGGCAGCCGCCGCAGGTGGAACTGCAGGCAGCGCGACAGGACCGTGATCGGCAGCTTCTGAGGATCGGTGGTCGCGAGCAGGAACTTGACGTGCGGTGGCGGCTCCTCCAGCGTCTTGAGTAACGCATTGAACGAATGCGCCGAGAGCATGTGCACCTCGTCGATCAGGTACACCTTGTAGCGGCCACGCGCCGGCGAATACTGAACGTTGTCGAGCAGCTCGCGCGTGTCGTCGACCTTGGTGCGGGAAGCCGCGTCGACCTCGAGCAGATCCACGAACCGCCCGGCGTCGATATCACGACAGGCGCCGCACTCGCCGCAAGGCGTCGAGGACACGCCTCGCTCGCAGTTGAGCGCCTTCGCGAAGATGCGCGCAATGGTCGTCTTGCCTACGCCGCGCGTGCCTGTGAACAGGAAAGCATGATGGATGCGTCCCGAATCCAGCGCGTTCGTGAGCGCACGTCGGACATGGTCCTGCCCGACGAGTTCGTCGAACTTGCGCGGTCGCCATTTACGGGCAAGAACGAGATAGCTCATGGGACGAGCGGTTATCCGGTTGCGGAGGAGGAGGCGGCCCGCGCCAGAATACCCCCGGCACCCGGCGCTGCCGCTACCGCTGCTCCCTTCCGGGCCTGACGGGGTTGACGGCGAACCGTCGCGAGGGATCCGACGCGAGCCACCATGGGCCAGCTCGACCGACGCCTCCTCTCGGGACCGTCGATCGCTTCGGAGGGCGGCGACTATAACAGTCCGACCGGGCCGCCGACAGTCTCATCGACGCTTCCAATACCTCTCGTAAGCGCTTGATTAATCTAAGCTCAAACCCACTCGCGGGCGTGCCTGGGCGGCGTATCACCTGGCGGAATCGCCATCCTTCGGGACGGGAGGCGGCCCGTCGGGAAGATAGGCCTTGAAGACCACGTCACCTCTCCCGGCCTCGAAATCGGCGCGCACGGCGGCGAGCGCGTCGGGGCGCTCGTAAAGATCGACCATGGTGGCCGCGAGCACCTTCGCTGCGCGCGTAAGCCCTTTGTGACCGATCGACATGCCTCCCGTCGCAACCACGGGCCACGCATGCCATGGAGCCTCGGCCGGCGAGGTCGCCACCGTGAGCGTCAGCGTCGGCACGACCCAGCTCACATCGCCTACATCGGTCGAACCCCCCTCCTGCTCCTGGTTCTCGAGCGGCTGGATGCCCGTATCCATGCCGGTTTCCGGCACACCCGTTGCGCGCTGAATGGCGCGCGCGAACGCCTGCTCCTCGGCGCTGTAGCTCACCGGGCCGAGCCATCGCAGGTTCGCGTCCAGCAACCGCGCACCAGCGAGGTTGGGCAGCACCTCCCAGCTCCCGGCCTGCACCCTCACGGTCGATGTCGTCTCGGTCATGATCGCCGCACCTTCAGCGAGCTTGCGAATGCGGGCGAGCAGACGCTCGACCTCCGCTCGCTCCCAGTCACGCGCCCACAGCCACACCTTCGCGTATTCCGGGACGACGTTCGGTACGTCCCCACCATTGGCGATCGTGTAGTGCAGACGCGAGGTCGGCTTGATGTGCTCGCGCATAAGGTTGACGCCGTGGGTGAACACTTCGAGCGCATCCACCGCGCTCCGGCCGTTCCACGGATCGTTGGCCGCATGAGCGGCGCGGCCGTGAAACTCGATGGCGAGATCGACCATGGCCTGGCTGCTGTCGGTGTCCGCCTGGGTTTCATCCCCCGGATGCCATGTCAGCATCACGTCGACGTCGTTGAATACGCCGTCGCGCGCCATGTAGGTCTTGCCGCCGATGTCCTCCTCAGCCGGCGTGCCGTAGAAACGAATCGTGCCCTTGAGCGCTCCCGACTGGATCTGCTCCCTGATCGCAAGCGCGGCGCCAAGACTTGCGGCGCCAAACATGTTGTGCCCGCAGCCATGACCACCTGCGCCCGCGACCAGGGGCTCCTTGCTGGGCTGCGCCTTCTGTGACAGCCCGGGCAGCGCGTCGTACTCGCCCATGATCCCGATCACCGGTCGTCCGTTGCCATACGAGGCGAGGAAGGCAGTCGGCATTCCGGCGATCCCTCGCTCGACGCGAAAGCCCTGCTTCTCCGCGTAGTCGGCGAGCAGCTTCGCCGAGCGGTGCTCGCGGAGCGCGATTTCAGCGAAGGCCCAGATCTGATCCGACAGCGACACCAGCTCCGGCCGATGGCGATCGACAGAGCTGATGACGGCTGCCTTGGCTGCGCTGGGCGCCACCGTCGCCGCGGAATCCTGCGCCGAGGCCACCGTGAAAAACGATGACACGGACACCGCCAGTACCGCCCCGACGACGGGAAGGACGCCTCGAACCATGCGCAGTGGCTGCTGCGCCTCACGCTCTATCATGGATGCCACAACCCCCTAGGGATGCAACTGATCGCCCGACTCATCCGCGCCCGCGATACGGAGCAATACCCTGCTCCGGGATCCACAGACCGGCGGGCGGCCGCCCCGTCTGCCAGAAGACATCAATCGGGATCCCCCCGCGCGGATACCAGTAGCCACCGATCCTGAGCCAGCGCGGCGCAAGGAAGTCGACCAGCCGGCCGGCGATCGCGAGCGTGCAATCCTCGTGAAACGCGCCATGGTTGCGGAAGGACTGCAGGTAAAGCTTGAACGACTTGCTCTCGATGAGCCAGCGGCGCGGCACGTAGTCGAGAACGAGGTGCGCGAAATCGGGCTGGCCCGTGATCGGACACAGCGACGTGAACTCCGGTGCGGTGAAGCGAACCAGGCATACCTTCCGCGGATGCGGGTACGGCACACGCTCGAGCAGCGCTTGATGCGGCGCGGCCGGTACCGGCGTGGGCGTGCCCAGCTGTCTGAGACTTGAACGACCCGGTGTGCGTCTGCGCCGCGTGCCTGCCACGCCGCGATCTTAGCAGGTGCCGCGATTTCGGTGATTCGGTTACTGTAAGCCATGCGCAACATCAGCGACGAGGAAATCGAGACCTTCTGGCGCGACGGCGTCGTCTGCCTGCGGAGCGCCGTTTCGCGCGAATGGGTCGAGCTCGTCGCACAAGCGATGGAAGACTGGCTCGCATCGCCGCAGCGGTTTGACCTGACGCAGTACGGAGAGGACGTCGCGCAGATGCACGGTGCGCGGCGGCCGCACGGCCACGGGGCGGGCGGATCGATCGCCGGACGCTTCTACTCCGGCACCGACTCCTGGCGACATTTCGATGGGTTACGGCGCTTCGCCTGCGAGTCTGCCCTTCCCGGTCTCGTCGCGGCGCTGCTGCGCTCCAGCAAGGTGAACCTGTACGAGGACAGCATCCTGATCAAGGAGCCGGGCACGCCGGACAAAACCTATTTCCACCAGGACATCTCGTATTTTCACGTCGAGGGCGAGCAGATCTGCACCTCGTGGCTGCCCGTCGACCCGGTGACCGAGGTCAATGGCGGTCTGCAGTTCATCAAGGGCAGCCACCGCTGGGGTAAGCGCTACCGCCCGAATCACTTCGTCACCGACCGTCCGATGGACGACACGGAAGGCGAGATCGTGCCGGATTTTCATGCCGACCGTCGCGACCGCGTGATCCTGCAGTTCGACATGCAGCCGGGCGATGTCACCGTGCATCACTGCCGTACTCTGCACGGCGCGCCGGAGAACGCATCGCCCACCATGCGCCGTCGCGCCCTTTCGGTGCGCTACTGCGGGGACGATGCACGGTACCGGATCCGACGTGGCGTGCCGCAGAAACCGCATCATGCCGGGGTGGCCGACGGCGACGCGCTCGACCACCCCGACTGCCCGGTGGTGTGGAACGGCGCGCCCATCGCGCTGCGCGCGCGTGTACCGCGTTAAGCTTGCCGCAGTGCCAGACCGACCCGCAGCGAAGAGGCCACGACCGCCGAAGCTGATCTACACGCTGCTCGAGGGGCGCGGGCTGTTCGAGGCGGCAAGCCTCCCCTTTCTGCTTCCACTCCTGCAGGCGACGCCGCGCGGCGACGGCCACCCGGTACTGCTCGTCCCGGGTTTCGCCGCATCCGACGCGACGCTGGTCGGTTTGCGTGTGTTCCTGCGCACGCGTGGCTACCACGTCGAGACCTGGGGCTTCGGGCAGAACACCGGCTTTCAACGCAAGTTCACCCAGGCGCTCGAGCAGAAGCTGCGGCACATGCACCACAGGCACAAGCGCAAGGTGAGCGTGGTTGGGTGGAGCCTGGGCGGTGTCTATGCGTTCTACGCGGCGCACTGCGCGCCGGAATGCGTTCGCTGCGTCGTCTCGCTGGGCGGACCGATGCGCGTCACGGCGGACACCGACCAGGTGCCGCTACCGGTCAAGGCGCTGTACCGGTACTTCGCGCACCCCATGGGGCCGGTCGCGCATGTCTCGAACGTGCGCGCTCGGCTCCTGCGCGCACCGTTGCCACTGCCGTCGGTCTGCATCTACTCATCGACGGACGGTATCGTGCCGCCCGACGCGGCGCGCATCGACGAGCAGGCTGGCCCGCACGAGAACATCTGGGTCCCGGGGAGCCATCTCGGCCTCGGCTTCAACGCCGCGGTGATGTGGGTGCTCGCCGACCGGCTTGCGCAGCCGGAAGGCGCATGGCAATCCTTTGCGCCCGAAGGAGTGCTGGGAGCGCTGTACGAGCGCGCCGCGCTGTACGCGAACCGCGACTGACCTCAGGCCGCGCGACGCGGCGCAGGCGACTTGGGTCGTGGGCGCTTGCTCGCCGTCTTCCGACCCGGGCGCTTCCTGGGGCGCTCGGTGAGACCGAGGTACTCCTGGAAGCTGTCGCGGATGCACTGGGCGAAGAACTCGGGGTCCGGCATCTGCTCGCGGCAGGAGGTCGGCGAGATGATGATGCGTCCATCGTAGCTCGTCACCGCGATCACGAGCCCCATGCCGTCGTAGATCGGCATGATCGCGGAGAAGTACGTCATCCGTGCGCCGTCGAGATACAGCGGGATGGCCGGACCTGGAACGTTTGTTATGGTGCAGCTCGCGACCGGCGCGCGGTGACCGAAGCTCAGCGCCGAACCTGCCATCATCCGCGCCGAGAGCGCGAGCGAGGCCGCCGGGGCGTGCTTGCGGATGTCGGTCAGTTCCCGCGCGCTGACGGCGAGGTTGCGGTCCTCGACGTTGGCGACGAACTGCTTGATCGTGCGCAGCCGGGCGACCGGATCCGCGATGTCGGTGCGGAGCGGCACGTGCAGCAGGCTGTATCCACGGGCGCCGCCGTGGCCATTGCGGCGTGAAACGGGTGCGATCGAAACAAGCGTCGGCGAGGGCAGCTCCTCGTGCTTCCTCAGGTATCGGCGCAGCGCGCCTCCGCAGACGGCGAGCACGGCGTCGTTGATCGTTGCACCCTGCACGAGGCCCCGGATCCGTTTGAACTCCTCGATCGTGAAGCGCCGCGTCTCGAAAACGCGATGCGGCGAGACAATGGAGTTGAAGCGCGTTACCGCGGAGCGCTCCGGATGCAGCCAGGCGTCGCCCAGGGAGCCGAGCACCGTCGGGCTCAGCCGGCCGAGCATCCGCGCGAGTGGCGCGGCGACCTTGAGTGGCTGCATGGCGTTGTTGAGCGCCGCGCGAGCGAGGAGCGCAAGGGTCCCCGGCGGCGATTCGGGGAACCAGGGTTCGGGCGGCGCGAGAGCGGGTGGCTGCGGCGTCGTATCGTGCAGGAGCGTCGTAATCTCGGCCCCGGCGTTCGCATCGATCGCCGCGTGGTGGATCTTGGCGAGGATCGCAAAGCTGTCCTTCGGCAGATCGAGAAAAGCATCCAGCCCCTCGACGAGGTACAGCTCCCAGAGCGGGCGTGTCATGTCGAGGGGACGCGCATGAATGCGCGACGCCTGAATGCAGAACTGCCGCCAGTCGCCCGGTTTCGGTAGCGCCACGTGGCGCACGTGGTATTCGAGGTCGAAACGCTCGTCCTCGATCCAGTAGGGATGGTCGAGCTCGAGCGGGACGCGCAGCAGTCGCTGACGGAAGATCGGCGAGAGATGCAGACGGCGCTCGATGTGCTTCAGCAGTCCTGTGAAGTGGACCTGGCCATCAGCGGCCGTCGAAGGATCGTAGATCGAGACCAGGGTGAGATTGGAGTTGGCGTGTCCGTTGTCCGCATAGACGAACTGTGCGTCCTCGCCGCGCAATTGCCGCATCTGTTGCGAGCCCCCCGGCCCTGCCGATCTGCGGCGCAGTCTAGCCGCAAAATCTACCCGCAGCCGAATTCCGCACCAGGGAAACCCGATCTGGCCCGCATTTCCCGTCGCCGCGTGTCAGAAGAAGACGGCTGGGGCCATTTGTCATGGTGCATTTTTCAGGGCGGGCGGACCCGGAGGAAGCCGCCGCTTCGGAGCCCGTCGCGAACCCTGCGCATGCCGGCGAGCCAGCGCTCGTAGTCGTTCGCCTTGCGCTGGAAGTAGCCGAGCACCTCCGGGTGGGTGAGGATCAGGAACTGCCCCGCCTCGATACCGTCGGCGATGATTCGCGCGGCGTCCTCGACCCGGATCACTCCGGGCAACGCGTCCGCGGGCAGATCCTCGGCGAGCCCCGTGATCGCGGTCGCGACGTACTGCGGACAGGCGACGCCCACCTCGATGCCGCGGTCGCCATACGTGATCGCAAGTGACTCGGCGAGCGCGACGGCCGCGTGCTTGGTGGCACTGTAGGCGCTGTCCCCGCACTGGCTCAGGAGACCCGCGGCCGACGCGACGCTGACGAGTTGTCCGCTGCCGCGCGCCAGCATCGAAGGCAACGCCGCGCGGCAGGCGCGAAGATGCGCCAGTACGTGCACCGACCACATTTGCTGCCACGCCGAATCCGGCTGCGCGAGCGCGTCGTCGAGATCAAGCTCCTGCGAGGCAATGCCCGCGTTCGAAACCAGGAGGTCGATGCGACCGTAATGATCCTCGACTGCGGCAACCATGGCTGTCACTGCTTCTGCGCGTCTCACATCGCAGGCAAGCGCCAACCCACCCGTCTCGCACGCGGTATCGAGCGCCGCGTCATGATCGAGATCGGCGACCGCGATGCCGGCCGCACCGCGTCGGGCGAACTCCCGGCAGAGCGCCCGGCCGATGCCGCGCGCCGCGCCCGTGACGAGCGCCACTCGACCGGCAAGCTTCACGCGCCGTGTCCCGGGGGCCGCGGCATCGACTCCGTCCGCAACCCCGCGGGCGACTCGTTGGAAGCCGCCTCAGCGTGGCGGCCGAGCTCGAACTTCGCAATCTGGTTGCGGTGTACTTCGTCGGGGCCGTCAGCCAGCCGCAGCGTGCGCGCGCTCGCGTACGCATAAGCCAGGCCGAAGTCGTCGCTGACGCCGGCAGCGCCGAATACCTGTATCGCCCAGTCGAGGACCTGGCACGCGACGTTCGGTGCCACGACCTTGATCATCGCGATCTCGTTCTGCGCCGCCTTGTTGCCGGCGACATCCATCTTCCAGGCGGCATGCAGCACCAGCAGCCGTACCTGGTCGATCATGATCCGTGCGTCCGCGATACGCGCGCGCGTCACACCCTGTTCCGAGAGCAGCCGGCCGAAACTCGTACGCGCGCTGGCGCGCCGGCAAAGTGCCTCGAGCGCGCGTTCGGATGCGCCGATCAGGCGCATGCAATGGTGGATGCGCCCGGGACCCAGGCGTCCCTGCGCGATCTCAAAGCCGCGGCCTTCGCCGAGCAGCATGTTCGACGCGGGCACCCGTACGTTCTCGAACGACACTTCCGAGTGACCATGCGGCGCGTCGTCGTAGCCGAAGACCGGCAGCTGCCGCAGCACGTTGACTCCGGGCGCATCGCGGGGCACCAGGATCATCGACTGCCGGCGGTGGCGATCCGCGTGCGTCGGGTCGCTCTTGCCCATGAAGATCAGGATCGTGCAGCGCGGGTCGCCGGCGCCCGAGGTCCACCACTTGCGGCCGTTGAGCACATACTCATCGCCGCGGCGCTCGATGCGCGACTCGATGTTGGTGGCATCCGACGACGCGACGGCGGGCTCCGTCATCGCGAACGCCGAGCGGATCCTGCCCTCGAGAAGCGGCACCAGCCACTCGCGCTTCTGAGCCTCGGTGCCGTAGCGGACCAGCACCTCCATGTTGCCGGTATCGGGCGCGGAGCAGTTGAACGCCTCGGGGCCGATCACCGATCGGCCCATGATCTCGCAGAGCGGCGCATATTCGAGGTTGGTCAGCCCGGCGCCATACTCGGACTCCGGCAGCCAGAGGTTCCAGAGCCCGTCTGCGCGGGCATGCCCCTTCAGCTCCTCCATCACGTCGGTCGGAATCCACTGGTTACCCTTGCGACGGCTCTCCTGCACCTCGGCCGCGAAACGCGCTTCGGCCGGATACACATGCGCTTCCATGAAGGCGCCCACGCGGGTCTGCAGCCGGATGACCTTCTCGCTGTGTGTGAATTCCATGGCACTCTCAGGATTGCAGACGTTCGACCTGGCGCCAGGCGAGCTCGGCGAGCGGCCGTGCGCGGCGACCCATCTCGAGCGCCTCGCTGCTCGCCGCCGTGCCCGACAGCGCCCGCGCCATGATCCCCTGCATGATCGCCGCAAGCCGGAACATGTTGAACGCCATGTAGTATTCCCAGTCGCGCGTCGCGATGCCGGAGCGACCGGTGCGGCGGCAGTAGGCCGCGACGTGCTCGGGCTCCGTCGGGACGCCGAGCGCCGCGAGATCGTGCCCGGCGAGCCCGCGGAAGACGCCCGGCTCGACCCGCCAAACCATGCAGTGATAGGCGAAGTCCGAGAGCGGATGACCGAGTGTCGACAACTCCCAATCGAGCACAGCGACGATCTGCGGCTTGCTCGGGTGAAAGATCACGTTGTCGAGGCGGAAGTCGCCATGCACGATCCGCGTCTCGTCGTCGGCGGGCACGTGCTCGGGCAACCAGGCGATGAGGCGATCCATGGCGTCGATGTTCTCGGTGCGCGATGCCTGGTACTGCCGGCTCCAGCGGCTGACCTGCCGCACGATGTATTCGCCGTGACGGCCGTAGTCGGCGAGCCCGACCGCGGTCGGGTCGACCGCGTGCAGCGCGGCGATCACGCGGTTGAGCTCGTCGTACATCCGTCCGCGCTCGGCGGGTGAAACACCGGGCAGCGCCGGGTCCCAGAGCACTCGTCCCTCGACGAACTCCATCAGGTAGAACGCGGTGCCGATCACCGAGTCGTCCTCGCACAGCGCGTGGACGCGTGCCACGGGGACGTCACTTGCCGCAAGCGCCGCCATCACGCGGTACTCGCGGTCGACTGCGTGCGCCGATGGCACCAGCGTCCCGCTGGGCTTGCGTCGCAACACGTAGCGGTCGCGGCCGCGCGTGACCAGATAGGTCGGGTTCGACTGCCCGCCCTTAATGCGCGTGATCTGTACCAGCGCCGCCGCACCACCCAGCGTCGCGGCGATCCAGTCGCCTAGCCGCGCGGCATCGATCCCGACTCCAGGAACCTCAGTACCACTCATCGCGCATCATGAGCGTCGTGTCGTCCAGGCGGTCCAGCAGTTCGAACTGCGCCGCTGTACGCGGCAGCTCGCAGCGATAGAACCAGCGGCAGGCCTGGCGCTTGCCGTCATAGAACGCGCCCGGTCGACCGCCCGCGACGAGCGCCTGCTCCAGCCAGATCCAGGCGGCGACGACGTGACCGAAAGCCTCCAGGTAGATCGCCGCATTTGCGAGCCGTCGTGCAGGTTCTGCAACGGCCTGCAGGGCGCGCGTCGTCGCGACCAGCCGTCCAACGGCCGCCTCGAGCACATCGGCGTGTGCGCCGAGGTCTCCGTTGTGTAACGCCCGCGTGCCACCCACAGCATCCGACCGTGCACGCACGATCGTTGATCCTATCGTCGCGCACAACAGCTCGAACCCCTCGCCCCCCGAGAGCCCGACTCGCCGGCCCAACAGATCCAGCGCCTGGATCCCGTGAGTCCCCTCGTGGATCGGGTTCAGCCGGTTGTCGCGGTAGAGCTGTTCGACGGGGAAGTCCCGCGTGTACCCGTAGCCACCATGGACCTGGATAGCCAGGTCGTTGGCCGCGACGCACCACTGTGCCGGCCAGGACTTTGCGATTGGCGTCAGCAGATCGAGCAGCAACCCCGCTCGGCGCCGGGCCGCTGCGTCGGGCGCGGTGTTGCGCTCGTCGACGAGCAGCGCGCAGTAGAGGTTGAGCGCGAGGCCGGCCTCGACATACGCCTTCTGCGCGAGCAGCATGCGGCGCACGTCGGCGTGCTCCACGATCGCAACCGGCGGGGTGGCCGGGTCGCGGGCGTCCGGCCGACGACCCTGCGGGCGATTACGGGCGTAGTCGAGCGACTCGAGGTAGCCGGCATAGCCCAGCGCGACCGCGCCGAGACCGACACCGATCCGCGCCTCGTTCATCATGTGAAACATGCAGGCGAGCCCCTGGTGCGGCTCGCCAACGAGGTAGCCGATCGCTCCAGCGCGGCCCTCGGGCCGGAACCGGCCCTCGCCGAAGCTGAGCATCGTGTTGACAGTTCCGCGATAGCCCATCTTGTGGTTGAGTCCAGCGAGCGCTACGTCGTTGCGCTCGCCAAGGGTGGCGTCGGCAGCGATCAGGCGGCGCGGTACGGCAAAAAGCGAAATGCCCCTGACGCCCGCCGGTGCGCCCGGAATCTTCGCGAGCACAAGATGCACGATGTTGTCGGCGAGCTCGTGTTCGCCGCCCGAGATCCACATCTTGCTGCCGTGCAACCGGTAGCGGGGACCGAGCGCGCTCATGCCGTCGGGTTCGGCGCGGGTCGCGATGTCGGCGAGCGAAGAGCCCGCCTGCGGCTCGGAGAGGCACATTGTCCCCATCGCGCGTCCCGCCAGCATCGGTCGCACGAACGCATCGACTTGGGCCTGCGTGCCGTGAGCGAGCAGCAGGTGGGCGTTGCAGATCGTGAGCAGCGCATAGCCCGTGGTCGCGGCGTTTGCGGCGCCGAACCAGGCGAACGCCGCCTTGTCGACCACCACCGGCAGCTGCATGCCACCAAGCTCGTAGTCGCAGGTCGCGGCGAGCAGCCCTGCATCGGCAAATGCAGCGAGCGCCGACTTGATCTCCGGCAGCAGCCGGACGCGCTCGCCGTCGATGACCGGTTCCTCGAGATCCGATTTCCGCCGGTGGGGAAGAAAGCGCTCCACGGCGATCCGCTCGGCGGAGGAAAGCACCGAATCGAATGTCTCGCGCGAATGATCGGCGAATCGCGGTCGCGCGCAGAGCCGCTCGACATCCAGCCACTCGTAGAGCAGGAATTCGAGGTCCCGGCGTGAAATGAGCTTCGCAGTCACGCCGGGCATCATACCGAAGGCTCAGCGTCGCACGCGGGCGGGACCGGCCGGCGACCCTGTGCAGCCGATGGCGCCTCTGCTAGCGTTGGATCCGCATGGCCAAGTCACCCAGCCTGCTCGACCTGCTCGCGATGCTGCCGGCCGGTGATATCGCCCGCACCGCACGTGCGATCGGCCTCTCGCCGGAACTGCTTCGGAAGCGACTGAACGCGATCGAGTCCACGCTCGGGGTGGATCTGCTCGGCAGCGCGACCCGTGCGCTCAAGCCTGCGGAAACCGGCAAGCTGGTGCTCGAGCATGCCGGGCGCATCCTTTCGCAGGCACGCGACTTTACCCGCGACCTCGAGGAGCTCGCCGGGCTGCATTCGCCCGTGATCACCCTCGGCGCCGACACGTTCGTCGCCCAGCTCCCGCTCGGTGTCACGCTCGGCCGCATGATCACTGCGAACTCGCGTCTGCGCGCATGCGTGGTCGTGGCGGATTTCGAGGAGCTGGCGCGTGCCGTCATCGCGGGCGAGCTCGAGCTGGGCGTCGCCGACACCTCGGCCGCCGCGCGTCACCCGACCCGACTGGCCATCGATCCGGTCGCGGAATATGCGCTCCATTTCTTCGTCCGTCCGGGACACCCGCTCATGTCCAGCGAGCCGCCTACCCTGGCCGACATACTCGTGTTTCCGCTGGCGATGTCGCGAGTTCCGCAGCGGATCGCCTTGCACTTCGCCGGTGTCCAAACGCAGCTCCGGCCTGATCGCGCGACCGGCGATCTCCTGCCGGCGCTCAGGAGCGACGATTTCTCGGTGGTCAGGTTTGCGGTGGCGGCGGGCGACGCGGTGGGACTGGCACCCGCACCAGCCATCCACGACGACATCCGCGGCCGCAAGCTCGCGGCCGTGCCCTTCCAGGCGCCGTGGTTGCGGGCGAATTACGGCGTCTTCCGCTCGCGCAAGCGCGCGCTGTCCCGCGTGGCGCAGCTGTTCGTCACCCAGCTCCGTCAGGTCGATGCGGCGATACAGATGCGCGCCGTGCGATCCGGGCGTGGCGCGTCGCGGCGCAAGGCCGCGGCGAAGCCACGGGGCCGGCGCAAGGCGCGCTGACGTGCTCCGCTCGATTACGATGCTCGGATGCCTGTTCGGCCTTGCCGCGCAGGCGCATTCGGCCTCGCCGCCCGTCGCACCGCCGGCGACGCTGCGCGTCGATCTGGTGCATACCGGCGGTCGCGGACTCGAGGTGTTCGCGATCGACCGCGTCGTGCTCGAGCCGCTGCCGTGGCCGGGGAGCCCGGCGCGTGCAATCGACGACAGCGACACCGGTGCATACCGCTTCGAGGTGCGCGAACCTGGCGGACGCCTGCTCTACTCGCGTGGATACTCCTCGATTCTCGGCGAGTGGGCGACCACGGAGGAAGCCAGGGATACGCATCGCAGCTTTCACGAATCGCTGCGCTTTCCGCGTCCGGCAGCGCCTGTTCGCATCGCAGTGCAGCGCCGCAACGCGGCACAGGCCTTCGAGACTGTATGGGAGTCTGTCGTCGATCCGGAGGGTATGTTCGTCGAGCGCGCCGCTCCGCCTCCGCAGACGCTCATCGCCCTCGAGGAACATGGTGCCCCACCCGACAAGGTCGACTTACTCCTGATCGGCGACGGTTATACCGCGCAGGAGTGCAGCGATGGATTTCCGAACGATGCCAGGCGGATGATCGACGCGCTATTCCGTCATGAGCCGTTCCGGACGCGACGACCTGATTTCAACGTCTGGGGGCTCTGCCCGCCAGCGGCCCAATCGGGCGTCGCGCGACCCTCGACCGGCGTGTATCGGCGCACGCCGGTGGGCGCCGCTTACGATGCCTTCGGGTCCGAGCGCTACGTGCTCACGTTCGAGAACCGCGCGCTGCGCGACGTTGCTGCCTGGGCGCCCTATGAATTCGTCACCCTCCTGGTCAACAACGAGACCTACGGGGGCGGCGGGATCTTCAACACTTTCTCGACGGTCGCGGTGAAGAACGACTGGGCCGATTACCTGTTCGTCCACGAGTTCGGTCATCACTTCGCCGGCCTCGCCGACGAGTACTACACCTCTCCCGTCGCCTACGCCCCAGTACAGACCGTCGTCGAGCCGTGGGAAGCGAACGTCACCGCGCTTGCGGATCCTCGCTCGCTGAAATGGGGTGCGCTGGTCGCGGCGGGCACGCCGATCCCGACACCCTGGCCCAAGGAGGCCTTCGAGGAACGCCAGCGCGACTTCCAAGCGCGGCGCAAGCTGATCCGGCAGGAACGCCGGCCAGAGGCCGAGATGTCGGCTCTCTTCCGCGAGGAGCAGGCGCACGCGACGCAGCTCCTCGGCACCGGCCCGCACTCCGCCCAGGTTGGCGCCTTCCAGGGTGCGAACTACGATGCGCGATCCTTCTACCGCTCGCAGGCGGATTGCGTCATGTTCACACGCGACGAAGTGCCCTTCTGCCGTGTCTGCCGCGCCGCGCTCGACCGGGTAATCGACCTCTACGCCGGCCCCGCCCGGACGAAGTGAACTCGGATGGTCGGCGCGCTCGATTTCGACACGGTTCGCGACTTCGCCACGGCGCTCCTGATCGGCACCCTGCTCGGAATCGAGCGGGAGCGGCACAAGCAGTCGGAGGGCGACATATCTGTCGGTGGACTTCGAACCTTCATCCTTCTTGCAATGCTGGGCGCGATCGGCGGCTGGCTCGCGAAACTGCTCGACTTCCCGTGGATTCTCGTGGCGGTGGTCCTCGCGACGCTGGTCGCCGTAGTAGCGAGCTACGTGCTTGCGGCACGCGTGCAGCCCGATGCGCTCGGGCTAACCACCGAACTCGCGGCGATTGCGATCTGCCTGCTGGGCGCGACGGTGATGCTCGGGCACCGCGAGATCGCGGTCGCGCTCGCCATCGCGATGGCGGCGGCGCTCGCATACAAGCAGCCGTTACATGGCCTGGTGTCGAGACTGGATGCGGACGACGTATACGCGGGCGTGCGGCTGCTGGCGGCCACGTTCATCGTTCTGCCGCTGCTGCCCGATCGCGCGATCGATCCCTTGGGCGCGCTCAACCCGCAGAAACTCTGGCTGCTTGTGCTGCTGATCTCCAGTCTGTCGCTGGTCGGATACGTGGCGGTGCGCCTGCTCGGCCCGGATCGCGGCATCCCGCTCACCGGCCTGACCGGCGGGCTCGTTTCCTCCACCGCCGTCACCCTGTCGTTCGCCAGGCAGAGCCGCGAGAAAGGTCAGGCGGACTCGGCGCCGGCCTTCGCCTGCGGCATCCTGATCGCGTGGGGGGTCATGTTCCTGCGCGTGCTTGCGATGGTGCTGATCGTCAACCGGGGGTTGCTGCCGCGCCTCGTCCTGCCCTTCCTGGGAATGGCGGCAGTTTCCGCGGGCGTCGCCTGGGTGATGTTTCGCCGTGGGGCACACGACGGTTCGGCCGGCAGCGGCGTACCCCTCAGCAATCCGTTCAGCCTTACCTCCGCGGCCAAGTTCGCCGCGCTTTTTGCGCTGGTGCTGCTGCTGGTCGCGTTCGTGCAGCAGGACTATCCACCCGGGGGCGTCTACGTCGTCGCCGCGCTCGCGGGTACGACCGATGTCGATGCGATCACGCTCTCCATGTCGCAATACGCGCAGCGGGGTGAAGTCGATGTCGCGGTGACGGCCATCGTCATCGCGGCGCTCACCAACACGGTGGTCAAGGCGCTGATGGTGACGGGACTCGGCGCACCGGGGCTGCGTCGTCCGATCCTGATCGGCGCAGCCGGGATCGTGCTCGCCGGCCTCGTTGCGGTACTGCTCGGCTGAGGTCCGAAGGACCTGGCGCATGAGCTCACTGCGACGCGATCCCACTGGGCTGGCGATCTCGTCGCCGCTTCGCCGTCCGCGGGTCGCGCGAATCACCGCAGTCTGTCTCGCGGTGCTGCTGCTTCTGGCATCGTTCGTCATCTGCGCGGCCGTCGCCAGCCTGGGCGCCGAGGCTACCCGGGTGTTTTTCGTCGCGCTCGCCATGTCGACGCTGCTCTCGGCGATGCCGATCGCGGTGCTCTGGTTTCTCGACCGGCGCGAGCGCGAATCACCCTGGCTGTTCACATCGGCGTTCCTCTGGGGCGGGCTGATCGCGACGACACTCGCACTGCCGGTGAACTCGACCGTGCTCTACTTCGTCGCACAGTGGCTCGAGGGGAACGCGGCGCTCAAGGATATGCTTGGGCCAGAGGCGGCGCTGATGATCGGAGCGCCGATCGCGGCGCCACTGGTCGAGGAGACTACCAAAGGTCTCGGTCTGCTCCTGCTCTTCTGGCTGGTGCGCTCCGAGTTCGACAACGTCCGCGACGGTTTCGTTTATGGCGCGCTGATCGGCGCCGGGTTCAACTGGTTCGAGTCGGCGCTGTACGTGCAGCAGAACTTCGTCGAGTTCGGCGATGCGCCGTTCGGCTTTCAGCTCGGCATGCGCTATGCGTGGTTGGGTCTCGCAGGGCACGCGATGTTCTCAGGGATCTTCGGCGCATCGCTAGGCTTCGCGCGTGCAACGCGCATCCGCTCGCTGGCCTGGATCGCCCCGCTCGTGGGATTCGCGCTGGCCGTTCTCGCGCACGCCTGGAACAACTCGCTACCGCTCTTCGTGGCGCTGGTCGCGGCGAAGCGCGGCGCGGTACCACCGACCGAGGTCGCGCCGCCGCCCGACATGGGGCTGCTCCAGGCGATGGCGTCCGCCAGCCTGACGAACCTGTTCATCTTCCTGCCCTTTGCTCTGCTGATGGTCTGGATCATCCGGCGGAGCGGTCACGCCGAGCGAGCGGTGATCCGCGAGGAGTTGTCCGACGAGGTCGGTCGCTCGATCACTACCGAGGAGTACCAGGCGGTGCTGGCCGACCGCGTCTACCGGACCCGCCGCATCGACGCGCGCAACAAAGCCGCCTCCGCCGCGCTAGTGAATGCACAGCACGAGCTCGCCTTCCGCAAGCGCCGGCTGCGCGATCGGCGGCTCGACCCCGAGGCCGATCCGCGCGTCGCCGGGCGGCGTTTGCAGATCGCGCGGCTCCGGCAGCTGATCAGCGAAACCGCCGTCGGCTAATTTGACAATGTGCGGGTCTGGTACCGCTGCCGTCGGTGGCTGACCGTTGATTCCATTGCACATTTCAACGCTGGTCCGCGGCTTGCATTGACAGAAGACCGGCCGCCAGGGTTCGAGGGAGTGGCGCTCGCCGGCCGGAGACAAGACGTGAAGGGCCCACGTCGAATCCTGTTCGTCACCGCCGTCGTCGCCGCGCTCGCGGCGCAGCCGTTCGCAGCGCGCGCCGATCTGCTCACGATCACCGACATGTTCGTCTTCGGCGACAGTCTCTCCGACGGCGGCAACAGTGGGCTGCTCACGCAGAACTTGCCTGACGGTCCCTTCCCGCCGCCGCCCTACGCCGGGGGGCGATCCTCAAATGGCCCGACCGCGGTTGAGCAGCTCTGGAATCTGTACAACAGCGACGGCGGGCTGCAGCCCTCGCTCGCCGGCGGCACGAATTTCGCGATCGGCGGGGCAACTTCGGGCACCGAGAACTTCAACGAGCTCAACCCGCTCGTTCCGCCAGACCTGCAGCCCGTGTTCGCCGGTCGCGGGGCCACCTCGCAGCTCGGGGAGTTCCAGGCCTGGGATGCGGCGAACGACTTCGATCCGGCCACCTCGCTTTTCGTCATCTGGCTGTTCCCCAACGACGTGTTTTACGCGAGCGCCACCGGGAGCCTCGATCCAACGGTGATTGGAAGCGCGATTGCGAACATTGCCTCGATCATCCAGATACTGGCGGCGGCGGGCGCGCAGCACTTCCTGGTGCCAAACCTGGCCAACCTCGCCGATGCACTCGCGTTCGCAGGCAATCCCCTTTTGAATGACCTGTCGATCGCGTTCAACACCAACCTCGCCGCACAGCTTGCGCTGCTCGATGCGGCGATTGCCGCCGAGATCACCCTGTTTGATACCGATGCGTTATTCCAGCAGGTACTTGCGGACCCAGGCGCCTATGGACTCACGAACACGACGGAACCATGCGTGGTGATCGCCTCCGGAAGCCCGCCGACGGTCTGTGCAAACCCGGACGAGTACCTGTTCTGGGATGGCGAGCACCCGACAGCTCGCATGCACGAAATCCTCGCGCAGGGATTCCGGCGGGCTTTGATCGCTGAGCCCGGTACGCTCGTGCTACTGGGGCTCGGTCTGCTCGTCATCGGCCTGGTTCACCGCCGTCGCCGCGGCTAGCCGGTACACGCGCGCGGCGTTGCCGGCGAGAAAACCTGCGACGACCTCGCCAGTCAGCGCGAGATCCGCGAGACCTTCGAGCGCCTTGCATGGTGCAATCATCGGCCAGTTCGTCCCGAACAGGATCTTGTCGCGTCCATGCGCCTTCAGATACGCAACCAGGCCGGGCGGATAGCGGCGCACCGTGTAGGCCGAGGTGTCGATGTACACGTTCGGGTGCTTGGTCGCGACCGCGATCATCTCCTCGGTCCACGGATAGCCGATGTGCCCGCAGACGATGACGAGCTCGGGGAAGTCGATCGCGACCTGGTCGATATAGGGAATCGGCCGGCCGACCTCGGAGGGCATCAGCGGGCCCGTGTGCCCGACCTGCGTGCAGAAGGGCACGCCCAGCTCGCAGCATTCTGAATACACCGGGTAGAAGCGCGCATGCGTGGGCGGCATCTCCCAGAGCCAGGGCAGCACGCGGATACCCTTGAAGCGGAGCTCACGGATGCAGCGGCGTACCTCGCGCACTGCGGCCCGCGGCCGGGTGATGTCGACCGAGCCGATACCCGCCAGGCGATCCGGCGCCTGCGCAACGAACCCTGCGACTTCGTCATTCGAGATCAGATCGCCGCGTGGCCCGACCCAGGCGCTGATGAGAGACAGCGCGACACCCGCCTCGTCCATGGCGGCAATCGTCGCCGAAACGGGTAGCTCACCCTCGGGCAGCGCACCGCGCGTCCAGCGCCTGAGCGACTCGAACATCGGCTGCTCGAGATGCCTGCGCGTCGGATGCTGCGCCCAGGCATCGATGATTTCGTGCGCCATCCCGCATTCGACCACAGCCGGGATGGCGATGGAATCTGTCGCAAGAGCGCGTGGCTCAGAACGCGACCGTCACCCCCATCCGCACAGCGAGCGGCGAGCCGGGCGAGATGTTGTTGTTGTTGTGGGCATTTGCCAGGTATTCCTCGTCGAGCAGGTTCTCGACGTTGAGCTGGGCCCGGATGCGGTCGTTGAGTGAATAGAAGAGCGCCGCGTCGACCCGCGTAAAGCTTGGCAGCGTGACGGTGTTGTCGGTCGAGGTATACATGTCGCTCTGATACATCAGGCCGAGACCGACGCCCCAGGCGGGTGTCAGCTGATATCGGTTCCAGAGCGAAATCTTGTGCTCCGGCAGCTGGGCGAGCGTCGCACCGTCAACCGCGGTTGCCGATGCTGTGGCCGTCAGCTCCCCGTCCTGATAGGCGTACCCACCGAACATGCTCCAGGCCTCGGTGACCTGCCCGCTGATTCCCAGCTCGACGCCTTCGGTCTTCTGCCCGTCGACCAGGATCGAAAGGCTCGGATCCAGCGGATCCGGGATCGCGACGTTGGTCCGATCCAGCCGATAGACGGCCGCGCTCAGTGACAGATAGGGGCGCAGGTCCCACTTCGCGCCGATTTCGTAGTTCTCGTATTCCTCCGGGTCGAGCGCCTCATTGGTCGCCGTAAGCGACGTCATCTGCGCTCCCGCACGCGGGAGGTAGGTCATGCTGTAGCTCGCGTAGAGCGATACTGGCTCGACCGGCTTGTAGATGAGACCTGCGCGGGGCGACACCAGGTCATCGTCGCTCTCGAGCCGCACACCCGTGCGGTTGTTGTCGAAGTCCACGTCGAACTGGTCGTAGCGCAGTCCGAGCACGGCCTGGAAGTGCTCCGACAGCTTCACCTGGTCCTGCACGTAGATCGCCGCCACATTGGTCTCGACGTGATTGTCGTTGTCGTCCTCGTCCTGTCGGAACGTAACCGGGATCGAGATCGTCGGACTGCTGACGGGCGCGGTCACGGTTTCGAGCTCGTCGTTGAAAAAGCCTGTATTGCGGAAGTTGTCGGTTTCCTGGCGGCCGATCTCCACGCCGGTGAGGAGCTCGTGCTCCACCGATCCGGTCGTGAGCGAAAACACCAGGTCGGTCTGGTTGAAGAGGTTCTCGCGCTGCTGCGCATTGTTGTAGGCGGAAATCGGCGCCACCATGATGCCGTTCTCGTCCACGGTCGCCGCGCCTCCCGAGTACACGTTCTGGTAGAACTTGTCGTAATCGCCGTACAGCGTCCGGTTGCGCAGGCTGACACCATTGCCGAACTCGTGGTCGAACACCGCCGTGGCGAGATTCACCGTCGCGTCTGTCGGGCTGCGCGTGGGGTCGCCGAAGAAGGTGGACTCGTCCGTCTCGACCGGCCGGCCGTCAAACGACGGCACGCCGCGGTCGGCGATGCGATCGTAGGTGTAGTACTCGTAGCCCAACCTTAGCGTGCTGCTCTCACCTAGTCGCATCGCGAGCGTCGGATTCACGCCATAGCGCTCGAGCTCGAAACCATCGCGGTAGCTCTCCGAATCCTCGTAAAGACCCGTGACGCGCACGGCGATCCTGTCGTTGAGCGCGCCACCGAAATCCGCGGTCGTGCGCAGGTTGTCCCACGACCCCGCCTGCAGCGAGACTTCGCGCACGTCGTCCCACCCGGCCTGCCGCGTGACACGGTTGATCACGCCGCCCGCGCCGGCGCGGCCAAAAATCATCGCGTTTGGTCCCTTGAGCGCTTCGACGCGCTCCACGTTGTACAGGTCGCGGAAGTACTCGACGTCGTCGCGTACGCCATCGACGAAGAAATCGGCGGTCGAGGCGTTGCCGCGCAGTATCGGCGTGTCGCGGTTGCCCTCGCCCTGCGCCATCCCGACACCGGGCACATAGCGCACGACGTCCGCCATGTTCTGCATGGACGCGTCCTGGATCATCCGCTCGCTGACCACCGTGATGGACTGCGGCACGTCGCGTAGCAGCGTGTCCGTCTTCGTGGCGCTGCGGGTGCGGGCCGGGGCATAAGTGTCATCGGCGTCCTGCGTTTCCGCAGACACCTGGATTTTTGGCAGCGTCGATTCGGGGTTGGCATCCGCTGCGGACCGAGAATCCGCGGACACGGCAACCTCGTCCCCGGTGGCGTGCGCCGGAGAGGCCAGTGCCAATGCCATCGTCACGGCAAGGGCGATGGGTTTTACCGCGGAGCGCGTCGAGCGGGTGGTGCGGGTGGTGCGGGTCGTGCGGGTCGTGCGGGTCGTCCAGTCGCATCGGGGCAGCGAATCACTCACGACGGGTCTCCCGGTTGGCTGTTCTAAATCTTAATGCGAATAGTTCGTATTATGATTTCGACGGCGCCACGTGTCCAGTCCCATTGGGAGCAACCTCAAGTTGTGCAACCTATTGATTGGTATTGGTCAGCGCGACCGCAGCCGCGCGAGATCGGTCGGACCGTCCACGTCGTTGGCCAGACCCAAAAACTCGATGACGTTGACGTCGTGCGCCCGGGTGCGAAGCAGGTCGCGCGCTCCCCTATCGCCCGCCAACCCCATCAGTCCGTCGAACCAGGTGCGTGGCAACACGGCCGGGACGCCAACCGTGCCCGCATAGGAGCTTGCCGCCGCGCGTCCCGGATCCGAACGCCAGCGCTCGACCAGCGATTGCAGATGCGACGCGCGGAGCGCAGGTTGGTCGCAGAGCACAAAGAGCGCGGCACCAACGTGAGTGTCGATCATGCGCAGCGCCGCGCGAATCGATGCCGAGAGCCCCTCGGACCAGTCTGCGCATTGGACGCGGGTAAGCGGCAGGTCCGCCACCACCCCCCACACGGCCTCTGCGCGTGCGCCGACCACTATCAGCGCCTGCGCCGGGCTCGTTGCAATCGCGGCGAGCGCGGCCCGGCGCACCAGCGCCTCACCGTCGACGACGAAGAGCTGCTTGGGCTCTCCGAGCCGACGGGATTCGCCCGCGGCGAGCAGAACCACGGCATGCCCGGGTGCGCTCACGCGGAGTTCACAAACTTCTGCAGCTCGGCGGCAATCGCGAGCGCGATCGCCTCAGGACCTTCGCCACCGAGCGGTAGCCCCAGGGGAGCACGCAGCCGCGCACGAAGCGCATCACGCTCCGACGCGTCCAACCGCGCCAGCAATTCGTCGCGACGCGCCGGCGGTCCGAGAAGTCCCACGTATGACACGTCCGCGACGGCCAGCACACGCAACGCCTCGAGATCCGTGTCGGCGACATGTGTCATTACGAGCGCCGCGTCGAACCGTTCGCCTGCGAGCTCTCGCAGGGCAGCAGCCGGACGCAGTGACAGCATGCGATCCACGTGACCGATGCGCTCCGGTACCAGCAGTCCCGCGCGATGATCCGCGAGACAGCAGTACCAACCCAGCGTCTGGCCAATCCCCATCAGCGGCGGCGCCTCGGGTCCGGCTCCAAAGACCAGCACCTGCGGAGCAGGACGGATCGTCACCTCCCCGCCATCGAGCAGACCGGGCGCAAGCTGATCGAAGGCGAGCGTGATCGAGCGCCGCGCGCGCCCCGCGGCCATGATCGCATCGAGTTGCTCCCGACACGCCGCGGATGTGGTCGGCAAGGCCAGCACGTGCATGCGTCCGCGGCAGCCGGACCCGGAGCCGAATATCAGGTCGTCGTCGCTGCGCGTGTCGAACACCTTTAATCTCGGAGCTCCCGCTCGCAGGGCATCGCGCGCCAGGCTCTCGACACCCGATTCGAGGCAGCCACCCGAGATCACGCCGACGTGGACGCCATCCGCGCCAACCAGCGCGACGGCGCCCGACTTGCGGTAGGTCGATCCCTCGGTCTGTGCCACCAGCACGAGCGAGAACGCGCGACCGGCAGCGCGCATCGCGCCTGCAGTCTCGATCACGG
>Ga0310890_10000069_pt1 | contig 25557 bp, 22 predicted proteins | sample T20D3metaG_FD_203751 | JGI IMG/M metagenome (GOLD analysis project Ga0310890, IMG submission 203751) | Lab incubated soil microbial communities from West Virginia University Organic Research Farm, Morgantown, WV, United States - T20D3 | ecosystem: Environmental > Terrestrial > Soil >... | reverse complement strand
AACCTTAGCAATTTCCGAAGCATTTTTTGGATGCGATGATATGTATTCGAACACTCCTAACTCCACACCTGTGTAAAGTATCTGACTCCTCCACCTTCCAATAATCAAGTCTAATGTTTTTTCATAATCTGACATACAATTGCAATAGTGTATTGTTCCTCAATATAGTTTTTTTTTGGTAGTGGGGGGGGAATTAGCGAATCTTAACAAAAGTTTTTTATTTATTGAATGAGATAAGTCTGATTTTTCAGTATAAGTACAATTAATTTCTAAATTAAGGGATCACTTGCAACAGACTTTCTTATGATAATCGAAATTTATGATTTGATTTGATTTTAGCTCGTCTCTTCGGAATTTCGCACAGGATGTAAATAAAGGCACTTACCAGATTTGTATCCCAAAGTCGTGTAGATGGTGGTATCATCTTCTGGTTCAAGTGCTTCGTATTTAACACCAGCCGCAATTACAGAAATATATTGTAGTGACCAATGATCATCTCTTCCCACCGGTTCGAAGCGAACATAGACAGGGTAAATGCCAATGTCTTCTGAGTCTAGCGGAGGTAAGTTTGCCATTCTATTTTATTAGGTTTTCATTTACTATACTAATCGTAGTAATCTTTGTGACCAGTGGACAGTATAGCACAACTGCTTTATTGAGTAACCATTTGAATTTCCAGAGTGCATCTGGTTTAGGTACACAGGAAATCGATCTAACCGTAAAGGATATTTTGGTCAATAAAACAGGCCAAAATACCATTACTGTCAGGATTATTTTTGGAGCACACAATCCGCAATCATACACTTTTATTAGATGGAATTCACTATAAAATTTTTGTTGGGATCCAAACACTCACATCTGGCAACATTGGAGGCGAATCATTAATAGACGTCATGAGAGAGGAGCCAGAATTTCCAATAATAAGTAATGATACGGTTATCCTTAAGAACGCGCAAACTATACATACAAACGAGATTAAAAATTATATACCTAATACAATAATTTCAGGAAAGCTTGTTTTTTGGTAAATGGAACTTATTTTTATAGACAAGCTGCCGATCTGACTGCCTCAGGAGGAGGTAATGAATTTCAACTGAAGTTTTCAAGTGGTTGCAAATAACGAAAGATCTTCATCGAATTTTTTCCAAAATGACTGCAACCAAGACTACACTTAAAATCACAATGGTTATTGCAAGGATTAGCCGTCTGAGTGCAATGGGATTCAAATGCGTTTTTCCTCTATCTCCATCTCTATCTCACAGTCAATACAGGACAACTGGCTAGCCTTACGACGTCTGAGGTAACACTGCCTAATACAAAACTTTTGAGCTTGGATCGCCCTCTAGGCCCAACAAGGATTAAATCAATGCGTTTATCTCTAGCATAGTCTGCTATAGCACCAGCAATTTTAACTGAAGCGATAATTTCAGTTTTAACTTTAACAGTAATGTCTTTTTCACCGTGTTTTTGTACCTTTTCCAAAATTTTAGTAATGTGGGCTTGTGCTTGCTTCTTAAGATCGATTACGTGACTTGGTGTTACGCTCCCTAATTTGGCATGTCCTCGTACCACGTAAAGGACTACAAGTACTGCATCATAGTCTGTTGCAATTCTTGTTGCATATTCAATGGCTTTTTCTTCTGACTTACTGGATTCATGTATGGCAACAAGGATTTTGGAAAATGTTTTCTTTCTCGATACTTTATCCATTACCAATTTACTGACTTATATTCGTCGATAGTTCCTAAAAAGTGATTCTCAAATTCTTATTTTAACAGAAAGAGGCTAAATATCATAAACCAGAATCACTCAATGGGGTTTGACGAAGTGGTTAGAAGGAGAAAAATGATAAGAGAGTATGAGTTCGATAGATCGATTCCGGATTACATTATTGCAAAGCTAATAGATAATGCTCATAGAGCTCCTGCGCAAGGCATACTCAGGTTCAAGAGTTTATCATCGTAAAAGATCATTTGACAAAATCAAAATTAGGTGATGCAGCCCTAGGGCAAAGCCAGGAGTATGACGCAGTTGAATCGATTATAGTGTGTTCTAATGCTTCAAGATCGATAGGCAGATATGGTAAAAGAGGAAGAGATTTCTACAGTATTGTGGATGGTGCCTTTGCGTCTATGCTTATGCTACTGATTTCGGTAAGCGAAGGAATTGGTATTTTTTGTGGGTGCGGTTTGAGGACGAAAAGGTGTCAAAAATCCTAAAATTGCCCAAACAACTTAAACCAATAGGTATAATCACTTTAGGATATCCTGCTGAAAAACTAGGAAGATTTGAGAGGATTGACCTTACCGAGATAGTTTACTATGAAAGATATGGTAACTCTTCGTAAAGGACAGGAGTATCCTTGATGTCTGTTTGTGAATAAAATTAACAGTATGCGAAGGTCAGTTAATCGAATCGTCGACAAGTATGTTGAGATCAATTCGGAATCAAGTAAAGGATTAGCCCGACAAAGAAATTTAAAACCATGGAAGACAAATCAGATAAAGTAAATGCATTCAGTTTCAGGATTTTTTTTAATTGTCACATTCGTTATTATCGGGCTATCGATTTTGGCGGTATATACAACTATCCTCACAACCGAACTAGGCCTAGAGAAAGATGATATGCAAATTACCTCTCTTACCCACTTAATTAAGTCAATGGATTGGGAAAACGACTATAACGAAGAAAAAATTGGTGAAAGAATTCTGAAGGCTCAGCTTGATGACCTGAATATTACACTTCAAAGTAACAATACTCAAAAGAATGTCACTGACTTGGAAAATAACCTTGCTATCTATAAATCTCATCTTGAACATCTTAATGAGGGCGTAACAGCAAATGGCTCATTTTTAAATCTCAAGCATCAAGCAGAATCCGAATACGTAAGTTTTATCCAGTCGGCTGATCATATTTCCGATATATCAAAGAAAATAGGAATATACGAACTAATAACCGTACTCCTAATCATAGCTGCAGGATTGGGTGGAGTGTCAGAAATTGCACGGAATAAATTGTTGGGATACCCGGCGTTCGTAATTGGTGGAATAGGAGTGATATTACTGTTGGTGATATCCTTTTTCCCGTCTACGCTAATCTAAGCACACCGTAAGCCAATGATTATCCATAGCTTAACAGAAAGTTTTAATTGTCATCAATAAGAGGAAACGATGTCCGATGGCCCCTTTGGGATTCAAACCCTATATATATCAGTGTTCTACTAATTAGATTAGAGCTATATTCTAGTAACGAGCAGAAATTTCGGAATGAAAAAAAGAATTCCCTAGTTCCGGTAAGAGTTTGCTTCGACCACAGCTTGAGGTATTCCATTCTTCAGGTCATCAAAGCTCATTATTGGATGGAGCTCGACACGAGCGCCCATTCCACTAAACAGTGGTTCTAGCAAAACTGGTATCTCGTTTGCCCGCGATATATCAACGATGAATGCAGCTACTCTATCACCCTCTTCCTCAAAGAAATATGTTGCTTCTGCATTTACCTTGTTTATGTATGTCTGAAGTTTACTCAAAAGGTTCGGATCCTGCAACATTAGGTTTCCTGCTTCTGTTGGTATTTTTGCGTGTATCAGAAATCTAATATTATCTCAGCCCTCTATCCAAGCAACAGTCTTTCGATTAGTCGACAGGAAACGGGATATCAAGGATGCAATTAGATCGCCTTCTTCTTCTAACGCAAAATGTCCAGTATTCAACAAATGGATTTGGATGTTTTTTAGGTCATGCTGATAACGGATTGCGCCTTCCTTAGGAAATATGATGTCGTTTCTGCCCCAAACTACAAGTGTTGGCGGTTGATACTTTCTAAAGTATTCCTGCCATTGAGGATATAGCGGTGGATTAGATTTGTAGTCGTAGAATAGCTGAAGCTGGATTTCATTATTGCCTGGACGCTCAAGTAATAACTGGTCATGAATCCAGTTGTCAGGATTTATTTCATTTTCATTCTTTACTCCGTGTGTATACTGCCATCTAGTAGCTTCCATACTAAGAAACTTCTTTAGTGCATTTTTGTTCTTCTCACTGGGCTCATTCCAATAGTCTCTGAGTGGTTCCCAGAATTCACCTAAACCCTCATCGTATGCGTTTCCATTCTGCACTATCAAAGCATCTATCTTCTCAGGATACTTTACTGCAAGACGATACCCTATTGGTGCTCCGTAGTCCATGACATACAAGCTATACCTTTCCACTCCTATTTGGGTAAGGAATTTGTCTACTATCTCGGCAAGGTGATCGAATGTGTAGTCAAACTTGTCTGTAGAAGGCATCGAGCTATATCCAAATCCAGGATAATCAGGTGCGACCAGATGGAAATTGTGTGCTAAGGCTGGAATCAGGTTTCTGAACATGTGTGATGAAGTTGGGAATCCATGGAGCAACAGAATTGTCGGCGCATTCTCCTTGTCTCCGGCCTCGCGATAGAATACCGTCTGACCATCGACAGTGATGGTTTGATTTTTGATTTTTGTCATATATGAGATATCTAGATATCTATTATTTAATTCTATCTAATCTAGATATCTAGATATCTTTATTAACGATAAGTGACTAGTACAAACATGGTAAAGGATCTGTTCGTACGAGATTTCGATGAAAGACTTCATGCAAAAGCAAGTCAGATTGCCTCAGACGATGGCATTACTTTGGCATCAATCGTAGCCGATGCTGTTGATAGATGGATTAAAAATCATGAAAATAACCGACATAGACACAATTTAATTTTGTATGATGATGAGAAAACCCTAGGTAAGCTACTTGATGAGATAGATAAATTAGCGTCGGATAATTGGTTCAAATCCTCTTGCGGATCTGCAAAACATTATGGTATGCAGTATCTTGACAAGAAAAAGTGGTTTGATGCCACTGCAGGTAATTATGACAAGCTTTTAGAAAATCCCCAAATAACTGGAAACAAGGTCTTGGAAATTATTGGAAATAAGGTTGGCAGCAAATTTCCTCTGACAGTCGCTTTTTTAGTTGAAGACCTTGCACGGAAAGAATCAGTAAGAAAGGCAGTAGGATTCTGTGAATGGTTTGAAAATAAATTTCTTCCAGGGATTACTTATTGCATTGCAAACACTAAGGATATAATTAGCGGATCATTTGATGATTTATTTGACTTGTTTAATGCCCATAACGCTATGTTCTTCTGTAAGGGTAACAAGCTATACAAGTTACGATTAGATGAAGAGAGATTTTACTCACTTCTAATTTGATTACGCTTAATATGTTAAAAGAAAGCGGGGAGATGTCGGAATGCGTACGGCTAAGAATCAGGATACACATTCACAAATCAAACTTAGAAATTCTACAGTTATATTCTTGATTTAAGTTGCAATATTATGGAGCTTCACATTTTTTAGCTTCTATGCAATTTTTTTTCCAGTCAGTAGCAATTTGATTCTGCGCCTCAGACAAAGTCATGGTACCCGTGCAAACTTGCCTTTTAAGATAGTTTTCGAATGTATCCTTTACATGTGCAGTGAAGTTTGTCATCTCTTCTAAATATGGCTCAGGCCAAAGATTTTTTACAGCTTTGGGATGTCCACCGAGCTGAAGTGATATCAAATGATCAAGCTCGAAATCTTTACGATCACCAGTAAATCCATATGATTTCATGAGTTCTATTTCTAGCGGAGTTGTATACTTAGTAGGGGGTCTTATAGTTTTTGTAAATCCAGGTTTACAAATTGTATCTTTAATATTGTCCTGAGTCACATTGTCATTTAATGCTCCAGGGGTGCATTTTGAATCTGGAAGGCCATCAATTGATTTACATCCAGTTGGGATCATAACACCTGAGAGTGGTTTATGTGGGTTACTAGTAGCAGTAATATTTTGAACGTATAATGTTGTCGTGTTAATAATAATGCTCACTGTTATTATTATTCCAAGGATAATCGCGAATGGCCTGCCATTCAATAATTTAGACCAATCCCAATCGTATTTAAGATTTTCGTTTCCAATAGATCAGATCTATTCAATGTGCTATTCTCTAGATTTTAAGATCACGTATGTCCCTTGAACACAGCAATTTATAGTGTACTGCTAGTTGTGCCTGCTTATGTTTATTCTTGACACTAGGCGATCTTCTTCAATAGAAACTCTAATTTCTAATTTCTAAACTGGATATTAGTTCTTTTACGTCTTAACTAATTCTACAAATTTCATTCTCCTACAAACCAGGATATTTTAACAATTTTTGTACTCGTTCTAAAATACTGCCCCAGCCAGACTCATTTACATCTTTTGAATCCCAGACTTTAGTCAATTGGATTTAATTAGGTCTCTGAATATTTTGTATGGTTTTCAAATTTTGGCAAGATCCTGCTTCCTTCAGAATACCTATTCTATAAGGTGGCTAAGTGTACAACGACGGTTGATACCCGATCAGGATACGAGAGTATTTCTTGTATTTTCTTTTTTGCTTTATTAGTAAATCTATCTGCTGATGCAATATAATCTTGTGCTGCATCAATATGTCATAGAATATCCATTTATCATCGACAGTTTCAATTATTGTTGCAAGTCTTTTTATTAATAATCTTAAAGAAATTATCATTTTGTCAAATATCTTGTGTACTTTCTCATTTTCATTCGTATCTGTGAAGTGATAAATAAGATCTTCATTCGATTTATTGGTCCCTAGCGTTTTTACTAATTTGCGCACCATTCTTGAAGATAGTTGTCGCTCGTGAATTATTTCTGTTAATTTTGATTGAGTATCCTTATCAACGATTGGAAGCAGTTCTTCTCCTGTAGAGGCGCTAATTTCAGATTTAGAAATTAAATCAACTACGTCTGTTGGTAACTCCGTTAATTTAACTCGTTTACACACGTAGCTGGTACTTTTTGACAGTTTTTCCGCAAGCTCTGATACACTGCCCCATCCATATTCATTTATATATTTCCTAAAGGCAAGGCCCTCTTCTACTGGATTTAGAGTATTTCTTTGTACATTTTCTATGATTGAAGCTTCAAACGCTTGTTTATCGTCTAGCTCTACTAAATGACAAGCGATTTTCCTCCAGCCCAATTTCTTACAAGCGCTTAGCCTTCTGTTACCAGCAACAACTTCAAAGTTATTTGAACTGTTCGTTCTAACTACTATTGGCTGCAATAAACCTATTTTCCATATGGATTTGGAAAGCTCTTCAAGATTATACAAATTATCCCGCAGCTGATGTGTCGCCGGGGTAATGTCTAATATGTCAAGATCTTCCAATGATCCGTTCAACTGGTTCGAATATTTATACAACTCAGTGACTCGCATCCTTACCTGTAGCGATGAAAAGAAAAACTGTATAAATAATCAAGAATTCGTCGAGATTATATCTTAATAAAGCGACGATCTTTGAAAAATCACATCCTACCATTGTTGTGAATCCATGCTCGTTTTTGACATTGACAAGCATTATGATATTGACATGTATATCCACCGATCTTAAATTAAGCTGGTTTTTAACATCAACAACTGGATTCATATTAATAAATATTCATATTATTTATTATTAAAACAATGCTTATCCTCCAAATAGTGATCAAAGAGTAACTTTTTAATCCGCATTAACTCAAGTGTTATTTAAGAAACCCTAATCACCAAATTAATTAAGGATTCAGCTATTTTTGAAAAAATATATGATTGATTTGTGTACTAGTGTATCCGTGTCTGGTAACTCTTTGGTATGTATGACTGACTTATTTGCTGGTTAAACGCTATACAAGGTGGACGATTAATCAGATTTTTCTTCATCTACAGTATTTATACGCGTATGCATAAGTATAATTCCCCTATTACTTATTAATATTATCACTATAATTCAGAGTATTTTTCCCATAGGAACGTTTTTCTACAAATAATTATACATAAAAAATATGGTATTCCTAGATATAGATAATAAAAGATACACGTGGGCTGGAAATTCAATTATTAGATCATCTATAGGAGACCTTGATAATGACTTGATACGGGTCGGAACAGTTGATAATAATTTTAAGATTATTTTAGAATATAAATCATTAAAGGCAATATTTTTTGATTTGGTAAATACCCTTGTGAGACCTATCTTTGATAATTCCAATCTCATTAATGTTACCGTTTTTCCAGAAGTAAACGAAATAATTACTTCCTTAAAGAACAGGGGGATAAAACTTGGGATTATCTCCAACGGAAGCAGAAGCTTTATGAAAAAATGGTTACAAGATCAAAATTCTGATCTATGTCGACTCTTTGATAAATTTAATCTCATAATAATGTCCGATGACGATGTTGGTGGTGTGCTAAAACCTCATAAAGAAATTTTCGAGAAGGCTATAACGCAATTAGGTGCTGATTTGAACTTATTATCTACGGCCTTTATAGCCGACGAAACTGATATTAATAATTTTAAGGTTTATAATTTTTTATTTATCCAGCGACTAACGGAAATTTCATCGTACGTTTAACTTAACAGTCTATAACAGTATCAAAAATGGTAGTACTAGAAATGAAGTTAAACAGCAATGGTCGATTTTGCATTTTTATTAGTAACAATAAATAAGATTGGCCGTTAGGTGATCTAAAGCTTAACGGTTATCCACGAGATACCAGTCATTTTTTTCATAAACAGGCACGGTTTACGACACATTTATGACTTTGTTTCCAAAAACCAATATAACCAGTACTTACTAGTCTTAGTAAATTTTTGTTACAACGTAATGCATCTTTAATGATTGGTAGCTAATAAATTAATTGTGCGTTTCATAATTCCAAGCCCAACAATTATACGGAATTTTTCGGCGCCGAAAAATTTGCTGCCTCATTTCCATAGTGTTGAATTAAAGATGGCCCATAGTATAAAGTTAAACCTTCTAAGAACCAGAACATACGAAATACGAGTAATAATTTTAACGTGAAAGTTTTTAGCCTAGGATCAATGAAAATCGATTAAGAGAGAAGGTTTTAAAAATGAAAGTATAAGGCCAGAGTGGGATCTGTAAGAGCACAATTTGCTATAAAGGTTGAAAACGAATAAATAAAAATTGACTCACCAACTTGTTATAACCCAAATTGCGAAAATCCATGCCATAACTAAACCTCCGAAAATGAATCCTTTAATTAACTTATTTTTACGTTCGAGGATCATATTAGATATTGTTTGCGATGCCTAAACGCTAAATACCAATTACCAGTCGTTACTTGGGTCCTATTGCACACCCGAGGATACGAGGCGAAAGCAATAAGAACTGAAGATTTCATGATTCATGAAAACGTTGAGTGGTATATTAGGTTCGCTCATTGTCTGATTACTGTTCACCTGATAAGTAACTGACTGTTTTTCCTATTGATTGATTCAAAGCCAGTTATGCTAACTTGAAAATACGAAAATTTGATCATGCCCCTAAGAACAGCACAAGGAAAGAGTATTCACTTGATAAAGAACAACGAGTTATAACGATTAGATGTCTTGAGGTCAACACACTCAATTTGAGAATATTTGCGTCATAATTATTAAACTTAATCAATTATAATACATGCATCTCTTCTGGCTGGCATATTAAATTCTTTGATGTTATTATTAAAAAAATCAGCTTGCTCTAAATGTAACTATACTCAATTTGAATATTGACTAAATTCTTTAGAGTTACTCTACATCATGCTAAGTTACTCAATTGTATTCCAATAGGAAGATAATTTACTCATATTTCTCGTTTACATAATTCAGGACTTCATAGGCTTTCAAACTTTTCTTCCTGCAAAACGGTCTTAGCATGTTTTTCAGCCCACGCGACATTAATAAAAAATAGGAAGTAAGGGTATTATTCCTTTACTTCGGACGGTATTATGCTGTTTGGTATGTTTTCTTTTAATGCCTTCATTGAATCGCTAGCCTTTTCTCCGGCTCTTGAACTTCCGGCAGCTATTGCTTCGAATGATTGAACCTTCGGTTTGTATTCTAAAACTTTTTTGGCTATTTCGTCAATCAATGGAGCGTATTTTTCGTCTAATTCTTTGACTTGCTCGGGTGCTACTAGTTTGCCAATTTCATAGGTTGCGTTTGCGTATTTGTTGAATTGTTCGCGTGTGTCCATTACCGCATGTGATGCATCGGCTGCCATTATGATAGCGTCGCTTGTTCTTTTGTTAAAGTAACCTTTTTGTGCGAAGGTCTGTAGCAAACCGATAACTGCGATCGCAGTTGGAACTATTGCTACGTAAATCATTTTGTCGAGTGCGTCAACTGTCGCGTTACCTGTTGATGTCGTATTTTGTCCATAAACGCCAATTGCTTGACCAACTATCAAACCCCCCATTCCTGAAAATGAAACGAGCGTTATGATTGCTAGTCTTTGTTTCGTCATTATCATTAAACAAGCGCTCAAGATACGACTATTTAATAATTTGCAAGGAAATTTGGGGTTTCGAAGTAGACCACAATTAATGTTGGTAATCTCAGTAGATATTTTTCGTTCGCTACCTTTCATTGCTTCTGAAATACTAGCGGAGAGATGATGAGTGCAAGATTGATTCATTGATTAGGAATGTAAGGTTACGGTATAGAGTATGGTTACTTTGACGTTTTATCACTGATTAAATATAATGGATTGCGATACCATAATTGAATTTATTAAATGTTTTTCGAACTAAGTATTTTTGACTAATGGTTATCACACGGTAGTCTGACCTACTTCATAGTAGCCTTTTGCTCTGAAGTATAGATCCAGCGGATGCAGTTAGTTCATTTGAATGAAAAATAATACTCTTAAATCGTCAAATCAATTGAACAAATGGGGCAATTGATGGAACTCCATCTTTGTTAAGTATGAAAAGAAGATAATAACCTGGTGGCGCTAGATTCTTATTTGGAGGAACGGTAACAGAGAGAGTATTCGAATCTTTTGAGGAAAATTCTAATCCCACATATCTTTGTTCGGTATTGACGCAGTGAGTCGTAACTGTAGAACGAATAATAGCAATTTCAATAATATCCCGGGTTTGGGTAGACTCTAATTCAAATGTCTTACCATAAGTAATGCTCTCAGGATACCTTCTGATTACGGGACGTTCACCTTTAAAGAGATATGGGGGTCTGAAAATTTCGATTCTTAGCTCATTAATTGTCCTTTGAGGATTACTACCTGCAGTCATCACACGACCATCTGGCAATAATAAAGCATTAGAATGATAAAGTCTATCGACCATCATGTCAGCCATTGGAATCCACTTCCGATCATTGGGAGTAAATAGCTCGGGCTCAAGGACCGCATCAGGATGATGTTCAATATCATGTGAATGATTATGGTTATGATCCATATGTGATGAATCATGTGAAGAATCATGTGATGAATCATGTGATGAATCATGGATATGACCTTTTTTTCCTTTTTTTCCTCCGATCACAAGAACTGTTTTATCGGGTAGTAATACTGGATATACATAGTACCGGGCATGTTTCAGGTTTTGTATAGGTCTGTACTTTGGTGGCATTTCAGAGAAATCGATCATCTCAACGTCTGATATAGCATCATTACCAGTAGGGGTACCACCTGCTATTAGCAATAAACGTGGTTCATAATTAGGAGGCTCAAGAGGCAATAGTACAGTTGTACCCTCTTCCCTATTTACGTTATTTGGATTTCCTACAGTAGTCCATTTGCCTGTATCTACATTAAGGGTTGAGCTTGGGAAAGCTTTTACTGAAAAAGGGAATGTGTAGTGAGTATTGTATGAACCGGCATAGAAAATTTCACCTGTCGGGAGCAAATGTAATCGTGGATAGAGTGGCATCCATCTATTTGCACGATTTAATAACGTCCATCTAGAATTTGAATAAACCTCTATTTTGTTGAGGAATAGCCACGGTAGATTTTTGGTAAGTCCAGCCATAGTTACCACTCGACCGTCTGCTATCATGATGCAGGTAGGATACCATCTCCCGTAGTTGAGGTTCTGTGTTCTACTCCACTTTAAACTAATTGGATCAAAAAGATAGGAGTGTTCAAGGCCACTAAATGGTGGTATTGGACCAAATATAGCACCGTCATATTTGTAAGTGCCACCAGCTACAAGCAATTTACCATCAGGTAAGAATGCATGGCCGGCGCAAAATATATCGCCTTGAATACCTTCGTTTGAGATTTCATATACTTTCCCGTTATCTTTGCCAATATCATCTGGTTCAAATATTTCTGCAGGATATAGATTATTGAGATGTTTTGGGTCGTTTCCTGAACCACCAAATGCTAGTACCTTTCCGGTTGAAAGGAGGGCCACATGAACGGGCAAGTGTTGAAATCTGTACTTTAATGGTTCCCATTCACCATAAATAGAAGAGTCCTCTTTGTTAGACAATAGTCAAATGAATAACTATTAGGATTTAAGTAATTCTAGCTATATGGTTATGAATCACAATCATTTTTGTATTTATAGATTTTCATAGGATATTCAATGAAAATTAATGTAGCAATGGGACAGGAAGGCTACGACTGAATATTTTAGCTGGACTATTAGACTCCTTGAACTGGAATTTTATGAGATGTAAAGAGGAAGAGTTTATAATGAGCCCGTCAGATTCGCATTCTGTTACTAATTAGATCTTCCCATGAAATGAGCGCCAATACCAATGACCCATATCAATACAGAATATGTCATGACCCGCTCTAGGCCTCCTGGTCCCAATCCGAGGTAACCTGATCCGAAAAAGGAAGCACTAAAAAATATACCGAATACAACTAGAGTAATAGATCCTAGAGCCACCGAGACAAATGACATTGGAGGTGGACTAATCCTATACGAGATAATCGCAGAAAGACCACTGAAGAAAAAGGTTATACCCGATACCAAGAGATGGAGCATTCCAAAGGTCTCAGGAAATAACCCTATTCCAATTGCACCTGCACTTGCAATCATCATAAGGACTCCAACCGGGTGGTAACCCTTTCTATAAACAAGGTAGGAACCTATGAAAGCAAGTATTCCCAGAAGAATGACTGATGAGTTGAAGATAATGGATGACGGCTGATAAATTACACATCCTGGATTACACGTTGCCCCCAAGTCGCTTATGAAGTTAGTTGAAATGTTGTAACCAGGATATACGGCCTCGGCTATTATGAGCAATATGAAGAATTGCGCTCCACCTAAAAACAGTAGCAATCCACCGATTTTCAGGTTCTCCAATAATGTCATATTGAATGACTAGTATAATAGTTAATTCAATACGCGTCACAGATACATTTTCAATAGGACTCTTGAGTGTTACCCAGCTTTTAGCCTTATTTTCTTTACCAAATGAGAGTCAACTTATGTTCACAGAACTTTTTCGATCTCAAGATAACAATTTCAAAACCAAAAAAATCTTTTAATGAGTATCACTATAAACATATTTAAAATCAGTAGGCTTGAAGCTAAAGTTTAATGGCCTATTATCTTGTTATTAAGGTTAAAACCGATAGATACCCTATTTTTAAAAAGTATCCACTACCTATGACGCCTTCAAAAGTAGGGTCCTGGCAATATTACCAGCATCTGAGCTTTCATATTCTTTCATCCTTACCCGCAAATTTAAGTCCATATGGATGGGAATTACCGACAATTAGGATGCAAATATAAGATTCATCGTATTTACAAATTTCTAGCTTCTTTTTTTAGACACCTTGTACCTCAACATTATCAAAGTTGAATTTAATAATATTTTCGGCGCCGAAAAATTATGTCATGAAGTTCAAGTCCCACAAGTCTATGAAAAGAAATTTCTTCATTTTACCAGTTCGGCTTTTCTTTCATAAGCAGTACTCATTCATTACTTAGTCTAGTATCAAAATCCTATGGCTCGAGGGATGCGTGCTGTTAACAATTTGATTCAAAGACACAAAACTGAATTTTCATTTCATTAAAAATCAGAATACTTCACGTATGACGCATTATACTTTAATAAATAGATATCAATATTGGCTTTGATCCAACGAAGTTATTTACGATTTATGTGTAGGACAATTACTTTTCTATTTGAAATTTGTAATCCTAGATTTGAAGCAGGCTGGATCAACAATCGCATGCATTTAGTGTTTTAATAATCTCAAGTATTTTATTAGGCTCTCTACGGGCATATTTGCAAAATGAACCTTATTCACAATAACTTTAATAATGATGTCGGTTTCCCAAAATCATGACAATTCAAGTAAAAGGTTTTGGTTGGAAGCGGGATCTAAATGATCCTAGGGATTACACCCCCGAACACGAGGAAGTCAAGAAAATTCTTACGCAAAATGGTAACAAAACACCTAAAAAACTATCTGCGAGCGATCTCCCAAATATTATTGATAATCGACAATATTGTTCTCCTGTAGAAAATCAAGGTCGTCTGGGAAGCTGTACCGCAAATGCGGGCGTAGGAATGTATGAATATATGGAAAAGAAGGCATTCGGGAATTATATTGATGGCTCACGGCTCTTTCTCTATAAGGCAACAAGATTACTTATGGGAGACGAAGGGAGAGGTGATTCTGGCGCATACATCCGTACGACATTAGGAGCAATACGACTTTTTGGAATTCCAAACGAAGAATATTGGCCTTACAGTGACGAAGCAACTAAGTTTGACATAATGCCGGATGCATGGCTTTGGGCGTTTGGACAGAGCTTTCAGTCGATCAAACATTTTAGATTGGATTATTCTTCAGACGGCCAACAAAACATACAGCGGATGAAGGAGTACGTAGCAAATGGATATCCTTTGGATTTTGGGTTCACGGTCTTCAGTTCTTATAGTGATTCGAACACTAATGGTGGGATATTTCCATATCCTGTAGCAACTGAAAGCGTTGTTGGTGGACATTCTGTTCTTATTGTTGGATACGACGATAATAAAATAGCAAAGAACAATAGAGATGGTAGTAGCAAAACAGGATGCTTCCTTCTCAGAAATTCATGGGGAACATCGTGGGGCGATCATGGTTACGGGTGGTTACCTTATGCATATTTCATGCCCGGAGCTAATGGTGATGTGTTGGCAGATGACGTTTGGACAATAACTGAAGAAGAGTGGGTCAACACAGGAGAATTTATGATATGACCTGAAGGACTATTACTAAGAACTTAGTCAGGTAACTTTAACGAGAAATACTTTTTCTTCTGTAGAATCTTTTTCCCAGCTTCTCTTGTATTGTAGCTTTAAAGTAGTTGTTCCAGGAGATATTCCCTTAAATGTAAAAATATCCGTTCCACCAGCTCCTACAAGAGCAGACATTGGTCTAAATGTGTGTGATGTCTGATTTAGGATATTTTTGTCAAACACCGGTATCCATTCAAATCCCGTGGTTGGATTTGATTTAAAATTTAGTTCAAATTCCTGACCTTCTTTAATGCTGATATTTTGATCAACATTACTTGTATTGGAATTCAACTGTGATTTAGTTGACAAATATGCAATATAAAGTAAAGGATCATGTATGTTATGAGTCCGGGGATTGGAAAATCCAAAAGTATTTGCATTACAGATACCTAAAATTAGAATTAAAAATGCTAATGATATTATTCCAGTCTCTAGATACGTCAACCTTGTTCAGATTATTCCCATAAAATGCATTCTCAGCATATAACTGTATGTTTCTCCTGCAATAGCTCAATTTGGAAAGTAACTTGAATTGATGAAGAATAAAACAATAGCTAAAATTCTTTTATACCTGATTTGGACAGTGACTGCATGTCATTTCTATTAAAGGGAAAACTAATAGATGCAGCTGGTAATTTTCTTACAACACAATTAAAGTATTTGATAAAGCTCCTATTATCCATCCAATAAGTAATACCCTCCATTTTCACCTTATACTCAGAGTCCCTCGAATTTCTTGGGGATTGATACTGCAAACAGCTTATATAATACAAGAGAGTTCCTTTTTTATGATTAGAGTTAAGGGGCATTTTCAAGATTCTACTGGGGCTCCATTGTCCAACTTGGAAGTGAAAGTTCTTGATTTCGTAGATGGTGGCGAGAGATTGCTATCTCAACCACTACCACCTGATCAAAACGGTAACTTTGATATTCAGTTGCAGGATCAGATAGTAAAACCGATAAGCATTGAGACCATTCATCTGGTTCTAATTGAGACTGTCAAAAAATTCACGACGGTCAGAGATAATCAAGACAGATTCAACTATAAAAATGACTATAAAAAAAGAACTGTTCAAGGAAATGTCAACGAATGGGTTGGTCTTCCTTTACACAATCTAGACGGCATAATAATAACCATATCGTTAATTCCATTAAAAAACCCTGATGAAAAATATGAAACTATAGTTATTGGCTCGGGTTTCGGAGGAACAATTATTTCTTTAACCCTTGCCAAACAATATAAAACTCTTAACGTTGGTCAAAAAGTTTGCATATTAGAAAGAGGTCAATGGTGGGTAAGTCATGAAATGCCGTCATCAGCTGAAGATACGATCAATGGTAAAGGAACCATACGCGAATATCTAGAAACTCATGATATGCCATATGACGTCTGGCCTTATCCTGATAATATGGAAGGAGTCTTCAGAGTATTTGGTAATTCAACGGCAGTCAATAGAATAAAAGGACTTTATGATTATAGACCAATGAGAAACGTTCATGTAATTACTTCAAGTGGCGTAGGCGGAGGCTCGTTAGTTTACGATAACGTAACTGAAAAACCAGAATCAGAAATTTATCAAGATTGGGCAATACAAAAGGATCCCTCAAATCCGAAAAAACTTGATACAAAGTTTACATATCAAGATGCTTACGGTTCTGATGCTGCCAGATATGTGGATAATCCAAACGATGTTAGTAATGCAGATTTAGATTACTTCAAAATCGCTGAGAATTTTATTGGAGTTTCAAATATTACCACTACATCAAGCCTCGGGAGATTTGATCTTGACCGTGCAAAAGTCTTTCAAGGTGCGGCACAAAAACTTTCAGAAGAAGGCGTCGTTGATATCATGAATGATCCAAGGATAGATGCTAATGGTCAGCCAATAATACATAATGGTCATCCCGTGTTTGATTTTGATGTAAAACTTTCCATTACGGAAGTTCCATTTAATTCGTTTGCACTTTCAAAAATTCCCAATACTAGTAACTTCAATATAGATAGTCCCACGATATCTCAAGCTAATAATCTTTCAAAACAGACAAATGCTTGCCAGCGACAAGGAAGATGTGTTTTAGGATGTATCCCTGGAGCAAGACACACATTAAATAAACAGCTTCAAGGTGCAATTGAAAAAGGGATGCCAATTGACATATTTCCTTTGTGTGAAGTAATCGACATTGAAGAAAAGACTGCAAATGAGCCCGACCCAGAATTCAAGTATAAAATAAGATACAGAGATAATAGGAATGAACCTATCAATGTTATAAAGACTATATCATCAAAAACTGTGGTTATTGCTTCAGGTTCATTAGGATCTACTGAAATTCTCTTACGTTCAAAGAATAAACTCTCTCTCAGTAACAAATTAGGTATGCAGTTTACTACTAACGGTGATTTGCTCGGTGTCATAAGTCCAACAAGGGATAATGTAGACGCAAGTAGAGGACCAATAACGACATCTATAGCGAGATTTAGAAACAAAAATACAAATAAATTTTCTTTTTCTCTTGAAGATGAAGGAATCCCAAAAATGTTTGCAGAGTTATTTGCACAGTTCTTTGGGTTTATGTTAAGTAACAAAGAACCTAGTTCTATATTCCCTAATAAGAATATGATAAATGAATTACTTAATAATGAAATTATTAAATTCATCAATCAAGGCGATAATATGTCCAAATTATTAGACTGGGTTCAAGGGGCTAATCTTTCATCATCTAACTTTATATTGGCAAAAATTCTGGACATCATGAAGTTGTTTCAGTCTTCCCAATCTCCAGAACAAAGGGTCTCAAGAATTCTAATGCTAGGAGGTATCGGGGTTGATGATGCTAAAGGGAAATTGATTCTTAATAATAGCGGAAAATTGGACCTGGAAAACAACTATGATCTGAACCAACAAGTTTTTACAGATATAATAGATACTATGAAATTGGTAGCTCAAAAAGTTGGAAAGAACGGCTTGAATAGCCTACTTATACCATTTTGGGGTAAAGATCAGAAAGCTCAATGGGTTTTACATCCCTTAGGCGGATGTCCTATGGGAGAAACTGTAAATGATGGGGTCGTAGATGGTCTTGGTAAGGTATTTAATGCTACTACAGGTCAGCCCTATAATGATCTATACGTAGTTGATGGCTCAATTATACCTAGTTCGTTAGGGGTCAACCCATCCTTAACTATATCTGCCTTGGCCTTCAGAATAGCAGAACACATCGTAGGGGAAACCAAACAACACTGGCCTCAGTAATCTACTGAGAAACCCCGTTTTGAGAACTAATGTTCCTGAATTTAAAGAATCTTTGACAATTAGTAACCGTCATTTGAAAAACTCTATATTTCACATGTTCATTATTTCCCAGGTTTATTATAGTATATTGCAAGTTTGTAATGGCATGTGGATAATTGGTTTTTCTGGCTTGGTATTCAAATTTTATTTGCAATTTATCATGAAGCTTTTCCATCAATTAGTATCGCGTTTCTTAAAATGTGAAAAGGAGCGATGACTGATAAACTGGTAGAGCAAGTAAACAACAAAAAGAATCAAAATCTTGAATCTGAAAATTACAGATGTAAGAAGTTGAAATAGACGTTACGGATCTTTAGGTTCAAAATATCATAAATAGAATAGGGGTAGCTTTGGATAATCTGCCGGATGGATAGAATAGGCATTTGTTGAGTTGGTAATTGCAAATTTTCGACCTGTGATTAAAAATTAAACGTATTCAAAATACAAACCAAACATAGTCATACGCACTAGAAGCCAGCATCAGCAAAGCCATCCTTTTAGAAGAGATAAATCAAATATACGTTTATTTATAAAACATAACCTTATTATATTTGGTTGATATTGATATTTCAGCCTTGTTTAGGACAAGTATTACTAAAAGGTGATTAAATTAAAGTATACTTCAACAAAAGCTAAAAAAACATTTTTGGTAATTGCTGGAATATTTACCATTTTATTTTCATTGTTTATTATAGGAGTAGAAACACAAGCCCAGAATACCGCACTAGGAGTAGATATTCTACCAATACGCATTGCATATGATCCGGTAAATAAGAGCATGTACTTGGCTGATCCTCGTAATGATAGCGTTTCCGTAATTAATACTACTAATAACAAAGTAGTGGGAAGTCCAGCTCCAGTAGGAGGTTGGCCAGTTGGTATAGCATATGATCCGGTAAATAAGGCGATTTATGTAGCTGGTAATAATAGCGTCTATGTGATTGATACTACTAATAACAAAGTAGTGGGAAGTCCACTTAAAGTACAAACTGTTCCAGGCGGTATGGCATATGATAACGATACTAAGAGAATGTATGTGACCAATCCCTCGCTTAATAGCATCTCCGTAATTGATACTAGTAATAACAAAGTAGTGGGAAGTCCAATTACGGTAGGAGGGTTGCCGCTTGGTATAGCATTTGATCCGGTAAATAAGAGGATGTACGTGACTAATTTTTTCAATGATACTGTCTCATTAATCGATACTGCCAAAAATACAGTAGTGGGGAGTCCAATTACAGTAGAAAAATCTCCTTATGGGATAGCATATGATCCTGTAAATAAGAGGATGTACGTGGTTAACCAACTCAGTGATACTGTCTCTTTTATCAATATCAATACTACTTCAAGCACAGTAGTGGGTAGTTCAATTGCAGTGGGGGATGGACCACATGGTATAGCATATGATCCCGTTAATAAGAGGATGTACGTGACAAACAATTTTGATAATAGCGTCTCTGTAATTGATACTACTAATAACAAAGTAGTGGGTGGACCAATTACTGTAGGAAGTCGGCCGACTGAAATAGCATATGATCCTGTAAATAAGAGGATGTACGTCGCTAATGCTTCAGTTAATAACATCTCCGTAATTGATACTACTAAAAATACCGTAGTAAGTATTCCAGTTCTAGTAGGAGCAGTACTGCCTCATTAGTTAAAGGACAGATCCACTTTAGTCTTTTCCAAGTCTTTTTTCCAAATCCATAACATATACGGCAGGGGAACGTAGGAAAATACGAATTTTCTTACGATTCCTAAATTACGTAAATCTAGACATACCATTGATAAGCCTCATTAATCCCATATTGAGAAGATTGAACTGTTCCTAGCTTTATAAACATAATGTATTCAATTTAATATATCTTTAATAGTAAGTTTGGGTAAAGTATCATGATGTTCTACATAAGAAATCCATCAGCACGTTGGCGTGGAGGGGATGTGCCATGGGTTAATAGAAATTATCCTTCGCTAGAGCTACTTAAATCGGCTATGAAATATATTGAAGATGCCACAGGAAATTTGATAAGATTCTCCGAAGTTCATAGTACGACGAGTGTAAAAACTTATCTAGTATTTTGTGCATCAGAACAAAATTTTGCAAGGGTGGGAAGAAGGCCTGGTGAGAATACTATTGAATTAAAAGTTGATAGCATCAATCCTAAAAGGGCAGCTGTTCATGAGATCTCCCATGCACTCGGGATTGCTCATGAACATCAATCTCCTAACAGAGATCAATTTGTCAAAATTAACGTTGATAATATTGCTGTAAAAGCAGATCAGTTTGCTACCCTTCTTAGCGGTTATGTTTTTGAAGAACCATATGATTTCGAATCAATCTCACATTATGATCCTTTTGCGGCCAGTAGATCATCCAATCTGAAAACAATAGAAATCGTGCGTCCACAAGATTTTCATTATTATGATGTCATGGGATTAAAGGATACTTTTTCAGATTCTGACATAAAGGCAATAAAAAAAATGTATTCCCCATGATAATTAATTATACATGACCTGTAAAGGAACGATTCTAAAACTACTAATTGTTTTGCCATAGTCACTATTTATATTCCTAATTTAAAAAAGTGATTGCTTATAATCCGAATACGAATACTTTATCAAATGCATGCCGTGATCCCTTGTTGCATTATATGAGCATTTGTTACTTTGGCAAGATACTTACAGGGCTAGCTCATCCGTGATTCCAAGAAAAAATCAAGATTGATAATTCAGAATAAAACCATTAAAAAGCAAATCAAATCATTAAACAATATCAATTGAATATTACTATATAAAAGCTAACTCAATTCCAACGAGGTATGATTTGAATGATAAAAGATAACTAGAGTGGATGTAAAAGTTGGCAGCTTAGAGTTTTGAATTAATTAGGTATTGATCCACCAGAACATTCTACCTTTGGCTCACCAGCGATCTCTATATTTATCTGCTTATTACCATCTAGGGTAAGTTTACCTGTTACGTCAATACCATTATGATCCGGAGCTGGTTTGGGAGTATTGTCCACAGTGATCTCTACTTCCACGTTCCTTTTACCAGTGTCCTTTAGTTCAGCCAAATTAGAGGTAACCTTGAATGGGTAGGTAATTTCTCTATTAAATTGCTGCGCCGAATTACATGTTGGCACAGGAGGATTCCATGAGTCAAGAGTTGCAGGATTAAATGCCGTTGTTGGCCCAGGCACTAATAGTTGGCCCGCTTTCTCTGGAAGGTGGTATATGCATTGAGTATCTACATTTTGAATGGTAAAATCCTCACTGGACGCAGATGTGAATTCACCAGAAAGCTCATTTCTATCATTCAGCGTACTTGTTTTAACCTTTAAATTCAAATTATTTGAATCGAATTTTAGGTTATCAATTTTAGATCTTCCTTCCATTGTATATACTATTTTTTGTAAGTTTATATCGGCTGCGGGTGTGGCTCCTGGAGCTTTTAGAGTTTGGTCACAGGTTGTCCAGAAATTAGTAACTTTTTGTTTTGTTAGCGCAGCTAATTTCGCAGATTCTTCCGTTTTCTCCAGGAGTGCCTGTCCTCCAAGAGCCTCAAAAGCGAAATTAGACTTTGTGCCAGTTCCATCAGAACCCGTTCCTATTACCTCAAATGCGTATAAACCATCAGAAAAAGATTGGGCATACGTAACACTGCCGTCGGTACCAGTTCCACAATTTTCATTCGAAATTACAGTTCCTACGATATTAATTTGATTAGATGCAAATTGTGTTGCAGCTGATAGTAAGGTGTCAAAAAGATCCTGATCTACTTTTACTATTCTACAGGTATAGGTAAGGGAATCAGCTGAATTAAAATGAAAAAATAAAGGATTTTGCTCACTTGGAGCAATAACGTCTCCGAAATTAAAAGCCGTGCCTCCTACTGTAGCGGTGTCTATTGTAATGGGAGATGGAATTGCATAAACAGAGGATATACAGATTGTTATAGAAAAACAGAAGCCTAGCAAAACTAGTGGTACTAACTTATATTCATACGACTGCATGTTCTTTCAATGTTGCCATGATTCTTAAATATTACGAAGAATGTTAAAATTAAATCATTATATAAAATTCTTATCAGCAATTTTTTTTCAATTATTTTAAATTATTTATCCACAGATCATAGAATAAAGAAACACATTTTTCCTTTTCTTCACATTAGTAATAAATATTGAATTAAGATGCTCGACGAAACCAACTGCTTAGGAATAGTCTGGGAAAAATAATACATATTCACACAATGAGGGATAAGATATGACAAGTAAAATGAGGAGTCAGATTTCCTTATGGTGTCTTCCTTACCACGTTTGAGTAAATTCTGCAATTTTGCATATTAGTTAATATTTCTATCCTTGATCGAATATGACTTTCATAATTCTGCATAAAAACTATATTTAAAAAGTGATTAATAAAGGCATATTTATCTTACAACGCTGGACACCTTAAAATCCTGAATATGATGGTGTTCGAGAATATCATTGCGATCTATGGATTACCCATAGATTATTCCAACAATTAGTCCAGGTGCGATACGATAGAGTTGTACGATCCAAAAAGATTTAGGATTAGATGATGAAGAAATACTGCTAATACTTTCGCCTAACGCTATGTGAACAGCACTATGCGCATCATATTCTAACGCGAGTTGAAAAATGCGGATTGGTCTTGATCTAACTTGACTTTCAACTTGATCCTATGTTGCATTTTTTGTTACTTTGGCAAGATATTAACAGGGCGGGCTCATCTGTGATTCCAAGAAAAAATCAAAATTGGTTATTCAGAATCAAATCATTAAAAATTAATTCAAATCATTAAATAATATCAATTTGATATTACAATATCAAAACTAGAGCGCCATTCTAGCGAGGTGTGATTTGAAACAAGAAGAGGTGTCTAGAGTAGAGGGTAAGAGTTGGCAGCTTAGAGCTGGGAGTTAACCAACCATTGTTTCACCAGAACATGCTACCTTCGGCTCACCAGCGACCTCTATATTTATCTGCTTGTTACCATCTAGGGTAAGTTCACCTCGTACGTCAATACCATCATGTTCTGGAGCTGGTCTGGGAGTATAGTCCACTGTGATCTCTATTTCCACATTCCGTTTACCAGTGTCCTTTAGTTCGGCTAAATTAGAGGTAACTTTGAAGGGATAAGTAATTTCTCTTTTAAAATAGGCATCAACCGCACCAGTAGGGGCCGGACAGGACGGTACAGGAGGATTCCAAAGTGCAAGAGTTTCGGGATTAAATGCTTTTGTTGGTAAAGGCACCTCTTCTTGGCCAGCTTTCTCGGGAAGGTTGTATATGCAATGAGTATCTACTTTTTGGATTGTAAAATCTTCACTGGACGCTGATGTAAATTCACCAGATATATGATCATTCAGATTATTTGTTATAACTTTTAAATTCAAAGTATTTGAATCGAATTTTAGATTATCAATTTTAGATCTTCCTTCCATTATATACTCTATTTTTTGTAAGATTGTTGTCGATCCTGTTGCTCCTAGCGTCTTGGCACAACTCCCCCAGAATTGTTTTACATTTATAGATGATCCTGACGTCCCCTCTTCTAGTGCCTGTCCTCCTAGAACCTCAAAAGCGAAAGGTGTCCTTGTACCAATTCCATCAGCATCAGTTCCTATTACCTGAAATACGTATAAACCATCAGAAAAAGATTGGGCATACGTAACACTGCCATCTGTACCAGTTCCACAATTTTCATTTGAAATTTCAGTTCCTACCAGAGCTATTTGTTTAAGTGCGGCTTCCGTCGGAGCAGCATTAAGTTTGTCAAGGAGATCTTGATCTATCTTTACTATTCTACAGGTATAAGTAAGGGAATCAGCTGAATTAAAATGAAAAAATAAAGGATCTTGTTCGCTTGGAGTAATAACGTCTCCGAACGTAAAACTTGTACCTCCTACAGTATGGGTGTCTATTGTGACGGCAGACGGAGCTGCATAAACAGAGGATAGACACATTGTTATAGAAAAACAGAAGCCTAGCAAAACTAGTGGTACTAACTTATATTCATACGACTGCATGTTCTTTCAATGTTGCCATGATTCTTAAATATTACGAAGAATGTTAAAATTAAATCATTATATAAAATTCTTATCAGTAATTCCTATTTTCGATGACTTTAAAAAGTCAATCCAAAGAGGTATGATTAAAGCAACGCGTATTCTCTATCACTCAAATTGGTAATCAAGTAGTGAATAAACATGTTCAACCAACCCAAGCAAATAGGAATGGTCTAGAAGAATTTATGGATATTCATTCAATGAGGATAACTGTTATCTCTGCTTCGAGTAAAGGGCCAAAGTTTATCTTTCGTTGTCAAAATTACCAAGTTGATCTGATTTGATTGAATATTATAGCGAAAAATTATTTCAATTTAACTAAATATAAACAAGGGGAACGTTATTTTATGTCAAATACATTTGTGTTTATACTTATATTAAACCACATTCATTATAGTTTACCAACAATATACTACAATCGTCCTATTGAAAATGTACCTGTGACGAGAATGACTAGAACTATATGTAGTAATTGCATAGTAACATGTCAAGATAAATGAATAGAAAACCAATTTTGTTGCTTATACATGTTAACCATTCCCATAAATTTACTCTTATTCCAGGACTAATCAGATTCAAAATCTTTGGCTTGTGAAACAATTAAGTTTCTATAGTTAGTAAAAACGAAATAATAATGATGGCCTATCAACCGCCCTGCCAAACCCATCATATTCTTTTGAAATATTATTTTCATCTATGCTATCCTGTGACCAGATCTGATCAGGTCTTGTAATATGCTGATCAGACTGTTTGAAGAACTGTATAGCACGTTGACAGCACCGGCATCAACTATATAGCCGACATCGTCACGTACCTCAGTTGCCAAGTCATCAAATCCATCCCCGTTAAAATCACGAGAGATTTTATTTGCTTGATTTAACAGTTACTAGAGAGCATCCTGAGACAGTCGAACTTAATTCAGTATTCGATCCTTTGCCATTAGAAATAATGATTATATTATTATTGTTGGTACTAGTATTCATATTACTATTATTATTACTGGTGCAAACGAACTGAGAGTGTGTGACGTTTAATCCGGTCACTGGTTTATAGTCTGTTTCA
>Ga0310890_10000059_pt1 | contig 26825 bp, 27 predicted proteins | sample T20D3metaG_FD_203751 | JGI IMG/M metagenome (GOLD analysis project Ga0310890, IMG submission 203751) | Lab incubated soil microbial communities from West Virginia University Organic Research Farm, Morgantown, WV, United States - T20D3 | ecosystem: Environmental > Terrestrial > Soil >... | reverse complement strand
TCTTCTCCTTCGCCTTGGCGTTTTGGGCAGGCATCTGCGTCCTGCGCTCGATCCGTTCGCGATATTCCTTGAGGGTCGCCTTATCCTCGTCGCTGAGCTTCTTTCCAGCGGCATCCGCGGCGACGATCCGTTCACCTTCCTGTATCTTGGCCGTCTGTTCGCGATAGCCGCTGACATTATAGACGAGCAGCGCACTTAAAAAGATGGCTGCAAGGCCGCACTGAGCCTTCGGCCCGAGCTTGCGGAACGGGAACAGGAAGACCGCGCCGATTCCATAGACCAGCAGGATATCGCCCCACCACATCAGCAGGAACGCATTGGCCAGGCCGAACAAGCACAGCCAAAGGTTTCGGCGGTAATGGAGGTCGGCCACTTCGACCGGCCCGTCGGATCGCATCGCCCGCCGCGCCATGATCATGATGCCAGCCCCGAAGAGCAGCTCCAGCAGCCCGCGCTGAGTACCTTCCAAATATGTCCTGGTGAATAGAGTCGTCCAATAATCGGCGGCCGTCCAGGTCGGATAGCGCAGGTCGAACAGGACGAATTCGTAGCCGCCCATCGGAGAGATGTTCATGATCAAAATGAACAGGATGGCGACGCCGCGAAGGACATCCAACGAAGCGATCCGCTCAGGTCCGCGAATCCGGTCGATGTGAAGGTCAGTCGTTGCGGTCATTGCAGCCCCCCTCGCAATGAGTGGGGAAACTGCCCTTTTTTCCGCGATTCAACAAGGGCGTGCTATTCGATTTGGCGTTTCTTCACGGCTAGCGACCCTCAGTACTGGCGTCCGCAGGCCAATCGGCCGCCGCAACGGTACGCGCACGTTCGGCTATTTCGGCACGCCGTAGGAGTTGCAAACCTGGTCGACGACTCCACGAATCCAACGGTCGGTCAGCGGCCTGGAGGCCACGAATTTCCAGAAGTAGATCGGGCCGGCGGCCATGGCGAACAAACGGTCGCAGTCGACGTCCGCTGGCAGTTCACCACGCTCGATCGCCGCTTCGAACATGGGCGCCAACTGTTGTCGACGGCTTTGCCAGAACCTCTCCGCCTGACCGGGAGCGACGCCGGACTGCAGCGCTCCGGCGATCTCCATCAGCGAGGGGCCGACCGGGCTGTTCAGGACGCCGACGAGACTGCTCAGGGTTTTGGCGAGATCTCCGCGTAACGAGCCGGTGTCGAATGTCGCCGTCATTTGGTCGGCCATATCGATAATTGCGTCGACTATGGTCTGCCATCGATCGACATTGCGCCGGTAGAGGGTGGAACGCTCAACGCCTGCCCGGGCAGCGACATTCTGGAATGTGCACGCCTCGAGCCCGCCCTCGCTGAGCAGTTCGATCATCGCCACGTTGATCCGCCGCGTGACGTCTGCCGTACGGCCGCCGGGGCGGCGCTGTACGACCGGTTCGTCCAGAGCTGAATCCTGGTTCAATGTTGACTCCCCGACATTGCTCAACTAAATGCAACACGTTGTTGCTTTAAAAATCAACCCCAAAATCATTCGATTTTAAGCCGCCTCGTCGGGGACGCAGGTGGCGGAGACCTTGATGCGACTCGATTCCCCTCCACGCGTCCTCATCACGGGAGCTGCCACGGGCATTGGCCGCGCCTGTGCGCAAGCTCTTAGCGCGCGCGGCGCCGAGCTGATCCTATGCGACAACGATGCGCAGACGTTGCGCGATGCGACCGACGAGCTTGGCGCGCTCGGCCGCTTTTGCGATGTTGCTTCCGAAGCAAGCGTGGCCGTGTTCGCTGCTGACATTATCGAAACATTCCATTCCCTCGACCTGCTGATCAACGCCGCAGGGGGTGGCTATGAGCGAACGCTTGGAATGTATCGCGTGTCTCGCGCCTTGCTCCCTGCGCTGCGCCGCGGGCCGCATTTCAAATTGATGATCAATATTCCGCCAGACGAAGATGTCGGGATTGCGATCTTTCCCTATGCCAGCTCAGGCCAGGCATTCCAGCGCCTGTCGGCAGCCCTGGCCGCCGAGACAAAGGGGACCGGCGTCGACGTGCTCATCGGCAATCCGCTCAGCTGCCGCATTTCGCAGGTGGTGCCGGATCCCAACGCCGGTTCGCTCGCGGCCACCTATGGGGTGACGACGCACAAGCGCGGCGGCTCGCTGGTGACGCAGATCGCCGGCTTGCTCGGTCCTAGACAGTGGGGACGGAGACGGGCCGGCTGATCAAGCTGCCTTGCCGCGCTGGACGGCGACCGCCGCAGCATCTATCTGCGCGGCGAAACAGTCAGGATTGCGCATGAGCGAGTTCGACGAGCGTGAGCGTGACTTCGATTTGAAGTTCGAGCGCGATGAGGAAATGCAGTTCCGGATCATGGCCCGCCGCAATCGCTTGCTAGGCGAATGGGCCGCGCGCCAGATGGGCCTGTCCGAGGTCGAGACCGAGGCATATGCCAAGGATGTCGTTCGGGCGGACTTTGAGGAGGCCGGCGACGAGACAGTGATCCGCAAGGTGTTGGGCGACCTTATCTCCGCCGGTGTCGACGGCGAGGCAAGCTTGGTCCGCGAGGCTTTGGGACAAAAGCTGGTTGAGGCCCGGCGGCAGATCATAGAGCAGACCAACCTTTAGAAGGCGGATATCGATGCCGATGGCAGCCATTGAAATTGAGGCACTGATCCGCGCCGCCTTGCCCGATGCGCGGGTTGAAATTCGCGATCTGGCCGGCGACGGCGATCATTATGCGGCGCGGGTGGTCTCGCGCGGCTTCGAGGGCTTGAACAGGGTCAAGCAGCACCAACTTGTATACCGTGCCCTTGGCGGGCGCATGGGGGGCGAGCTTCACGCACTGCAGCTAGAGACCGCAGTGCCCGACGGAGAATGATCGATGAGTGATGTGAAAGACCGGATCGACGCACTGGTGAAGGCCAATGAGGTGGTCCTGTTCATGAAGGGCAGCGCCCTCTTTCCACAATGCGGCTTTTCCAGCCGCGCGGTCGCCATCCTCGATCATCTCGGCGTGCCGTTCGAGACGGTCGATGTCCTGCAAGACCAGGAGATCCGCGCCGGCATCAAGGAATATTCAGATTGGCCGACCGTCCCCCAGCTTTATGTGAAGGGCGAATTCGTCGGCGGATCGGACATCATGATGGAAATGTTCGAAAGCGGCGAGCTCCAGCAACTCGTCGCAGCGGCGGCATAGGGTCTACGCACTAACGAGCCCCCTTCCTCCTCACAGGGGGAGAGTGGAAGGGGGCCGCCCCGAAACTGGAAACTAAAAGGGGACGGCGAACGCGGGACCAGAAAACCGCTGTTGCCGTCCCCTTTGTGTTGGCGTGGAACCAAGTGGACGCCATACACTTTGCAATGGGCGTGCCAATTCGAAAGAACGGCAGAATTCCAAGATAAATTAGATGAAAGCTTTGACGCCGCGCGGCGCCGGCGTAAAGAAAACCGACGCTTTTGCCCCTCGCGCACCGCGCCCGAACAAGGTGTGTTTACAACTGTAATCGAATCGCTTACAGCTGTAAACGGAAGGGACGCGAGCCGATGGACCTGAGGATCAGCGACGCCGAGCTTGAAGTGATGGAAGCGCTGTGGGGCGCGGGCCATCCGTTGACCGCCGCCGAGGCCGCCGACCGGATCGGCGCCGAGCGCGGCTGGTCGCTCGCCACCGTGAAAACGATGTTATCGCGGCTTGCTGCCAAGGGGGCAGTCAAGCACCGCGAGGATGGCCGCCGTTTCCTTTATTCGCCCGCGATCAAACGCGAGGCCTATGTCGGCCATGAATCCCGGCGGTTCGTCGAACGCTTGTTTGGCGGCCGTCTATCGCCGCTGGTCGCCCGTCTCGCCGAAGAAGATGGGCTGGACGACGAGGACATCGCTGCCATCGAGGCACTGTTGAAGGAGCTGAAGTCGTGATCGACTGGCTGCTTGGCACATTGCTGGCCACTACCGCGCTGATTGTCATGGTCCTTTTGGTCCGGGAGCCGGTCCGCCGCCATTTCGGTGCCCGCGTAGCCTATGGCCTGTGGCTGATCCCGGCGGCCCGACTTCTGATGCCGACATTGACCCAGACTGTCGAGCGAACTGTGCCCGCCAGCACACCGATCCAGCCGTTTGTCCCGGCCGTGATCGCCGAGCCCAAGCTGCTCGCCTCGGTCGCCGCCCCGGAGCCCTCGCTGCTTGACCAAGTCGGCGGCCTTCAGACCGTGTTACTTGTCCTGTGGTTGGGCGTCGGGCTTGGACTGTTCATCGCCCGCATGGCGGCGTTCCATCGCGAGCGCGCCGCTATACTGGACGATGCCGTCCAACTGGCGCGCATCGGAACGATCAGGCTGGTTCGCTCGCCGAACGTCAGCGGTCCGCTTGCTTTCGGGATCTTCGACCGGGTGATTGCGGTCCCCAGCAACTTCGACCGCCTCTATGCCGATCACGAGCGCCGCCTGGCGCTCGACCATGAGCTTGCCCACCATCGTTCCGGCGACCTGGTCGCCAATTTCTTCGCCTTTGTCCTGCTCTGCCTCCAGTGGTTCAATCCACTCGCCTGGGTAGCCCACGCCGCTTTTCGCTTCGACCAGGAAGCGGCGTGCGATGCCCGGGTGCTGGACAAGGTCAAGGCCGACGATCGCGCCGACTACGGCCGGGCGATCGCCAAGGCCGCTTCGGGAAGGGCGCTGCTGTTCGCATCGGCGCTCGATCGACGCAACACGCTCCACAGGAGGCTGAAGTCCATGCTTACCAACCCTAGTGCCGGCCGACGGTTGGCCGGACGATTGACGGTCATCGCGGCGGTCGCGATCGCCCTGCCGCTGACCGCGACGCGGGCAGTCCAATATGTCGACAAGCTCGCGCCGGCGGCACCGGCTCCAGCAGCCTCAGTCGCTCCGGCCGTCTCCGTCGCGCCCGTTGCCGAGCCTGCCGTTCCGGCCAGCCCCGCTGCGCCCGCCCCGATAGCCCAAGTCGATCCGGTGCAGTCGATCGATGTCGGCAAGCGCGTGATCGTCATCAACGGCAAGACGAAGCGCTGGGACGAGCTTACGCCCGCCGAGAAGACCGAGATTCGCCAGTCGATCGCCAAGGCCCGCCGCGAGTTGGCCGAACATCGGATCGACTCCAGCCAAATCCAGGCCGAAGTCCAGCAGGCGCTGGCAGAATCCAATATCGACAAGGAAGAATTGCAGCGCGACCTGGCCGAAGCGCGTTCAGAGGTTGCCAGCGCAATCGCCGAAATCGAAGCCCATAGTGCCGAAATGCGCCGCGCGGGCGTTGACCCCGAGCAAATCAAGGCGTCGGTCCGGGCGTCGCTCAAAGGCATTGAGAATATCGACGTCGAAGCAATTCGGAAGAGCGCGTTGGCATCGGTCGATACGGCGCAAATCCAGGCGAATGTCGAGAAGGCCCTGAGCGTAGCCGAGGCCGAGCTCGACCGGATCGACGATCTCGACGACCACGACAACGACGACGACTGACAGGCTCGAAGCGGCGCAAGGCTGGCCTTGCGCTAGATGGGGGCGTCGCTCGTTGAGAGGCAGCGGGCGGCGCCCCTAACCCATGATGGGTTGAACTTTGGCACCAATTGCGCTGTTGCGGGTTGGACGCGCGATGGCCCTTTTCGATCCAACCGACGAATCTTCGACAGCCCTGCTGTTTGCGGATCTCACCCAAAGCTGGTCGGAGGTCGGCGGCGGCGTTCGAACATACCTTCGCCACAAGCGGCACCACATCATCGAAAACAGCGCTCACCGTCATTTAATGATCGTCCCTGGCCCGTGCGATGCCATCGAGACTGAGCAGGGCGGTCGCGCAATCACCGCTTACATCGCCTCGCCCAAGCTCCCAGGGAGCCCGCATTACCGCTGGCTGCTCCGCAATCGTGCCGTGCGTTCGGTGTTGAAGGATTATCGGCCCAATCTGATCGAGTGCCAGGACGCTTATAACCTGCCATGGGCTGCTATCGGCCACGCAAGGCAAGATGCTGGCACGGCGCTGGTGGCGGCCTACTGCACCGATTTTCCGACGGTCTACGTCGACCGTCCCTTCTCCAAATGGCTTGGACGGGCAGCCGGCGGCGCGGCGGCCAGGATTTGCTACGGCTATTGCGGCCGGCTCTACCGTCAGTTCGACGCCGTCTATGCGATGAGCGAGAATGGCGGCGCTGCGAAGCTGCGCTCCCTGGGCGTGCCCGAGGTCGATGTCGTTCCACTTGGAGTTGAACTGGGCCAGTTTTCGCCGGCCAAGCGCGAACCCCGGATGCGCCGCTCGCTCGGTCTTGAAGTTGGTCAGCCGCTGCTGATTTACGTCGGGCGGCTGGACGCCGAGAAGCGCCCGCAAATCGTGGTCGATGCTTTCAGGAAACTGCCGGCTTCACTTGGGGCGGGCCTGCTGTTGCTCGGTGATGGGCCGTTGCGTGACCAATTCCGGGATCGTGAGGAGGAGCGTATTTTTGCCCCCGGCTATTGCCGCGACCGTAGCGATCTCGCCGCCTGGCTCGCGAGCTCGGACATTTATGTGTCGGCCATGGCCGACGAGACCTTCGGTATCTCGGTGATCGAGGCGCAGGCGTCCGGGCTTCCGGTCGTGGGTGTCGCCGCCGGTGCGATGGTTGATCGCGTTCCCACCGGTCTAGGGCTCGTCGGGCAGATCGACGATGCAGCCGTGATGGCAACCAATATCATGTCCGTGCTGGGCGCTGATCGAGTGGCGATGGGCGAGAGGGCTCGGGCCCATGCGCTGCAATTCAGCTGGGACCAGAGCATGGATCGGCTGTTTGGTCAGGTCTATCGAAGCGCACTGGCTCGTGCCGCCGAACGCGCCGGTTATGTGGAGCCACTGCCACGGCCAGCGCTGGCCGAAGCCGCCTGACCAGCTAGCCCGGCGGCCTCGTTCGTGGCAGACGCCCAGCTGTGGACGCGCCATACGCCAAACTCGAGCCCCTTGAGCCGGGAGTTGCCCGGCTCCTGGCGCGCAACCCGTCGCCGTTCACCTATTTCGGAACGCAGACCTATTTGGTTGGCGACGACGAGATGGTGGTGATCGATCCAGGCCCGGACATGGACGAGCATGTCGAGGCGATCCTCGAAGCACTTGATGGCCGATCGCTCGCCGCAATCTCCTGCACCCATACCCACCGCGATCATTCGCCGGCCAGCCGGGCGCTCAAGGAGGCAACGGGGTCGCCAATCGTCGGCTGCGCTCCGCTGGCATTGGAAAGCATCGGCCCCCGCGCCGACGCGAGCTTCGATAAACAATATGCGCCGGACCGGGTGCTGGCAGACGGCGAGGCGATCGAATTTGACGGCGGCAAGCGGCTTGTCGCCGTGGCAACCCCGGGGCACACCTCCAATCACCTCTGCTTCGCCTTTGGCGACGCGCTCTTTACCGGCGATCATGTGATGGGCTGGTCGACCACCGTCGTGGTTCCACCAGATGGCGACATGGCCGCCTATATGCGCAGCATGGAGCTGCTCATGCAGCGCAAGGACCGCATCTACTATCCGGCTCACGGACCGGCCGTGACGAGGCCGGGCCAGCTGGTTCGCGGGATGATCGGCCACCGAATGCAGCGCGAGCGTCAGATCTTGAAGCTGCTGGCGGAGCGACCTCGCGACATTCCCGACATTGTCGCCAATGCCTATCCCTCTCTCGACCAGCGCCTTGTACCGGCGGCCGGCGGGTCGGTTTATGCCCATTTGCTGGACCTTCGGCAGCGCGGGCTCGTTGAAGAGGGGGAGGGTGAGACGTGGACGAAAACAGTCAATTCCGCCTGAACCGGCCGCTGGCGATCGGCGCGATCATCGTCGCGTTGCTGCTCGGCCTCTTCGTCGGCGGCGCGCTCGACATCGGCAAGAGGCTGTTCGGCGGCCCCGATCCGGAAACGGTGGCGTCCTCAGCGCTGCAGTCGATGCGGGCGCAGAACCGTCTGGTCCCCTTCGTCGCCCGCTATGTTTCGGTGGTCAGCAGCCGACAGGAGCGGCTCGGCGGGCTGGTCAGCGCCGAACGGACCCTGATCCTGCCCGGTGACGTGCGCTACGAACTCGACCTCGCCAAGCTCGGCCCGGACGATGTGCAATGGGACGCCGGCACGCATACGCTCAGCGTCACCTTGCCGGAAATCGAGATTGCCGGTCCGGAAGTCGATCTGGCCGCCGCCCGCGAATATGGCGAGAATGGCGTGCTGGCCGTGGTCACCGACGCCGACACAGCCTTGGACCGCAACAATCGCGCTCGCGCCGTCGCCGATTTGAGGAAGCAGGCGGGTGCCGGCGTGCCGATGCGGCTCGCCCGCGAAGCCGGCCGCCAGGCGGTCGAGCGCAGCTTTTCGCTGCCGCTGCAGGCCGCCGGTTTCGGCGATGCCAAGGTGATCGCCCGCTATCCGACGGAGGGCACGCCGGTGACGGTGCCCCTTGACCATAGCCGCAGCTATAACGAAGTGCTGGAGGAAGCGGCGCGTAATGGCCGCTAACGACTAGGGAACGACCGTCATGACCGCCCAAACCCAATCGCTCAGGGGCCTCGATCTCCTTGCCGAGATCAAGCGCCTGAAACAGGAGCGCAACGCGGTCATCCTGGCGCACTATTACCAGAAGCCGGAGATCCAGGACCTGGCCGATTTCGTCGGCGACAGCCTCGACCTGTCGCGCAAGGCTGCAGCCACGGATGCCGATGTCATCGCCTTTTGCGGCGTGCGATTCATGGCCGAGACCGCAAAGATACTCAGTCCGGAAAAAATCGTCGTCCTGCCCGACATGGACGCTGGCTGCAGCCTCGAAGACAGCTGCCCGCCCGACCAGTTCAAGGCGTTCCGCGAGGCGCATCCCGACCATATTGCTCTGACCTACATCAACTGCTCGGCGGCGGTGAAAGCGCTGTCTGACATCATCGTCACCAGCTCCTCCGCGGATGTGATCCTCCAGCAGATACCCAAGGAGCAGAAGATCATCTTCGGCCCTGACCGGCACCTCGGCGGGTATCTTGCCCGCAGGACCGGACGCGACATGTTGCTGTGGCCGGGCATCTGCATCGTCCACCAGGCATTCAGCGAAACCGAGCTGTTGAAATTGAAGGCCGAGCATCCCGGAGCCCCGGTGGCGGCGCATCCCGAATGCCCGCCGCACATCATCGACCATGCCGACCATGTCGGCTCGACCAAGTCGATCCTCGATTTTGCGATTCACAGCCCCGGCCAGACCATCCTGGTCGCGACCGAGCCGCACATCATCCACCAGATGGAAAAGGCCGCACCCGACAAGACCTTCATCGGCGTTCCTGGCGGCGACGGCAACTGCAACTGCAACATGTGCCCCTACATGGCCCTGAACACGCTGGAGAAGCTCTACGTCGCGCTGCGCGATCTCCAGCCGCGGATCGAGCTGACGCCCGAGATCATGGAAAAGGCGCGCATCCCGCTCGAGCGCATGCTCGAGATGGCTGGCCGTACGGTCGGCCAGGGCGATGTCGGAAGGCCGAAAATCAGCGGGGATTAAGGCTAAGACAGAATTAAGACCTAGCCGCTAGCTTGGAGGCGAGGTGGCCGGTTCGGCCCGCTTGATCTGTGGGTGAACCGTGAGCAAGATTTCCACGCGGCATATCAAATACATCCTGCTGGCCAGCCAGGCGCTGTTCGTGCTGCTGATGCTCGCCGGCAGCGACCGGCCGATCCCGTTCGAATTCTCACGTCCAATGGGCGCGGCGATGATGTTGTGGACGGTCGGCGTGTGGATCATCATTCTCCGCATCCTGTTTCGCTCGCTGCGCGCTGAGCGCCCAATCCTGGCTCTCGTCCCGCTCGCCAAATCCGAGCTTCCGATCATCCTTCGTGCGCTTGAATGGGCTGCGATCCTCGGCCTAGCCCTCGCAATCCATGGCTGGGCCAAGTCGTCCATGCCTTATGTCACCGGCTATTGGGCGGACAATCTGTTGGCCGACGTCGACCATGCAATCTTCGGCACCGACCCATGGCGTCTGTTCCGCAGCGAACTCCTCCGTCCAATCCACGCGCAGGCCTATGTCAGCTGGTTTCCGATCACCTTTGGAACCATGGCAATACTGGCTTTTAGCCGCAAAGATCACAGCGCCCTGTTCGACAGCTACCTGGCGACGCTGGTAATTGGCGGGACGATGGGCGAGCATCTGCTGCCCTCGGCTGGTCCGATTTTCTATGAGCGGCTTGGTCTCGGGACGCGTTTCGCCGAGCTGGTTGCGACCAACGACCCGACCTATTCGCTATTCGCCGACTATCTTTGGAAATATTACCAGGCGGGCGGAGCGGGGCTCGGGACGGGGATCAGCGCAATGCCGTCGATGCATGTCGCGCTCGCTGTCTGGACCCTGTTCGCCGCCTGGCGAGTCTGGAAGCCGCTGGCAGTCCCGGCGTTCGCCTATGTGCTTGTCATCTGGGGCGCTTCGATCGCGTCTGGCTGGCATTACGCCACCGATGGGCTGGCGGGTGCCCTGATTGCCTGCGCGGCACAGTGGGCGGCGACCCGGACCTGGAAGCGCGATCGGACGAGCTACGCTTCGATCGAGTCCGTGCCTGTCGCGACCTGAACCTTTCGCGCTGCCTTGGGGCGCGTTAGGGCCGGCAGTTGATGAGTTTCTGGTGCAGTCTCGACCCAAGATATTCGGTCATCCTGTGCGACATATGGGGCGTCGTACACGATGGCGTGCGGCTCTACCCTGGAGCGGCCGACCGGCTCCGCCAATGGCGCCTTGAGGGCCGCACCGTCATTTTGATCACCAACGCTCCCCGCACCGCGGACGCGGTGGAGGCGCAGTTGGAACTGCTCGGCTTATCGAATGACTGCTGGGATGGCATTGCAACCAGCGGCGAGGCGGGAATCTCGGCGATCAGCGAACTGCATCACCCGACCGGGTTTCTCGGCACGCGGGAAGATCGGGCCATTCTCGAGGGCCGCGGCCTGGCTTTTGTCGAAGAGGCTTTCGACGAGATTGCGGTCACCGGGCTCGATGATGAGCGAGACAGGATCGAGGATTATGAATCTCAACTCACAGCATTCGCCAAGCGGCAGGTCCTGTTTCACTGCTTCAACCCGGACCGCATCGTCATCCAGGGAGGTGTTCCGGAACTCTGCGCCGGGGCGCTTGCCGACGCCTACACGGCGATGGGCGGACCGGTCGCCTGGTACGGCAAGCCCTATCCCGGCATCTATCGTCATGCGCTTGGGCTGGCGGGCAACCCGGCAAAGGAGTCTGTATTGGCGGTAGGCGACTCCCTGGTCACCGACATGCTTGGTGCGGCACGCCAGGGCTATGATGCCATATTCGTCCAGGGCGGCATTCACGCCGGCGAGGAATTTCCAGCGGGTTTTGCAACCGAGTTCGGCCTGGGCCCGTGGCAGCCGATTGCAGTGATTGCGGCTCTTTAGCGATTCCGCGATCGGACAAAGGCCAGGATGGCATCGGCCTGCCGGATCGATGCTGGAACAGGTGAGTCGTCGATCGAATCCTTCATCGCGAGGCGCTGCAGCGGTTCAAACTGTTGCTGGAGCGAATTGGCGCGGGCGAGCGCGGGGCCAAGCTCGTCGGGTCGCCCGATCACCTGGCCGAGCGCGAAGTGCGCATATTCCTCTTTGCCTTGCCAGGCGGCGCCATGACTGTTGATGAATATGCAAGGCCGAGGTTGCAGGAGGAACTCGTAAACCTGGCTGCTGGCATCGCCGATATAGAGCGACGCCGCCTGCACATAGCTCATGTCGATCGAACGGACGCTGCCATAATCGATTAGAACGTTGGGCGCCGTTGAACTGACGGCGGGACCGCCTTCCAACTTGACATGTGGGGCGACGACAAAATTCCAATCGCTGATCTGCTCCATCTGCCGAACCAGCGCTTCCCCCTGCATGAACCAGCTCGAAAGTTCGGGCCGGGAATGGGGGTTGTAGATTGCGATCGGATTGGGGTTGCCGAACAGGCGGGTCGGACGCTTCACCAGCTCAAACTTGGCATAGCCGGTGACAATGCAATTCTCCTCGGTAGCTAGCCCGGCGGCGATGAGGCGGCGCTTGTCCTTGTTGCCGCCCACCAGTGAAAGATCGAACTGATCGAGGCGCGTGTCGTCGACACGTGTCGCGGTGTCGCCGACGCCGTGGCGGATCCGGATCAGAGAGGAATGAAATTTGGGATCGTCGCGAAGCCGGGCGCTGGTCGATTCGGTGGTGACCAGCACCGGATATCGGCGAAATAGCCAGCGGTAGAGTGTATGCACGCGTTTGCGCGACGGCAGGTCGAACAGCCCGTCGCTCCACTGTGCCGGAATCCAAACCAGGTTCAGCCGCCGCTTGGGATCGAAGCCGCGGATGAATTTGAGCCCGGCACGGCTCGGGCACAACACATCGACCCTCACGCCCGGCCGGCGCGAAAGTTCAAGCGCGGCGGGCAGCCAATGGAGGTGCTGGTGAGCTTGGGCCAGCGCAAGGAAGGCGATCGTGTTCATGGAATTCCCGCCTGGCCGCTTAAATCAAGCTTGTTCCCGATGGCAACGCGCGGCAAGAGGCGCGCGCAATGGCAAAGGCTCAATCCAAGCTGCCCGCGGTGACGCTGGTCATCGAATGGGAAAATGCGATCGACGTCGCCGACGAATGGACTCATCGGGCGATGGGTGCGCTCGAACGGGAAATAGAGGCAGTCGCCCCGCGCATGCCGGTCAAGCCGCGAATCATGTATCTCTATGATGCGACTGCCGTCGAGCCAGAGGTGATCGACCGGACACTCGCGCAAATTGCGCCTCGTTTGAACGAGGTCGCCGAGGTCGAAATCGTCCCGACCCCCGGCTTCACCTATTACAAGCTCAAGAATTACGGCATTGCCCGGTCGACCACCGATCTCACCATCATGCTCGACAGCGACGCCGCTCCTCAGCCGGGGTGGCTGGAAAATCTGGTCAGCCCCTTTGCCGACCCGGAAGTGATGATCGTCGGCGGGTTCACGGTCATGGCCCATACCGATCTGGTTTCGAAGACGATGGCGCTGATCTGGCTGTTCGACCTGCCCGAGGAGCGGGAGGAAACCGCCAGGAAAATTCTCGCTCACGCCAATAATTGCGCGGTTCGCACCGATTTCTTTCGCGCTCATCCCTTTCCTGATTTTCCGATGTTCAAGAAGCATTTCGGCATGTGGCTGCGCGACCTTGTGGACCGCGGATATGGCTTCGTCAGGACGGTCGATGCCATGACGGTGCATGCTCCGCACCCGGGGTTAGGCTATGTGCTGTGGCGCGGTTGGCAGAGTGGCTCCGATCGCGATTTCCAACTCTATTTGGAAAAGTCAGCCGGACGCATGCGACGTCTTGGCTCGCCATTCGGATACCTGGCGAAAAAGACCAAGCGGAATTGGACGCGGATCGCCCGAAAGGGCGGACTTGTTGGGCTGCCCGCTTGGCAACGTCCGGCAGCGATGGCTATGGCGCTCGGCTATCAGCTGGCGTCGACGGCCGGTGAAGTTACCAGTGCCCTCCGCCGCACCTTCACGCCGGTACCGGCCGCCTACCGGCGAGGCCACTCGCCCGATTGAAGCTGCAATCGGACCGCCTGACGCCGCTCCCGAAACTGAAATGCGCCTTGTGATGCGAGGAAGAGCAACCGCATCACACCGAGCTCCCGCGCCAAAGGCCTGGCATCGCGCAGGGCCATTTGTAACCTGCCTTGCCGCACCAGCCGGACAAAGTGACGGCCGATGTCGTGCGAGAACCCCTGACGGAAGATCGGGTCGTCATAATATTCCGGGTGGCGGCGGTAGAAGGCCAGTGTGGAATCGACGAAATTGGTGAGGTCTGCCGAGATGGTGGCGGCAGCATAGGTTTTGACCCACAACAGCTGATCGGTAGTGGCCATTCGACCGACCTTGGCCAGCCGCAAGATGAAATCGAAATCCTGTCGCCGTTTCAGGCCTTCGTCGAACTTTCCTGCCTTGAGCACTGCATCGCGCCGCGCTGCGACGCCGGGAGTGGCCTTCCATATCCGGCGCGTGAACAAGGCTTCGAGGATCTGCCGATTGTCGTCGAGCACCGGATTGCGAAGCTCGACGTCCGGGCTGTCGCGCTCCGGCCGATAGCTTTTGACGAAGCTATCGAGCAGGATGTCGATCTCGGGTCGCTTTTCGAAAAAGCGGACCACAAATTCCAGCTTGCCGGGCAGATATTGGTCGTCGCTGTCCAGAAATGCGATAAGCGGCGCCGATGATGCGTCGATCCCGCGATTGCGGGCTGCATTGCCGCCTGCGTTGGCCGGTAGCCGAATGAAGTTGAGCCGCGGATCGGCGCAGGAACTTACGATGTCGGCCGTTCCATCCGTTGAGCCATCGTCGACCACGATCAGCTCGAACTCTTCCAAATCCTGCGTGAGAACGCTTTGAATTGCCCGCCCGACGCTGTCCGCCCGGTTGAAGACCGGCATGACCACCGCGATGGCCGGCGACCTAGAATTCATAGCCGAAGGCCTCGATGTCGCGGGCGAAGCGCCGGCCAACCAGCTCGCGCGTGCGAGGCGAATAATAATCGCGATAATCGGTCCGCGTGCTGGTGTTGAGGCGGGGTACCGAGGCGTCGATGCCGATGCGTTTCAGGACTAGATTTGCGTCATCCTCGAAGTTTTCGAACCGGCCTACCAGGTCAACGGCAAGCCGGCCTTGCTCGTCACTCAGATAGTCGATCTGATTGAACAGGAAGCTTTTGTAGCAACCGCGGTCGCGGATCAGTCCGGTGCAATTGTCCAGAAAGCTTTCGAAGTCTTCACTGAAATGGAGCACGTAATTCCAGAGTTCGACCTTGAATGGCCGGGCTTCCCGCCTTTGCTCCGGGGTGAGCCCGGCGATCCGGTCACGAATCATCGCATAGTGCGAAACCAGCCTGTCCCAAGGATTGCGGACAAATCCGAACGAAAAAAATTGATCCCATCGCTCTCGGCCGATTTCGGCAATGCCGCTGCTCGCATGGCCATGACGACCGTGCCATTGCCGGGCGTCGCTCGCGTTTTCCCGAAGGACCCTGCGCAGGCTTGTCCCAGCCGTCTTCTGAACGTGGACGAAGATGAATTTCTTCTTCTTGCTGATCAGCATGGCGCGCCACGCCCTACCAGTTATTGTGGCAGGCGCTAGGCCTTTGGTGCCGGTGCGACAATCGCCAGTGCCTCAAGCGTTACGGCATTGTTGTTGGGAAGGGTCGAACAGCCCATCGCCGTGCGTGCGTGCCGGCCGCGCTCGCCAAGCCGTTCGACCAACAAGTCCGAAGCCGCGTCGATGACCTTGTGTACGGCCGGAAAATCATCAGTCGCATTAACCTGGCCCCGAACCAGCATGATCTGCTTGATTGCCGCCTCGTCACCGCCTGCCGCGTCGAGCAGGACGGCCAACAGGTTTTCCGCGGCACACCGGGCCGCCTCGCAGCCTTCTTCAAAGCTGACTTCGCGCCCAACCTTGCCGGTGATCATCCTACCTTCGCGGGCAGAGCTGATCGCCGAAATCGCGACCAGTTCGCCGTGCCGGACAAAGGGCTCATAGTTTCCCACCGGCTCCGGATGATCGGCCAAATCAGCGAGCCTCGACGTCTATCGTGCGGGTGTGCGGGTGATGCTTGTCGAGGTGGCGCTTGATGATCCTGAGGTTGCGTGTGTTCGACTGGAAGAAGAGATCGGGGATTGCTCCCACCCAGGGGATCGCGCCCAGCAGCATATCGAAGCCGATATTGCCGGCCATCCGGGCGATTTGCCATTTCGTCATGCCGAGGTTGCGCGCTTCCCACGCAATATAGCTGCCGAGCGCAGCGGCGGAGATGGTGCCGACGCCTGGGATGATGTCGAGGATAACGTCGAGCCCGACAGGCTTGTTGATACCCGGAATGACGAACAGTCGCTCCAGCAGCTTTTCCATGCCTTCGATCCGTTGCCGGACGGAGCGAGGATCCGTGCCGAGCGGAAGTTCCTTCCGCATCTTCGGTGTTGGCTGGTCAATCATGTCGCTCATGCAACAACTTTCCTACACGGCACCCAGCATCTTTGAAACCACTGCTGGGTCCTGGTTTACTCCATCGTAATCAGCGCCTGATACTTGCCGACGGTTCCCCGGGGGCCGATGCATGTTTCCAACGCTAAGATATTGGCTGGTGGCAGTTCAGGCCGTTTTCGTCCTTGGGCTGGCCGCAATCAGTTCACGGCCAATCCCGTTCGAATTTTCCCGCCCGATGATCGCAGCGCTGATGATCTGGGCCGCCGGCTTCCTGTTCTTGCTTGTCAGGACAGCGATTTCATCTGTCCGGATCGACCGCCCGCTGACCAGCTTGGTTATCGGCATCAAGGGTGAGACAAAGACGCTATCCAGAGCGTTCGGCTACGCGCTGCTGCTCGGGCTAGCCATGGCCCTCCACGGCTGGGCCAAAACGATGATCCCGAACGCCGGCGGTTATTGGGCCGATCCGATGCTGGCAAATTTTGACCGTGCCCTGTTCGGCCAGGATCCGTGGCACCTGTTCAAGTTGGCGGGCCTGAGCCCGCTGTTCGCGAAAATCTATGTCAGCTGGTTCCCGGTCACCTTCGGCATGATGGGGCTGCTGGCCTTCAGCAAGCGCGACCATGGCGTGCTGATGACCGCCTTCCTCGCAATCCTGATCATTGTCGGGACGATCGGCCAATATGTGCTGCCGTCGGCCGGGCCGATCTTCTACGAGCGCCTTGGCCTCGGGCCGAGGTTCGACGAGCTGATTGCGACGACCGATCCCAGCGTCACTTTCCTCGCCGACTATCTTTGGCGAAATTTTGAGTCCGGCGGCGCAAACCTCGGCACGGGGATTAGCGCGATGCCTTCCATGCATGTCACGCTGGCAGTGTGGACGATGTTCGCCGCCCGCGCATTCTGGCGGCCGCTAACGATCCCGGCCGCGGCCTATGCATTGGTCATTTATGTCACCTCGGTTGCTTCGGGCTGGCATTATGCCACGGACGGCATCGTCGGAGCCGCCCTGGCGACGGCGATCTATGCCTGGCTCGCCAGGCGCGCCCGGCAATCGCCCGAACAGGCAGCCGGCCCCGCTGAGAGCCAGCCCGTCGGAGCCATGGCCTAGCGGCTTTCGCTAAATCGCTCGTTGGCGAGGCCAACCAGCGTGTGCCGGGCGAACGGGTTTTCAGCATATCCGGGGGCGCGGCCCGAGACCAATGACCAGCGGATCGGCGCCGCGATTGGGATAAACAGCTGCGCTTCGTCCATCATCCGTCCCGCCTCGACCAACAGCGCAGCGCGCTGGCGAGCGTCAACCGTGGCACGCGCCTGGACCAACAGCGGCTCGGCTTCCTCCAGGCAGATTGACGCCACGCCACATCGAAATCTGCGCAGGAACCAGGCCGGCGAAGTCGATGGAGCCACTTCGTCGACCCAGACGAAATCGGCCGACGCCGCGCTAGGAGCGCGCGCGACCTTGATACCGATCGGCGCCCAATCATAGCCGAGCCGCGCAAGCAGATACTTTCCCCCTGGTCCGTCCGGCATCGCAATCCGGAGAGTCGGGCGGTCCATGACGCCGAATATCCGGTTGGCCTCGGCAACAAGGGACGCGCGCCGCTCTTGCGCGGGCTGCCCGAGCCAGGCCGGCTGCGGAGGAGGGGCAATGCCTTCCAGTCCGGCCTGGAGCAACGTCGCGCGCGGAACCAGGCCTCCTACCCGAAGCCCGGCGATGAGGGCCTGCCGGTCGATCGCGCGGCTCAGCAGTCGCCTAACGTCGGCTTCCTGAACCACACTGCTGCGAATGGTCGGCGCCAGTCCGAAAAGGCCGGCCACGGGATCGAATCGCAATGCTCCGCGCGGCATCTTCTGGGCCAAGGCGACCGGCAAATCGTCGACCGTCCCTCCTACTACGAGGTCCAGTTTGCCGTCGGCGAAGGCGGCCGCCAGCTTCTGAACGTCGCCACCGCTGAGGCGAACCTTCTCGATCGGATCTTCGGCATCGGGGACATGGATCCGGTGAGCCAGCAGCAGGGCACCCTTATTGTCTTCATCGGCCGGGAAAGCCGCCGCTTCCTCTTTCGTCGGTTGGAGAAATGGACCGGTGCCGACGCTTGCCCGGACCAGGCCAAGCTCTGGCTGCGCGAGGAGCTGCAGCAGGTTGGGCCGCGGCGCCAGTAACCTGATCTCGATCACCCGGTCGGTCATCGCCACGATTTCGCTGACCGCGCCAAGCGTATCCTTCAGCGGATTGCTGCTCGCATCCCTCAACTGCCGATTGAGGATCCGGGCAACGTCATCGGCGCGAATCTTGCGCCCGTCGGGCCAATCGCCGGTCTGTAGCCGGAAAATATAGCTGAGGCCGTCGTCACTGACGTTCCAGCGTTCGGCGAGGCCGGGCACGACCTGGCCCCGCTCATCAAACCGCACCAGGCCCTGGGCCATGTTGCTCCTGAGGAGGGCGTCGCCCGGTGACAGCGGTCCGGTAACCGTTTCGACCAGCCTGGGAGGCTGGCCGATCGCGGCGACTCGGGAAATGCCCTCACTCTGCTTGCCGCATGCCGACAGCGCCAGTGACGCAGCGGCTACGGCGACCAGCAAGGTGCGACAAGGTGTCAGGGCAGCCATCGGACTGCCGGTTTAGCTTTAAAGCATGGTTCATCAACCACTGGATATTCGTTCCTGACTGTTTTACTTAACTAAGGCAGTAACGCCGGCGATTGCGCGCCGGAAGGGGAGAGATGGCCGAACACGACGCCCTCGGGCATGGCATTTGGCAACGCGGCGGCGTCGATGTGGAGGTTTTGCCGGACCCCCTCGGCTGCCGAGCGCCGGCCGTTCCGCCGAATGGTCCGGCCGACGAAGCCAAAACGCCGCGCCGCCGCTGGTGGCGTTGGGGCTTCACGGCCTTCGGCGCGCTGCTGCTCGTCACCCTCCTATGGCTGATCTTCACGGCACCGCTGAGCCGGGCATTGGAGCCGCTTCACGACCCGGCGATGTTGCTCTTGTCCCAAGAGGGGCGCCCCATCGCGCGGCGAGGCGCGATCAAGGATGAGCCGGTCGAGGCGGCCAAGCTGGATCCGCTGACGCCCGCGGCCTTCATCGCCATCGAGGACCGGCGTTTCCGAAGCCATTGGGGCATCGATGCGCGGGCAATCGTGCGTGCCATGGTTGCCAACATGAAGGCCGGAGGTGTTCGCCAGGGCGGCAGCACGCTGACCCAGCAGTTGGCCAAGACCAGTTTCCTGTCGTCCGACCGCTCGCTGAAGCGGAAAGCGCAGGAGGTGATCATCGCTTTCTGGCTGGAAGCCTGGCTGACCAAGGACGAGATTCTGTCGCGCTACCTGTCCAGCGTCTATTTCGGGGACGGCGTCTATGGGCTGAGGGCCGCGTCGCGCCACTATTTCGATCGGGAGCCCGAGCGGCTGACGCTGGCGCAGTCGGCGATGCTGGCGGGAATGGTGCAGGCGCCGTCGCGGCTGGCGCCGACCCACAATCTCGCGCTCGCGCAAAAACGTAGCCGGCTGGTGCTGCAGGAGATGGCTGACAACGGCTACATCACCCAGGCGCGGGCCGAGGCGACCAAGTCGGCGAGGCCGGTCGGCGACAACAGCACCGTCCCGACCGGCACCTATTTCGCGGACTGGGTCGCGCCGCAGGCCGCCCGGGCGTTCGATGCGGACTATGGCGAGGTCCGGGTGCCGACCACGCTCGACGCCGACCTTCAGCGCCTGGCGGCGCGGGCAATCTCCGCTGCCTCGATCGGCGATGCCCAGGCCGCGCTGGTTGCAATGCGGCCCGATGGCCGGGTCGTGGCGATGGTCGGCGGCCGCGACTATGGCAAGAGCCCGTTCAACCGCGCCACTCAATCGCGCCGCCAGCCAGGCAGCGCCTTCAAGCTGTTCGTCTACCTTGCCGCCATGCGTGCCGGATACACGCCGGACAGCCTGATCGAGGACAGGCCGATTACCATCGACGGCTGGTCGCCGGGCAACAATGACGGCGTCTATCGTGGCCAGATAAGCCTGCGCGAAGCCTTCGCGCGGTCGAGCAATGCCGCGACCGTCCGGCTGGCCGAACGGGTAGGGCGCCAGAATGTGATCCGCGCCGCCCGCGACCTCGGCATCGACTCGCCGCTGATCGACCGGCCGAGCCTGTCGCTCGGCACTTCCGGTGTCAGCTTGCTCGAGCTCACCTCGGCCTATGCCGCCATCGCGGGCGGCCGATATCCAGTCGAACCGCATGGCCTTCCGCCCGGCGATGAAGACGAGGGGCTGTCGTCCTTCTTCGCCCGCGGCGGGAAGCTGGACGACCGGCGGGACCGCGCGCCGATGCTCGGCTTGCTGTGGGCCGCGGCCAACCAGGGGACCGGCCGCCGTGCGGCGCTGTCGACGCCGACCTTTGGCAAGACCGGCACGACCCAGAACAATCGCGATGCGCTGTTCATCGGCTTTGCCGGCAACCTGGTAGTGGGGGTGTGGGTCGGTCATGACGACGACCGTACGCTGGGCAAGATCACCGGCGGCACCGCGCCGGCCGAGATCTGGCGGCGCTTCATGGCGCCGGCGATTGCGATCGATGGCCGCCGCGGACCGCCGCTGCCCGCAGGCTTCCGCGTGCCGGAGCGGCGCGAGCCATCGCAACAAAAGAAGAGCCCACTGCCAGACGATTGGAGCGACAGCGGCGAGGCGATACGGCGCATCTTCCAGGCGATCGGCAAGCTCATGGATGAAAATTGACCCTTGTTAAAAAAATCACGGTTAATGTTTAGAAACCGGTGCCTTTAAAGCTTTCTCAACCCTTCCAGTCGTAATTCTCCATGCAACCGACGCGCTTTCGTTTCGCGGAGGTGGGGAAAATGTGGATTCCCGTGTGGAGCCTGAAGGAGACCAGAGATGGCCAAGTTTCTGAAGCTGATTAAGTCGAAAAAGGGTGCGACCGCGATCGAGTACGGTCTGATTGCCGCTCTCATCGCCGTTGCCGCTATTGCCGCTATGGGCAACATCGGTAACCAGCTGGGCAGCACGTTCAACAACGTGTCGTCTGAGCTCGCGACCAGCTAATCGACTAACGATTAGTTCAAAAGACAGGCGGCGGCGTCGAAAGGCGCCGCCGCTTTTCTTTTGCCTTAGGCTGCACGACGCCGACCAGGCGCAAAAGTCACTAAAAGTCGCACCCCTACGGACGCGCGCGTACGCGTGCGCGTGAGTCACGCCGCCGACTCCGGTCCGTCCTTTGCACCGCGGCTCACACAGTGTTGCGGAAGATTCTGATATTCCATAGAAACATAACGAGTTGCGGATTTTGTCGGGCGTGACACGCGACCGCAGAAGCAGCTAGGGGTTGGGGGGCACGGTGGTTTGGCTTGTCTTACATTACGGGGACCATATTGAACGTCGCCGGAGGCGATTTCGTTTAATGGCTGTCCTGAATGCGGCGATGCTCAATTATTCCAATCGGAAAAACCACAGGTTCAAGGCCTTCCTCGAGGCCGGACAAGGACCTCGCAAGCGGAAATAGCGGCGTAGCGCGGCCGGCGAAGCCGACATATTTTCACCGTTGGAGCGGGGTTAAGGCCGGCGCGGAGAGAATCCGCGCCGTCGGTTGAGTCTGGATGTGCCCGCCCGCCGTCCGCCCTTCAGCGTCTCTTCGGCATAGGCTTCCGATCGCGGTGCAATCGAGCACTGCGCTTCAACAGCATCCCATGCCGTCGCAGCTCGTGCTTATGCCCGGCGCTTCAGGAGGAATGGTGGAGCCGAGGGGGATCGAACCCCTGACCTCTGCAATGCCATTGCAGCGCTCTCCCAGCTGAGCTACGGCCCCGTCCGTTTTCCCATCAAGGCAGTCGCTTGACAGGTCTGGTGGACGCGCCCTTTAGGGGATGCTTTCCCATCCGACAACGGGAATTTTTGCCCCCTTCGGGCGCCTTAAAAATCAGACCTCTTCGTCTTCGTCGCCGGTGGCGACGCCAAGGTCGTCTTCGCCGGTCTGCAGATCGACTTCGTCGTCGGCGCTGGGCTCTTCGTCCTCGTCGGGCACCAGCTCTTCGGCGGCCAGATCCTCGTCGGCTTCCTGGGTCTTCTCAGGAGCGGCGACCTCGAACGGCAGCGGCTGTTTCGACTTCAGTACCGGCTCAGGAAGCCAGGCATTGCCGCAGTTGATGCAGGTGACCGGATTGTCCTTGGCGAGATCATAAAAGCGGGTCGAGCATTTGGGGCAAGTGCGCTTGGTGCCCCATTCGGGATTGACCATCGGGTCATCACTCCATGTGTGTCGTTGGCGTGTTCAGGTGGCGGGCCCCGCAAAGGGGAGGCCGTCGATCGGCGGGCGCCTTGCCATAGCGCAAAGCCCCTGTCAAAGCGCCGCTGCGATGAGCCCCGCCCCCGCCAGCCCTTCCGGACCCATCGTCATCGCCGTGGACGGCCCTGCCGCGAGCGGCAAAGGCACGATCGCCCGCGCCCTGGCCGGACATTTCGGACTGCCGCACATGGACACCGGCATGCTCTATCGGGCGGTCGCGCTCAGCATGTTCCGGTTCGGCGGCGACCCGGGCAATGAGTTCGAGGCGGTGCGCGCCTGCGAGGGCGTGGCGCAGGTCGATCCCACGGACACTGAGCTGAGGAGCGAGGCGGTGAGCGCGATCGCCAGCCGGATCTCGGCCTATCCGGGAGTGCGGGCGGCGCTGCTCGAACGGCAGCGGAGCTTTGCGGCGAGCGCCGATGGAGCGGTGCTCGACGGCAGGGACATTGGCACGGTGATTGCGCCCGGCGCCTCGGCCAAGCTGTTCGTTACCGCGTCGCCGGAAGTCCGCGCCCAGCGGCGGGTCCGCGAGCTGCTGGAGCGGGGCATGCCGGCCCATTACGACGATGTGCTGGTCGACATTCGCGCCCGCGATGCGCGTGATAGCGGGCGCGACGCTGCGCCGCTCAAACAGGCGGAGGATGCCGACCTGCTCGACACTAGCGAGATGGAGATCGAGGAAGCCATCGCTGCGGCGATCGCACTGGTCGAGGCGCGCCTAGCCCAGCGCTGAAAAATGCACGGTGCGGGTGGCTGGGTCGGCGCTGTCGAGCCGTACCGGCAAGTCCTGGCCAGGCACGAGCTCCTTGTCCTTGAGGCGCGCGACCACCGGCGGAGAGCAAATCTGGATCCGGGCGCCGCGCTGGTCGACGTCGGTGACGACTGCTTCGAACCGCTCGCCCTCGCGGCCCTGCAGCGCCACCGCTTCGGCAAGGTCGATTACGGCGCGGTTGATTTGGCCGCCCAGCGCATCTGCCTTGGCCATTACCGCTGGAAGCAGTTCGAACGCCGCCTGGGCGGCTTCAGGGACCGGGCGGCCATTGGCAATGGCCAGCGCCGTCTCGACCACAAAGCGGTCCGCGAGGCGGCGGAGGGGGGCGGTGGCATGGGCATAGGTTGCCGCCACGGCCGCGTGCCATGGCTTCACCCCGTCGCGATAGGGCTGGTAGGCGGCTCCAGGGCTGGCGCGGCGGATGGCGATCATCAGGGCCGCCTGATCGTGATCCTCCGGATCCAGCCGGTGCTCGAGCTGCTGCAGGGGTTCCTTCTTGGGCCAGTCGATGCCAAGCGCCTTGGCCGTGTGATGCAGGCGGCGGACCGCCCATTCCATCGGTTCGTCCATGATCCGGAACAGGCCGGTGTGGGCGTCGAGCAGCGCGTCGGCAACGGCGAGGTTGGTCGCGAGCGACATGGCGGCATTTCTTTGCTCCGCCCAGCTTTGCGGCCGGAAGCGCAGCCGGTAACAGCCATTGTCCTGGACCACCTCCTGCTCGGGCGGCTCGACCCTGGCGCCGCCGCGTTCGCGCTCGGCAGCTTCGATCCGGCGGGCGAGTTCGGCAAAGTCTGTCGGAAGCTCCTGCTCGGTCGCGGTTTCATAGGCGAGCTTGGCGCGGCTGCGGATCAGGGCGCGCTCCACGCCATCAAGCCTGGCCGCGCCGGCCTGATCGACGCGTACGGTGAATATGATTGCGGGCCGGTCGCCGTCAGGCAGCAGGCTGGCCGCTCCTTCGCTTAATGCAGGCGGATAGAGCGGCGCCTTGCCATCGGGCAGATATTGGGACGTGCCGCGGATCCAGGCTTCCGCATCCATCGCACCGCCATTAGGGACGAACCAGCCGACGTCCGCGATGGCATAATGCAGGATGAGGTCGCTTCCCGAGCTTTCTATCGCAAAGGCCTGATCGAGGTCGCGCGACTGCGCGGGATCCAAGGTGACGAAGGGCAGGGCGGTTCGATCGGCATGCTGATCCGGCCGGCGGCGCGCCACCACTTCCGCTTCGGCCTCGGCAGCTGGCGGAAAGGCTGCAGGCAGCTGGAACTGGGTCCGGATCGCCTCCAGCCCCTCGGCCAGCACGCATTGCGGGTCGCGAATCGTCCTCAAGCGACTAGAGCCATCCGAATTTCCGGAACCGCCGGTAAAGCACGGCGCAAATCACCAGGATCACCGCGACCACGATGAAGTAGCCATATTTGGCGTGCGTTTCCGGCATATTCTCGAAGTTCATGCCGTAAATGCCGGCGATCGCGGTCGGTACTGCCAGGATCGCCGCCCAGGCCGCGAGCTGGCGGGTGATGGTGCCCTGCCGCTGCTGCTCGAGCAGGGAACTGAGCTCGAACACGCTGGTCAGCACTTCGCGCAGGCCATCGACCCTTAGCTGAACCCGGCGGATATGGTCCTGCACATCACGGAAATAGACCCGCGCTTCATTGTCGATGCAAGGCAGCTCCTGCCGAGCCAGCTTTTGCGCAACTTCCCCCATCGGGCCCAGCACCCGCTGGAAGCGGATCAGCTCACGGCGGACGTCGAAAATCCGATTGATTTCCTGACGATCGAGGAAGCTGTCGACCGCCTTTTCCTCCATCGCCAGCACCTCTTCCTCGAGGTCCTCGATCAGCGGTACGTAGCCGTCGATGATGTAGTCGAGGATGGCGTGGAGCAGGTAATCGACGCCATGCACGAGGAGGCGCGGCGATTTCTCCAGCTGTTCGCGCAGCGCGGTGTGGGCGCGGGTCGATCCGTGCCGGACGCTGATGATGTGGCTATGGCCGACGAATATGGCGGTCTCGCCATAGTCGATATGGTCGTCCTGCAGGTGCGCGGTTCGGGCGACGACAAACAGCTGGTCGTCATAGATGTCGATCTTGGGCAGCTGGTCGCCCTTGATGGCGTCCTCCACGGCCAGCGGGTGCAGCCCGTAGCAATTGGCGAGGCTGTGCATTTCCTCGACCGTCGGGTCGGCGACGCCGATCCAGACGAACTCGCTTTTGACATCGCGGCAGTCGATCCGTTCGTCGATCGACACCGGCCGGATGCGATGTCCGTCACGGTAGAGATAGGCGGCGACGACGGTCATGCACGCTTCTTAGGGCGGCAGGGTTACCGCGCCAAGGAGTCCTTTGGCGCGGCAACGCGGCGCCGGATCAAATCAGGAAGTCGGATCCGGTGAGAGTGACCGGCGCGACAATCGTTATCTCCATGTCGGCGCCAAAAACACCGTCGGTGTCCACATAGATCGTCGTGACGGTGGTCGTTCCGTTGTTATAGGTCATATAGCCGAACTGGCCCGCGCCAACCTGGCCAGCCCCTGCAATCGCACCAACAAAGTCTGCAGCATCGAAGTTGAATGCCGTCAGATCGATCTTGTCGCTTCCCTGCTGGAAATCGAAGATGAAGTCGCCCGTGTCGGTGGCTTTTTGATAGACGAAAATGTCGTTGCCATCGCCTCCGGTCAGAAGGTCCTGTCCGTTACCTCCATTGATGACGTCATTCCCGTCTTGGCCATCGATCGTATCGCGACCCGACCCGCCATAAATGGTGTCATTGGAGGCCCCGCCCGAGTTTGGATCGCTGTTGCCGAAGATCGTGTCGTTGCCAGAGCCCCCGTAAATCGTGTCGTCGGAGTTGCCACCATAAATGAAATCATCGCCTCGTTGGCCATAAAGCGACACGTCCGCGCCGTTCTCGCCGTAGATGTGATCACCGCCATTGTGGCCATAAACTTGGTCGGGGCTATTGCCAGCGTAGATCGTATCTGCCCCATTTGACCCTTCCAATACGTCTGTCCCGTTTGGCCCCGATCCAGGCGCCATAATCACGAGACTTCCAGCGACGCTTCCCGAATGATCATCGTCGTGGTCGTTCACGTCCAGCGCATTGCTTAGCGGCGGCGGCGTGTAGGTAAAATCCGTGTGGCCGTTGATGGTGATGTTCACAACCTTGGTCGTTCCATCCGCGGTAGTCACGGTGAAGCTGTCGGAAAGCGATTGCAGATTGTTCAGCGCGTTGACCGTCCCATTGCCGTTGTTGAGCGAGTACACCCAGTTTCCGGCTGCATCGATGGTAAAGGTGCCGTAGCCGTTGGCCGATGCCGTCTGGCTCGAAACGACCGTCCAGGAATCGTTTACGCCGTCTACATCCGTCGAATTGAGGTTGCCGCCCACCGTGTTCGGAACGGCGTCTTCCACCACAGTACCGCTTGAAGTGCCGGTGATCACGGCCGGATCATTGACCGCTGCCAGATTGAACTGAAGGGTTGCCGGGACGGACCCGCCCTGGCCGTCGATCACGCTGTAGCTGAGCGTCACTGGGCCATTGTAATTCAGCTCTGGCTGGATCGTGAAAGTGCCATCGCCATTGTTGACCACCGTGCCATGGTTGGCGCTCAGGCCCGACACATTCAGCACCGTACCATCGTCGACGTCGGTAAAGCCCTGGAGCAGGCTCACCTTGCTGACGATGTAATTCTGGTCCTCCGTCCCGGCGGCAAGGCTCGCTTGCGCTGCGGTGAGGGCAGGGTTGTCGTTGACCCCTGTGACCGTGATCTTGAGCTCGCCGGTATCGCTGCCGCCCAGGCCGTCGCTGACCGTATAGCCGACCGTCACCACCGCGGTCGCTCCGG
>Ga0310890_10000049_pt1 | contig 28671 bp, 26 predicted proteins | sample T20D3metaG_FD_203751 | JGI IMG/M metagenome (GOLD analysis project Ga0310890, IMG submission 203751) | Lab incubated soil microbial communities from West Virginia University Organic Research Farm, Morgantown, WV, United States - T20D3 | ecosystem: Environmental > Terrestrial > Soil >... | reverse complement strand
AGCGGATGCGGAGGCTTACCTCGCCCGCCTTGAAAGCTATGCCGTCCAGCTCGACGGCGAGCTTGGCCGACTGAAAGCTGCTGCGGGGAAGGGCCTGATTGCTCCCGCCTTCCTGATTGACAAGGCCACCAAGCAAATGGCGCTGAGCGTCCGGGGCGCACGCGAGGGCGGCGGACTGGTCGAAAGCCTCGAACGGCGGACCAAGGGCATCCCCGGCGACTGGGCGGCCCGCGCGCGTGCAATCGCGCAGCAGAAGATTGCTCCAGCGCTCGAACGGCAGTTGGCGGAACTGACCGCCCAGCGCACCAACGCAACAATGGACGCCGGCATGTGGGCGCGGCCGCATGGGCCGGAATTCTATCGCTGGGCGCTTCGCGCTTCGACCACGACTAGGATGACGCCGGACGAAATCCACCAGATGGGGCTCGACCAGGTCGCCGAACTGCATGGCAGGATGGACGTCATCCTGAAGAGCCTCGGCTATAGTCAGGGCACGGTCGGCGCCCGCATGACCGCCCTGTCCAACGACCCGCGGTACAAGTTCGCGGAAGGCGATCCGGGCCGGGCCGAGATCATGGCCTTCATCCAGGAAAGGCTGACGATCATCCGCGCCCAGCTGCCGCGCGCGTTCCGCACTATGGTTCGCGGCAACCTCGAGGTGAAGCGGCTGCCACCTGAGGAAGAACCCGGCGCCCCCGGAGCCTATGGAGGTGCCGGCTCGATCGACGGGTCGATCCCGGGCAAGTTTTGGATCAACCTCCGCACCACCGACCTGCACCGCAAGTACGACCTCCCCGATCTGGCTCATCACGAAGCGATTCCGGGCCATGTCTGGCAGGGCGAATATTCGAACCAGCTGCCGCTGATCCGGGCCCAGCTGGCGTTCAACGCTTACTCCGAAGGCTGGGCGCTCTATGCCGAGCAGCTGGCCGACGAACTCGGCGTCTATGACGATTTCGTCGTCGGACGGCTCGGCTACCTGCAGAGCCTCGCTTTCCGCGCGATCCGGCTGGTGGTCGACACCGGCATTCACCACAAGCGTTGGACGCGTGAGCAGGCCGTCCGATACTTCGTCGAGACCAATGGCTCCAAGCCGGAAGAAGTGGCGAGCGAGGTCGACCGCTATTGCAGCTGGGTCGGCCAGGCCTGCGGCTACAAGATCGGCCACACTGAGATCGTCCGTCAGCGCGGCCGCGCCCAAAAGGCATTGGGCTCGCGTTATGACCTGCGCGATTTCGACGACGCCGTGGTCAAGGGCGGCAATGTGCCGATGGACGTGCTGGCCAAGAACATCGACGAATATATTGCGACGGCGAAGGCTTAGGGCAGCGCCGCCAAGTCTGGCTCGATCCACGCTCGCCGAGCCTCAATGCTCATCAACCGATTCTTCGACCAGAAGCGCAGCGGCCAGTCGCGACGGCCCATCGGGGTCATCAGCAGCTCGTTGACCAGGTCATGGATCGGTCGGCCCACGTCCGCCTCGTCGAGGAACAGGCGAATGCCGCGCAGGTAAGCGCGGGTGATGGTGTCGTGATAGCCCTCGCTGTCGCTGTTCGGCGTTCCAGCGCTTTCATTGTAGCGCGAGATGATCCCCTTGAGCTCGATATCGAGGTCGATCTCGGGGTGCTTTAGGACGAGATATGTCGTCGCTGCGAGATGGGCTTCATGGGTCCACTCCTGGCGCGGCAGGGTACGGGCGAGCAGGCCCTCACCAACATGCGCGACGGAATCGTCGGACAGGAAATGGCGTACGGGAAATTCGGTCATCGATCGGACTTTCTTGGAAGAAGGAGCCCGATCTGATGACCGGGCAATCAGGCGGCCGCCGTCACTTGCGGCCCCGATTGTCGCACGCCTTCATCCACATGCTCCGCGAACTCGGCGAAGTTCTCGACGAACAGGTCGACGAGCTTGGCCGCGGTGCGGTCGTAATCGCCCTTGTCGGCCCAGGTCGAACGCGGGTCGAGGATCGAATTGTCGACCCCCGGCACTGCCACCGGCACGTCGAAACCGAAATTGGGATCCTTGCGGAACTCCACATTCTTCAGGCTGCCGTCCAGCGCCGCATTCAGCAGGGCGCGGGTCTCCTTGATCGGCATGCGCTTTCCGGTGCCATATTTGCCGCCGGTCCAGCCGGTGTTGACCAGCCAGCAATCGACGCCGCCCTTGGCGATCCGCTCCTTCAGCAGATTGCCGTAGACCGACGGATGGCGCGGCATGAACGGCGCACCAAAGCAGGTGGAAAAAGTCGCTTCCGGCTCGGTCACGCCGATTTCGGTGCCGGCGACCTTGGCGGTATAGCCGCTGAGAAAGTGGTACATCGCCTGGTCCGGAGTCAGCTTGGCAATCGGCGGAAGAACACCAAACGCGTCGGCGGTGAGCATGACTACGTTCTTAGGCACCGGCCCCATATTCTTTTCGGAAGAATTGGGGATGAACTCGATTGGATATGCACCGCGGCTATTCTCGGCGAGGCTGTTATCGTCGAGATCGAGCTCGCGAGTCACCTCGTCCATCACGACATTCTCGAGCACCGTTCCGAACCGCTTGGTGGTGGCATAGATCTCGGGTTCGCTCTCGGCCGACAGGCGGATCATCTTGGCGTAGCAGCCGCCTTCGAAGTTGAAGACTGCCGTGTCCGACCAGCCATGCTCGTCGTCCCCGATCAAGGTTCGATTGGGATCGGCCGACAGGGTCGTCTTGCCGGTGCCTGACAAGCCAAAGAAAATCGCCGTGTCGCCCTTGGCGCCGATATTGGCCGAGCAATGCATCGGCATGATGCCATCGACCGGCAGGAGATAATTGAGCAGTCCGAAAACCGACTTTTTCATCTCTCCGCCATATTCGGTTCCGCCAATCAATATCAGCTTTTCACTCAAATTGACCGCGATCACCGTCTCGCTGCGGCAACCATGTTTGGCAGCATCAGCACGGAAACTCGGCAGGTCGATGATGGTGAACTCCGGCACAAAGCTCGACAGCTCTTCGGTCCCCGGCCGCACCAGCATCGTGCGGATGAAAAGGTTGTGCCACGCATATTCGTTGATGACGCGGACGTTGACGCGATGCTCGGGCTGCGACCCGCCAAACAGGTCGGCTACGAACAGCGTTTCGCGCGTCTTCAGATGGGTCAGGAAATCGGCCTTGAGCGCCGCGAAAGCCTCCGGGCTCATCGGCTTGTTCGACTTGCCCCACCAGACGGTATTTTCGGTCTCGGCATCGCGGACCGTGAACTTGTCCTGGGCGGAGCGGCCGGTGTGCTTGCCGGTCTTGACAACGATCGGGCCGTCCTTGGCCAGCTTGCCTTCGCCGCGCGACACTGCCTGTTCGACCAGAGGTGAGGTCGTCAGGTTCCAGTGGACGGTCGCCGAGGTCTCAATGCCCTGGGCTTCCAGCCGGTGCGCGGGGGTGCGCTCGCTCACTCCGATTCTCCCTTAAATATCAAGGGCGACGCCCTGCCCCGGACGCCGCCGCCTCGCGATGCGACGGGCCTATACATATCACAGGGGTTCGGGTCAAAGCGACTGGAAGGGCCTTGACAGCTTGTCTCGCCTGCAAGCGATGGCTATCGCTCAGCGCCGGAGCCTAAGGAGCCGGAATGAGCCCAGTGATCGCGCTCGTCGATGACGATCGCAACATCCTGACATCGGTGTCGATCGCGCTTCAGGCCGAGGGCTTCCTGACACGCGTCTATACCGACGGCCAGGCGGCGCTCAGGGCCTTCGCCGAAAACCCACCCGATCTAGGCGTATTCGATATCAAAATGCCCCAGATGGACGGGATGGAGTTGCTCCGCCGAGTGCGTGAAATGGGCGGGGAGCCCGGCGGCATGCCGGTCATATTCCTAACGTCCAAGGATGACGAGCTGGACGAGGCGCTGGGCCTGGCGATGGGCGCCGACGACTATATCTCGAAACCATTTTCCCAACGGCTGCTGATTGCCCGCATCCGCGCCCTGCTCCGTCGCCAGGATCTTGCCCGTGGAGCAACCACAGCTTCCGAATCCGGCGAGGAAGAGCCGCCGCTGATCGAGCGCGGTCGCCTGGTCATGGATTCAGCCCGTCACAAGGTACGCTGGGATGGTAAGGACGTCACGCTCACCGTCACCGAATTCCTGATCCTGGAGGCGCTTGCCCAGAGGCCCGGGGTGGTCAAGTCACGTAACCAGCTGCTCGACATCGCCTACCAGGACGACGTTTATGTCGATGACCGTACCATCGACAGCCACATCAAACGGATCCGCCGCAAGTTCCGCGGTGTCGATCCCGAATTCGATGCTATCGAGACCCTTTATGGCGTCGGATATCGCTTCGGAGAAGAATGAGGAGGGCGACCTCGTCCTGACCTGGTCGGGACGATGGACCCTCGCCCACCGCATCCTTGCGGTGAACGTTTTGACGCTCGTGCTGGTCGGCCTCTCCATCGTTTACCTGGACAGCTACCGCAACCGGCTGGAGAAAGAGCGCGTCCACAAAGTGGAGGCGCAGGCCGGCCTGGCGGCCGCTGCATTACCTGGTTTCGAAACGGCCGAGCGGCAAGCGATGCTCGCCAGCCTAGGTCGCCAAAGCGACACGAGAATGCGTGTCTATGATGCCGACGGCGTACTCCAGCTCGACAGCTGGCGAACGGCCAAGCCGACCTACCGGCTCCGCGATCCGACCACGCAGAAATGGACCAAGGACGTTGCGCGAGCACTGGACCGCGGATTCAATGCCTTGGTCGGCGAGGAGACGCCCGAAGATTTTGTCGAGCCGGCGATTGACCGAGCGCAGGCTTGGCCGGAGGTTATGGAAGCCCGCCAGCGGGGCAAGATCCGAACCGAAATAAGACAGGCACCTGAACTGACCCCAGTCTTCTCGGCGGCCGCGCCGATTGCCGGTGGCTCGACCCTTTTGGTCACTGACAACGATCGCGATTTTACCCACCGCGTTCGCAAGCAGCGCGGGTCACTTCTCATCGCGCTGGGCTGCGTCGCCGGATTGTCGATCCTCCTCTCGCTATTCCTGGCCCGGACGATCGTCAGGCCATTGCGCCGTATCGCCATGGCCGCCCACCGGGTTCGCCTCGGACGGGCGCGCGAGGTCAAGGTGCCTCGCCTGCCCTCCCGGACGGACGAGATCGGCCTGCTTGCCCGCTCGATCAGTGACATGAGCCAGTCACTGAGGCATCGGATCGACAATATCGAGGCGTTCGCCGCCGACGTAACCCATGAACTCAAGAACCCGCTCGCTTCCCTTCGTTCGGCCGTCGACGGCCTGGAACGGATCGAGGATCCGGCGTTGCGCAAGCAACTGATCGACGTAATTCGCCAGGATGTGGTCAGGCTGGATCGTCTGATCAGCGACGTCGGCGAGGCCGCCCGGACGGACGCGGAGCTGGCCCGTGCCCGGTTCGAGCCGGTCGATCTCGGCCAACTCATCGAGCAGCTAGTCGCGGCCTGGGAGACAAGGCGCGAAACCGGCAATGTGCGGCTGGCCTTCGCCCGCCCGCGCCGCGCCAGCGCGATCGTCATGGGCGAACCCGGCCGTCTTGCTCGCGCCATCGACAATATCATCGACAATGCGATCAGCTTTTCACCGCCCGGCGGGCTGGTCGAGATTGCCGCGACCCATGTCGGGGAGGAAATCCGGATCCGCATCGACGACGAAGGGCCGGGCGTCCCCGAGGAGCTGCGTGAGGCGATTTTTAACCGCTTCCATTCAGTAAGACCAGAGGCCGAAGGCTTTGGCCGCCATTCGGGACTGGGCCTGGCGATCGCCCGCGCGATCGTCGAGGGTCATGATGGGGAGATCGATGTGGCTCACCGCGACGACGCGCCTTCGGGCGCCCGTTTCACCATCATCCTGAAGGCTGCGGATCGCGCATGAGCGGGCCGCGTCTCAGCTCCGAAAACCTTCACTCATCCACCGTTGCGCTGGACGGTCGCGCGGTATTGATTTCCGGCCCATCCGGGTCGGGCAAGTCCGATCTCGCCCTTCGGATGCTCGACCGCGGCTTCACCCTGGTCAGCGACGACCGCACCATTCTTCGCCGGCTTGGCGGAAAGCTGATTGCGTCAGCGCCCGACTCGATCAAGGGAAAACTCGAGGTGCGCGGCGTCGGCATTGTCGAGATGAAAACGGTCGCGAACGTGCCGGTAGCCCTGGTGGTGGAGCTGACAAGCGAAATCCCACGGATGCCCGACGACGACCAGGAACGGCTGATCCTCGGTGCCGGCATTCCCCTGATCAACGTCGACGCCCTGACTGCATCCGCGCCATCGAAAGTGGCATTGGCACTCGAGCGGCTCGGTCTTAAATTCTAACCGGTGCCTAACCGCCAAACCGCCTTGCCCAGACTGCTTCTCGTCACCGGCATGTCCGGCGCCGGCAAATCGACCGTCCTCGATGCGCTGGAAGACATGGGCTGGGATTGCGTCGACAATCTCCCCACCGCACTGATCGAGCAATTCGTCCATGGCGAGCGCGAGGCGCGCCAGACGGTGCCGGTAGCGGTGGGTATGGACGTCCGAAGCCGGGGCTTTGACCCCTGGGACGTCCCAGAACTCATCCGTTCGATCAAGGGCGTCACGCCGGAAATTCTTTATCTGGATTGCGCCGGCGCCGAACTGGTCCGCCGCTATGACGAGACCCGCCGACGGCATCCGCTGGCTCCCGATCGGCCGGCCGAGGACGGCATCGCCCGCGAGCGGGACCTTACTGGCCCGCTTCGCCGAATCGCCGATGTGGTAATCGATACGACCGACCTGACGCCTACAGAGCTGCGGGAAGAGTTGCTGCGCCGCTATGGCGGGGACATCGACCAGCCGGTGCTGACGATTGCCTCGTTCGGCTTTGCCCGGGGCATATCCCGCGCCGCAGACCTGGTTTTCGACATGCGTTTCGTCGCCAATCCGCATTGGATCGATGAGCTCCGGCCTCTCACAGGCGAAGATCAGGCCGTCCGCGACTATGTCGCCGAGGATTCGGCCTGGGCCGAAACCATCGGCCGGATAGAGACGCTATTAATCGATTTAATTCCCCGCTATTGGGCCGCCGGCAAAAGCTATCTGACGGTGGCATTCGGCTGTACGGGAGGGCGTCACCGGTCGGTGGCTGCGGCAGTCGAAATGGCAGAGCGGTTGCGCGGCGCGGGTTTTTCCCCGAATGTCCGCCATCGCGACCTCCTGTCGCCGCCGAGCGATACGATTGAAGGTTCACCCGCGGATCCAGGGGCGCGGGCGAGTGACAAAGCGGGTGAGTGAATGATCGGATTAGTGCTGGTGACTCACGGCCGACTGGCGGCCGAGTTCATCACAGCAATGGAACATGTGGTCGGCCCCCAGCAGGCGGTCGAGGGCATCTGCATTGACGCCGAAGACGATATGGAAATGCGCCGTACGGAAATCGCCGACGCAATCCAGCGTTGCGACCAGGGCGAGGGGGTCATCATCCTCACCGACCTGTTCGGCGGAACCCCCTCCAACCTCGCCATCAGCCTGATGAAAAGCGAGAATGTCGAGGTGATCGCCGGCGTAAACCTGCCGATGCTGATCCGCCTCGAAGGGGCGCGCAAGGCCATGAGCGTCCGGGCTGCCGTAGCGGCGGCCAGGGAAGCAGGACGTAAATATATCTCGGTCGCTTCCGAGATTCTCGGCGAGGCCGCCGCTTGAGTTGCATCTCGAAGACCATCGAGATCACCAACAAGCGCGGGCTCCATGCCCGGGCCAGCGCCAAGTTCGTCAATGTCGCCGCCGGGCTCACCGCCAGGGTTGAGGTGGAGAAGGACGGCAACCGGGTAGTCGGGACCTCGATCATGGGATTGATGATGCTCGGGGCGGCGATGGGCGATTCGATCACCATCCATTGCGAAGGCGAAGGCGCCGAAGCAGCGATGGTCGAGCTTGCGGAATTGGTCGAAGGGCGCTTTGGCGAGGAATAATGCCTCGCCAGATAACCTCCTTTTCGAACGAGACGGTGAAACGCCTGAGGGCGCTACGCGACAAGAAGGCGCGCAAGTCGGAGGGGCTGTTCCTCGCGGAGGGGCTTCGAATTCTCACCGAAGCGCGGGACAGCGGCCGGCTGCCCGAAATTATCGCCTACTCCGCGGCCGGCGGAGTGCACCCGCTGGCATCGGAGATCATTGTCGCTGCAGAGGCGCGAGGTGCGGACGTGATCGAGACCACGCCCGACATTCTTTCCAAGATGAGCGGCAAGGACAATCCGCAGGCGATTCTCGGCGCCTACCGCCAGCCCGACACGTCGCTGGCGGCGATAGACCGCGATGCTTCGCCGCTGTGGATCGTCGCCCAGGCGCTGCGCGACCCCGGCAATATCGGCACCATATTAAGGACCGGCGATGCCACCGCCGCCGGTGGGCTGATCCTGATCGACGACAGCGCCGATCCCTATTCGGTCGAGGCGGTGCGGGCGTCGATGGGAGCCATTTTCACGCAAGCGGTCGCAACCGCCCGGTGGGAGGAGTTTCTGCCATGGCTGAGATCCGGGCCCGGCCAGCTGGTCGGCACCAGCCTCAATACGGCCAACGATTATCTCGACGCGACATATGAGCAGCCGTGCTTCCTGCTGATCGGCAATGAGAGCCAGGGCTTGCCGGAAGCCTATGAAGCGGAATGCGACCTGCTGGTGAAGATGCCGATGTCAGGCAAGGCCGACAGCCTCAATGCCGCGGTTGCGGCGGCGGTAATGGCCTTTCAGCTTAGAGCAAGCTGGCGGAACCCATAACCAGCCTGGGAGGTTTGTTCCGCCATGAAAACGATCGCCACTGTACCGCTTTTCCTGCTCGCTCTGACTGGCTGTGAGCCCTACGGTTACGGCCAGCAACCTGGCTATCCGCCTAACCCGCAGGGACCGCAGGGCTATCCCGAGCCCGGCTACCCGCAACCGGGCTACCCCAATCCGGGGTACCCGCAGCCTTATCCGCCGACCGGCTACCCGCAGCCTGGCTATCCACAGGGCGGACCGCCGATGCCTCCGGGCGGTCCGGTCTATCCGGGCCAGGGCCAGCCCGTTCCCGCGCCGAGCTACCCAAGCGGCGAGACGACCTACCGCGCGGTCGGCACCGAGCCTTTCTGGGATCTGGAGATCGGACGCGAGCTGATCTTTACCGATCGCGGCAACAGCGTCAGCGTCAACGACCCGACCCCGACCGCGATCAATGGGGTCGCCGGCGAAACCTACCGGACGCAGCGCCTGGAAGTGAATATCGTCCACCGCCAGTGCAACGACGGCATGAGTGACCGCAGCTATCCCGACACAGTCGATGTCCGGGTCGACGGCCGGCAGCGCTATCGGGGCTGCGGCGCGCCGATCGCCTATTTCAATGAGACCAGCGAGACCGGGCAGCCGAACAATCCGGCCCAGTCCAACTACCCGCCACAGTCCAACTACCCGCCACAGTCCAACTATCCGCCACAGGGCAACTATCCGCCGCAGACCAATTATCCGCCGCAGACCAATTATCCGCCTCAGCAGAATTACCCCAGTCCGGGGAATTATCCGGGACAGCCCAACTATCCCGGAGCCGGCAATTATCCTGCACCGGGCAATCCTGGCGCAATGATGCTTGGCGGCACGAACTGGCGCGTCGCGGCGATCAACGGGCGGCCCGTTCCGCCGCAGAATTTCTACATGAATTTCATGCCGGACAATCGGATCGGCGCGAAGTTCGGCTGCAACTCCATCAGCACGAGCTACAGCCAACAGGGCTCAACGCTGACAACCGGCCCGGCGATGATGACCCGCATGGCGTGCCCGGACATGAACTTTGAAAACCAGGGTTCCAGGGTGCTCGCCAAGGAAATCACGGTGTCGGGTTTCGGCAACCATCTGACGCTGACCAACGCCAACGGGACGATCGACCTGGTGAGAGCGCACTAGGCGGTCGCGCCACGGCCGAATGTTCACTATGTTCACGGTGCCCAAGGGAGCTTGCAAACGGCTGCTCCCTTGCCGTCGTGATTGGGAATTCGTTTCGATTCGTCTTTCAAAGAGCCCGCGGCTGGCTGGCAAATGAATTCCTACATGGCGAGCGAAATGATCAGGCCGCGGCGTCGTCTTCGTTGGCGGATGGCGGCGGCAGGGTTTTGTCGTCCCCGAAGCGCGCCAGCGCCTCAACCGGTTGCACCACCTCGATCTCGCGCGCACTGGGCTCGATGTTGAGGTCGCGAAACTTGCGTGCGGTGACCAGCGAGCGGCTCTCGAAGCTGGAGACGAAACTGTTGTAATTATTGACGGCGGTAGTCAGCCCGCTGCCGACCTTGCGCAGGTCCGAGGCAGCCTTGGCCAGCCGGTCATAAAGTTCCTTGCCGAGTTCGCCGATCTGCCGCGCTTCCTTGGCCAGCTTTTCCTGCCGCCACACCGCGGCGACCGTTCGGGCAATGGCGATCAGGTTGGTAGGCGTTGCCAGCAGCACCCGCCGATCGAATGCATAGTCCCACAGCTTGCCGTCTTGCTCGAGCGCGGCGGAAAGGAAGTGCTCGCCGGGAATGAACATCACGACATAGTCAGGCGCGTCGTCAAACTGCGCCCAATAGGCCTTGTTGCCGAGCGTGTTCACATGGTTCTTGATGGCTGCGGCATGTGCGTCGAGATGCAGGGCGCGCTCGGCTTCGTCGACTGCGCCGAACGCGTCCTGGTAGCTATTCAGGCTGACCTTGGCGTCGATCACCAGGCTCTGGCCGCCGGGTACCCGGACGATGACGTCGGGGCGAAGCCGGCCGCCGTCTTCGTCGGACCGACTTACCTCGGTTTCGAAATCGCAATGTTCGCTGAGGCCGCAGCTCTCGAGCACGTTGCGAAGCTGCTGCTCACCCCAGCGTCCGCGGGCCTTGGGTGCGTTGCGGAGCGCGTTGACCAGCTTGGCGGCCTCCGCCGAGACCCTCTCCGTACCGCTCTTCATTGCCTCGATATGGCCGGAGAGCAGGCCGAAATCCTTGCGACGCTCCTCCTCGACCTTCGTTACCGCCTCCTCGTAACGCTGCAGCCTTTCGTGGACCGGCTGGAGCAGGGCCTTAAGGTTGGTGCCGGCGCTTTCTTCCGACTGGCGAAAGCGCTGGTCGGCGCGCTCCAGGAACTGCTTCTGAGCGCTCTCGAGCAGCTTGCCGCCCACCTCGGCAAATTGTGCGGACAATTCTTCGCGCGCCTTCGACAGTTCGGCGACCTTCTCCTCAAACGCCTTCTCACGTTCGACCTGAGCGGCACGAAACGCAGCGAGCTCCTGCACCGCAGCCCGGTTGGAATCGCGTTCCTTGACTACCTCATCGAGCTGCATGCGGAGGGATTCGGCGGTCGCCCTGCCCTGCTCTCCGCCGCGCGATCCAAGCAACCAGCCAATCAGCGCGCCGAAGGCCAGCGCGACGATTGCAACGATGATCAGGCTGGCATCCATCGGCCTCTCCAAAACGCGGAACGAAATATGAACATATCCGCCTTTGGAGGCCGTCTCAAGTGTCGGATTTCACCGTGTTTGGGTGCCGGGTGCGGTAGTCGTGGACCAGCTTGACGCCTTGAACCGCCTTGGCGCGGGCGGCTTGCAGCGTCTCCAAATGGAATCTGTTCTGTGGCTCGTCAGCGCAAAGTTCGATCTGAGCGGTCAATTGCTCCACAAGCAGGTGGAAGTCGGCCTCGATCCGAGATGCGTCGTCGATCATGGATGGCCTCCTGCCCCGGCCCAGAGGGCCGATTCTAACAGCCGCGTTTGAGGAATTTTACAATTTTATGACAAATATTGTCGAACTTGCGACAGAGCAGTCCAGCGGGAACTGCTTATGACTGACGGCCGGTAATCACTTCTCAAGCAGTGGTGTTTACGATGTCATTGGAGTCCTCGGTGGGCTGGAGCGCAACGAATGTCGGACGTACAAGTGTTCGAGCGGGCAACATCTTCTTTCGCGGCCAGCCTCGCGCGGCGCGGGCACCACATCGTCTATCGCACGAACGCGGACAATCACTGCCCCGGCTGCGGCCGCTCGCAATGGTATATCGGACGGATCAGCGCCGAATGCGGATTTTGCGGGGCCGCCGTGCCGCTTGCAGAAGCAAGACACGACGACGTCGGTTCTAGCGGCAGCACTGCAACATCGCGCCCGCGAATTGCTGCCAGCACGGCAGACCAGCGACGCCATCCCAGGCTGCCAGCGAAAGGGCGCAAGCTAAAGCTGCTAATCGACGGGTCGCCGAGCAGCTTCGCATTGCACAACATCTCCGAAGGCGGCGCCATGGGTAATGGCGCATCGAACCTCAGTCCGGGCACCAACGTATACGTCCGCTTCGAAGGTGGGATCCTGGTACCCGCCGTGGTGAAGTGGACCGAAAATGGCCTGATAGGTTTGGCCTTCGATGCACCCATCATGCTTGACCGATCCGCCCAGCCGGCGAACTGACCTACTGAATTTCCAAGGGCCCTGTCCGGCCGCGCTTCGGGTCAATTGCTGGCCATAGGGGTCGAAAGCGGGCACTCGGCTAATGGCAGGTTTGGGTGGAAACCGGTCATTAGCGCGCAATCCTCAGGGGAAGTTCAAACGCTTGAGCAGTGCTGCATATCGCCGGTCGTTGCGGATCGGGTCGAGGAAGGGGTCCGTCTTCAGAGAGGTCAACCCCGCATCTTTTACCTGAATCGCATTGTCGAGTTCGGCGAAGGCGCCGTCCACGTTCCCCAACTGAACGTTGATCTGACTATATTGATAGCTCGGGTTAACGCCGTATAACTGCTTCAGCCGTGCCATCGTCCGTTCAGCTGCGGTAGCGTCGCCAGTCCGTGCGGCCACGATCGCTTCACCCGTCAGCCGAAACACATCATCGGCGGGCATCGCCTGATATTCGGCCCTGGCCGCGGCATACTGACCTGACAACGTCAGGCTGTCGCCGATAAGTATGTGGATGTTGAATCGATTTGGGGCGAGCTGCAGCCCCCGTCGCCCAACTTCGATTGCCTGCGGATAACGCCGCAAGACCGTCAGAGCCCGGGACTTTCTGTCGTAGGCGCGTGCGTTAAGCGGATCGAGCGCGATGAACCGGTCGGCAACCCGCAATGCCTCCGTCGCATCACCAAAGTAGGTCAGGTCGAAGGCAGACTCCGCCAATACGGCCGGGTCTTCGGGAGAAAGCGCGAGAGCCTGCTTGATCTGTGGCAACACGTTCGCGAACTGCAGGCGACTCCCTTCGATGTTGGCCAGAGCGGCATATGCCGAGCCCAGTCGTGGAGCGAGCGCAATGGCGCGTCGCGCGGCTGCATCGCCTTCCGCGAGTTGGTTGGCCGCCTCAGCCGGAGTCGAGGGATAATTCTGCGCTAGCCTCGCAAGCGCATCCGCCTTCTCGACGTAAGCAGTGGCATAGCCGGGATCTCGGGCAATTGCCTCATTTGCAAGCGCGATGCTCTTGCCGATCGCCTCGGCACCGCTGGCTTCGTTAGTGAGCTTCCTGCTTTGCAAGATGAAGTCCTGGGCGACGCTGTCGGCGGTGCCGCCGAGGGTGAGCGCGGCTCGACCGGCTTGCCCCAGCGCAATGCTCAGCGCCTGGGCGACATTGGCCGCGATGTCGGCTTGAATCTTGATCGCATCACCCGGGGCGCGGTCGTAGGTCTGCGCCCAGCGCTCGACACCATCCGAGCCGCTGACAAGCTGCGCGTTGACGCGAATGGTGTCCGGCGAGCGTCGGACGCTGCCGGTCAAAATGTTGGCCACGCCGAGTTTGGATGCGGCGGCCTCAGTATCGAGATCTTTGACCGCATCGGAGGAGGCTCGGCCGATCACCTGCATTCCAATCCGCGACAAGGCGGTGCGAAGTTCTTCCGCCACCCCTTCGGAGAAATAGGCCTGTTCCGGATCGTTGGACAGGTTGGCAAAGGGCAATACGGCGATCCGCTTGGCGTTGGCCGCTGAGGGCTTCAGAAGCAGCCATCCACCGGCTCCTGCTACGGCCACTGCCGCGACACCAGCGCCGCCCGCCACGACCGCACGCCGCGAGACTCGCGGCTCGGCAAAATGCGCTGGATCATGGGCGACGTCCTTGCCCGTAATGCGGCTCCGAACCGCGTCCGCAACGGCGCGGAAGCGCGGGTCGGTTCGGTCACCCTTCCAGCCGTGAAGCGACAGCGCCTGAACCTCGCCGAAGCCGAGTGGCGGCTCGACCGCTTCGAGACGGACCGGCAAATAGGTACCGCGTTTTCGCGCTCGCGTGGCCTCATCCCGCACGAAGTCTCCGTCGTGACCGACCGAGCGCTTGGTCCACGCAACCATTACGCATTTTGCGGCGTCGAGATGATCCTGGATGTCTTCGCGCCAGTGGGTCCCGCCGCCGATATGAGCGTCCCACCACACGCTGAAGCCTTCCGCCTCCAGCGCAGCGACCAGTGGCTCGACCCGACGCCGATCTTCCGCCTTATACGAGACGAAGACGTCTGCCGCAGAACTCGTCATTGCCGTCCCCCGCAATGGATCGCCTGATCGACATTAGGTCAAAGTCGCGGATTAACAAGCGTTTGGATTCCGCGCCGTCAACCGTCAGTGTCTAATGACCGCAATGGGTCGAAAGCGGTCATTAGCCGGTCGTAGGTTTGCTAGGACGTGGCCGACATAGCGTCTGCCAGGCTTGTTATGGGCGCCGGCCGCCGGCGGTAATGCTGTTCCGTCGTGGGTTCCCGCGTCAGCATATTGTCGCTCACTGCGGACAGAAAAAGGGGCGGGATTGCTCCCGCCCCTTCCAAATCCGTCCGCTAGGCGGAACGAGATATTGGTGGTGCCAGTCGGCCTAGATCACGCCGTGGACGCCAACCAAGGTGATGCTGTCGGACTCGTTCAGACTGAGAACCAGGTCGGCCGAGCTATCAAGCGACAAGCTCGAAACGCTGCTGAAGGAACCGGCATAATAGGTTTGCGAATGACCGCCATAATCCAGCACTAGAATATCCTCGGCCGGATTAAAGTCGGTGACCATGTCGTGCCCGCCGCCAACGCTGAGTACGAAAACATCCGCGCCCGCACCACCGGTCAGGATGTCGTTGCCGCCCTCGCCATAGATAAAGTCATTTCCACGCCCACCGTCGATCGTATCGGCAACCATGGACCCATGTAGCGAATCGGCTTTGCTAGTACCTTTGAGGCGCATTTAGTCCCTCCCCAGAAAAACAGAATTTACGCCTTACATGGGGAAGTAATATCCGACCTATGGTTAATGGACAATCACAATTGAGCATTTATTTGCAGTTAACCAACTATAACTATTAGGAAAAAAACAAAAGTCCTTGGTTATGTTATTATTAAATCGAATGTCATTAACCATTTATTTCAACGCGGCTAGCGCTCTTCTACTGTTGGGTGAGCTGCTTTGCTCGTAAGCCCACGACAAAGCGGCGCCATCCCCAGGGATGACGCCGCAGTTGCGAACCAGGCGAACGGTGACGTTTAGATAATCGACGCTCCGTCGCCCAGGATATCGACGGTGAGGGTCTGCGACCCCGTCGTATCGCCATCGAAGTCGATCACCTTGACCCCGAAGTTGAGTTCGCTGTCCGGGGTGATCAGGGTGAGGAAGCCGATGTTGACGATCTTGAACACGTCGCCATCCCAGGTACCGCCGTTATTCTTGCCCGAATCCTGGATGGCGTTGAGGCCGACCAGCGTCGAGGGGCTTCCGCCACCCGCACCGATCGCGCCGTTGAGGTTGATGCCTTGGCCGGTCACGCCCTCGGTCGACGCAAGAACCTGCGCTCCGCTAATCGTCCAATTGTCCGTCAGAGAAATGTTGTAGTCGTTGCTTTCGATGACCACGAGCCCGTCGTTGTTGTCGAGCGTGCCGGTGAATCCGAACGACGCCGGAATCTGGCTGGCCTGGGCCTTATGGAAGATGTCGCTATACTGGACGACCACGGCGCGGGTCGTGGTGATGCTCGGATCGTTGGCGTCCTGTAGCTTGAGGATCACGACCAGGTCTTCGCCATTGTCGAGGCCATCGAACTCGATGAAGATCGTCGACGTCGTCGCCTTGTCGATGCCGGCCGGATTGATGAAGCCTTCCGGATTATCCTCGTAAAAATTGAAGTCGAGCACTTCACCCGATTGCATGGTGTCACCCGCGACACCCGCCGCGGTGCCGGACACGCTCACCCAAGTCGCCGATTGAGTGAAAAGTTCGCCATCCACAAAGGCGTCGTCATCGCCATTGCTCCACAACTCACCCGGGCTGAGAGCGTCGAGGTTATGGTTGTTGCCTATTTGGGACTGTTGGGCGCCGTTGCCGTCGGTGCCGCCGTTGGTTTCCTGGTCGCCGGTAAATTGAACGAAAAAGTTTTCGGCCAGCGCCGCGACCGTGACCGGTGGCGAAGAACCCGTCTCTGTTGCGGTCCCTTCGATATAGCCGGTGAAACCAACGCCTGCGTCGTTAAGCGACAGCACGCCGAAGCTTGCGATCGGAGCGTTGAGGCTGATGCTGTAGGTGCCGTCGTCCTTGTCGAAGATCAGCGTGCCCGTGGCATTGGTCGTGCTGCCTGTGGTGGGGTTCGACACGTAGCTGAAGGAGAAGTTGAACTGCGCAGATAGATCGTCCTCGGAGACCCATGAGATAGCCCGGTTGGTGATCACGCTACCGGCGCCCGTCCCGACCGTGCCGCTGGTGAAGTTGACGAGTAGGTCCGAACCTGGCCCTGGGCCGCCGGCCGGGTCGCTGTAGGAGTCGCGGTCGTCGAACCCGATCGAGTAGCTGAACACGCCGCTGCCGCCGGGAGTCGGGTTGTCACTGTTGTTGTAGATTATGTCGTTGGCCGAATCCAACGAGTTGATCGCCGGACTATCGTCGTCGACCGTCATCACCAATTTGTCGGCCGTGGCGAACGCCGTGTCGCCGTCGCCGTCGCTGACGTACAGGACGGCCCCAAGGTTGAGCGTGATCTCATTCTCGAACGACGTACCGGCCGGCGGCGCGGCATGGTCGAGCTGGTCGATCAAGGTGAAGGTGAACGCGCCGCTGACGCTGTTGAGCGCGAGCGTGAACACTTCGCGATCGTCGATGCTGTTGTAGCCGACACCATTGGCGTTGGAGACCTCGACATAGGCCGTGAGCGTGTTCGTCGCGGTGTCGACATTATAGACAACCGTGCCGCCCTGCGATTTCAGGGTTGACGGAAGCAGCGCGATCTTCGCGGCGTCGCTGGAGATCAGATAGGCACCAAGCCCATCCGCACCGGTGCCGAAGATCGCTGAGACATTGCCCGTTGCGATCTTCGTTGCAGTCGCATCATCATCCGTCCCGCCCGCGAGGCCGCCGTTGAGGGGCGTGCCGTCCTCGTCGACGGTGCCCGACTGGGCTACGCCATTGGCACTGGGCCCGTCGTCGTCGAACTTGATCAGTAGCCCAATGTTGTTGTCGCCATCGGTGATCGTGTCGCCGTCGCCATCGGTGCGTGTCGCCGACATCTGCACGGCGCCTTCGGCAAGGGTGATAGTCTCGTCATAAGACGTGCCGGGAGTCGGATGGAGCAGCGACAAATATTGGGCCTGGAACACTTCACCCGTTGCTGAATTAGCCGCCAAGGCGAACGCGACCGTGCCATTGGGATCAGCAGTGTCACTGGCACCGCCCTCGGTGCCGACGCGGCCGAGCACCAGGCCTGCCGCCGTACCCGTGCCATTGTACAGGAAGACCTGCGTGCCGCCGGTCGTCTGAACGCCCGAATAGGTGCCATTGACGACACTGATCGCATAGGTGACGTCCTGCCCGGCAGGTCCGTCGGCACCGCTATTGCCACCGGTGATTGTCAGCAGCGGGTTGGTGCTGCGCGCGAAGCCGATCGCGCCGCTGCCGGCGACATCGAGGTCATCGCCTGGCGAGGGCACGTTGGTGAACAGGCTCGCCACCGTCGGCCCCGAGCCACCACTGATGAACGCGCTGCCAGCCACGTCGGTATCGGCATCCACGCCAGGGGTTTCGTCGTGGCGGACAGAGGCCGTCCCGCTGGGGACCGCTGTGAGCGTCGGTCCGTCATCATCGAACTTGATCAGCAAGCCGATGTTATTGTCGCCATCGGTAATCGTATCGCCGTCGCCGTCGGTCCTCGTCGCCGCCATCTGCACGGCGCCGTCCGCGAGCGTGATCGTTTCGTCATAAGACCCACCCGGAGTGGGGTGGAACAGCGAGAGATATTGGGCGAGGAACACTTCGCCAGTCGCTGAATTTGCTGCCAATGCGAAAGCAACCGTGCCGCTGGGGTTGGCCGTATCGCTAGCGCCGCCCTCGGTGCCTACTCGGCCAAGCACCAGGCCCGCCGCCGTCCCGGTGCCATTATACAAGAAGATCTGCGTGCCACCCGTCGTCTGGACGCCCGAATAGGTTCCGTTGGCGACGCTGATCGCATAGCTGACTTCCTGCGCGGCAGGTCCATCGGCGCCGGCATCTCCACCGGTGATCGTAAGCAGCGGATTGATGCTGCGCGCAAAGCCAATCGCGCCGGTGCCGGCGACATCGAGGTCGTCGCCTGGAGAAGGCACGTTAGTGAACAGGCTTGCCACCGTCGGCCCGGAACCGCCGCTGATGAAGTCGCTGCCAGCGACGTCGGTGTCGGCCTGCACGCCGGGGGTCTCGTCGTGGCGCACCGAGGCTGTGGTGCTCGTGACCGCCGTTAGCGTCGGACCGTCGTCATCGAATTTGATCAGCAGCCCGATGTTGTTGTCCCCATCGGTTGCCGTATCGCCGTCGCCGTCAGTCCTCGTCGCGGACATCTGCACGGAACCCTCGGCAAGGGTCATGGTCTCGTCATAGGACGTGCCCGGAGTGGGATGGAGCAACGACAGATATTGGGCGAGATACACTTCTCCGGTCGCTGAATTTGCTGCCAATGCGAATGCGACGGTGCCGCTGCCATTGGGGCTGTCGCTGGCGCCGCCCTCGGTGCCGACACGGCCGAGCACCAGGCCAACCGCCGCACCGGTGCCATTGTACAGGAAGATTTGCGTGCCACCGGTCGTCTGGACGCCCGAATAAGTGCCATTGACGACGCTGATCGCATAGGTGACTTCCTGCGCGGCGCCGCCGTCGGTGCCTGCGTTGCCGCCGACGGTCAGCAGCGGGTTGGTGCTGCGCGCGAAGCCGATCGCGCCGGTGCCGGCGACATCGAGATCGTCGCCTGGCGAAGGCACGTTGGTGAACAGGCTCGCCACGGTCGGCCCGGAGCCGCCGCTGACAAAGGCGCTGCCCGCGACATCGGTATCGGCCTGCACGCCGGGAGTCTCGTCGTGTCGTACCGAGGAGGTGCTCGGAGTGGCCGTGACGGTCGGCCCGTCGTCGTCCGTGCGTAGCAGGTCGCCAACTGGTTGCGGAGTCGTCGTGCCCTGGGAAAGCGAGATGGCGCCGATGTCGACCTTCCCGGCTATGCCCTCGATCGTGACGCGGTTGAAGGTGCCGTCAAGCGGATCTCCGGCATTGTCGGCGGCAGTGAAGGTGATCTTGTCAAAGCCGGCCAGGCCGGCCACGGTGAAGGCGTTGCCGCTGAAGGTAACGTTGAGCTGGACGCCCTGATAGGTAGGCGGCGCAGCGGGCGTTCCGCCGGCCGAGGTCCATGTGTAGTCGATTCCACCGCGCCTGATGGTGACGCTGGCGAGCGCGACTGGCCAGTCATTCTTGAGCTGCACATCGGTGTCGTCGTCGCCGATATAGCCGCTATTATCGCCTGGCGGGTTGGGGATCGGACCATAGCCCTCCTCCGCGATCAGGCTGGCCGTCGAATTGTCGCTCGGATCGAGTCCTGCATTGCTGTTGCCGCCTGCCTCCCACAGGGAAATGGTCAGGCCTGAAGCTTCGCTTCCCACCTGTTGCGACAGGAAAATCGAAGCGCTGCTGGTGTTGATATAATTGTCGTAGAGGATGTCGCGCACGTCATGGCCGAAGGTCGAACCGTCGGTGATCCCGGTCAGCGGGATAAAGCCGGTTACGAAGGTGATGACGCCAATCCCGCCGCCCGGCCTGATGTCCTGGGCGTTGATCCCGATCGTCGCACCGTCTCCCCCCTGACCGGTATTGAGCGTGTCAGTTGGGTCCGAACCGCCGCTGACCTCTTCCCCGAAATTCGCGCCAGGCGTGCCATTCTGCTTCAGCACATCGTTAACGTTCAGATCCTGGCCGGTCATGATCAGGCCGGCAGAGGTGGTCCCGAAGGCCGCGTAGAGGAAGTTGCCGGAATCGAGATTGTCGAAGCTGAAGGTCAGGGTGCTTGCCGCGCTGATCTTCAACACATCGGTGAAATTGAGCGCATCGTCGGGATTGGGGTTCAGCGGCTGGTCGACCGGCTCGAAGGTGATCATCTGGACCTGCGCGCTTAAGTGATTGCCGGCTTCGTTGAGGTAGAAGGCGGCGACCACCCGGCCGGCCGTGCTCGACACATTGCTCGTCGTCGCAATGGCGAAATCGCTATTTGCGGCTGCCCACAAATATATTGGGTCGCCAGCCAGCGTAGTCATCCCGGCGACTAGAACGCCGTTCAGCGCGGCTCCGCCAGAGCCCGAGAAGAACAGGTCGGACACCACGTCGCCGCCGGATACGGTTACCTGGACGAAGTCGGTGTTGCTGATCGCGCCCTCAACATTAGCGGCGAAGGCTTTCCCAGCCTCGCTAAGCTGCGATGCCGGCAAGCCATTGATCAGCCCAAGGAAGGTGGCGTTATAGGCGGCGCCGGTAAGCGGATCGTTGGAAGCGACGGTGTCCGTAAAGTCAAGATTGACGTCATTATCCTGAATCCCCGCCGACTGATCGACGATCAGGGGATCGAATACCAAGGGCGTCGCACGATTGTTGTCGATCGAGATTGAAACAGACATTGCGATAATCCCCTAACGGCCACCGAAGATATCAGGTGGCATCCGCTCAGCGTCCAAAAGCCCAAAAGAAAGGGCTTCTTGAGGGGTTTTATTTACATGAATCAATAAGTTGAAGTCGACTTGACCTAATGGACTATGCCATTGCGGCCAGTAATTAGGCATCGATGCTGATTTAGTTCGTAATACTCCAACTAGATTAAGGACTACTACTTACTGTATATACCTAAGGTAATAGACTGGAAGGGGGCGATCGGTGGTGGCCTTGTCCACTATTATTAACTTTAGATATATTTAACTCGAATTAATATGTGGATAGAAGGACTTAGATTGGGTCATCGCGGCGTCTAATCGACCAGCGTCCGCGTCGGACCTGACGGTGCGTAACTGGGGGCGCAAGGCCAGACATGAGTCGGGACAATCGAGTGGCCCTTGTGGCCGATGAAAGTGCCCTGTGCGGCGCGGGCCTGGTCCACCTGATGGATTCATGTCTCAGCTTTTCCAAGGTATTTACCTGCCGGAACTTTCGCGAGCTCGCGGGCCTGCTCGGAGAGTATCGATCGCGGGTCAGCTTGGCAGTCGTTCAGTTCGACCTACCGGGAATGAAGCGGATCGAAGGTCTTCGCCGGCTTTGCGAGGCATGGCCTTCGCTTCGCGTGCTCGTTACGGCCGACGGCTGCGACCGGAACACAATCCTGGACGTAATTTCGGCAGGCAGCCACGGCTTCATCTCGAAGAACAGCTCAACGTCTGAACTGGAGCATGCATTGAAGGCCATTGCCGGCGGCCAGGTCTTCGTGTCGCCAACCTCAATTGATCCAGCGGTGCCGATGTCTTCGGAGACTGGCTCGTCAGCCGACGAGGCGAAATTGACGGTCCGCCAAAAGGAGGTCCTGGATCTTCTTGCGGACGGGAAGTCGAACAAGCAAATTGCTTCCGCGCTCGGCATATCAGAGGGCACGGTCAAAGTGCACGTCAATGCGACTTTCCGAGTTCTCGGTGTCCACAACCGGGTTAATGCAGCGGCTGCGCTGATGGCGCACTCGGGCTCGCGCGTATGAACTCCGAAGAGGGCGCTTTGCCGCCGTTGCTCTAATGACCGCAATGGGTCGATTGCGGTCATTGCAATGACGTCCTTGACGATGTGCCAGGCTGGCACAGGCGGGTTCGACGCCATCGCATCGGCCAGCAGCAATCGGGCATATTGGCACCCGCGCAATCCTGGTGCGTGGTTGAGTTGAGCCCTCGGTGCCTATTCCCCGCATCGAGGGCTTTCTCATTGCGCTGCGACATCCCTCTTGCGATGATCCTGACATGACTGACGAAGATGCCGTCCGGGCGCTGATCGAGGCGCAGGTCGATGCCTTCCGGCGCAAGGATGCCGCGGCTGCGGTCGCGATGCTGGCCGACGGCGTGGTCGCGTTCGAAATGATCCCGCCGCTGGGCCTTCCCCCGGAATCCGCGCGCAGCGAGCAGGCCATGGCCGGCTGGTTCGCCGGCTGGGAAGGTCCGGTCGGCATCGAAATCCGCGACCTCGTCATCCATGTGGGAGGCGATGTCGGCTTTTCGCACAGCCTTAACCGGCTGCACGGAACCCGGCTTGGCGGCGGGCTGACCGATATCTGGATGCGTTCGACCCTGGGATTCCGGCGAACGGCCGAAGGCTGGCGCATCGTCCACGGTCACACTAGTGTCCCCTTCGATCCGGCCAACGGCTTTGCGGCCTGCCTCAATCTCAGGCCATGATCGCGGTCCGGATCAGGGACATGCCGGATTTGCGACTGGAAACGATCAAGCCAAACTGCGTTTATGTCAGGAATGCCAGGACATGATCGAATGAAATTCGCCAATCGCCTGTTGTTTGCGGCGCTGCCCATCGTTCTGGTGGGCGCATCGGCATCGGCCGTGACCAGCAGTCCCGATTCAGCATCCGACCCGATGCGCTTTTTCGACGGCAAGACCGAGAGCCTCAGCACGATCAAGCTGATTATGCGCAAGCCATACCGCTCCAAGACCCTCGGCACCGGGAAAATCGACAGCGGCGTCCTGAAGCTGGTGCAGCGCGTCCAGGAGGACGGCAAGGCTCCATATCAGCGGCTGTGGAAGATCCGGCAGGTCGCGCCCGGCCGTTTCAGCGGCAGCATGAGCGAGGCGACAGGACCCATCCTGGTCGAGCAGGTCGGCGAGCGCTACCGGTTCCGCTTCAAGATGAAGGGCAATCTGTCGATCGAGCAATGGCTGATCCCGATGCCCGGCGGGACTACCGCGCAAAGCAAGCTCAGCATTCGCAAATATGGGATGATCGTCGGGCGATCAGAGGGCACTATCCGCAAGATTTAGGCCGCACAAAGCGTTCCTCGAAATTCAGGGTCCTCAAGGGTGCGCCCCGCGCCAAGCGCCACGCAAATCAGCGGGTTCTCGGCCACCTGGACGGGCAGACCCGTTTCATCCGCGAGCAGGAGATCGATGTTCCGCAGGAGCGACCCGCCCCCGGTCATGGTGATTCCGCGGTCGATGATATCGGCAGCGATTTCCGGCTTGGTCTGTTCAAGGGACGCCGAGACGATCTGGGCGATCTGCGACATCGGCTCCTGCAGCGCCTCGGCGATTTCTGCCTGGGAAAGCGCAATTTCGCAGGGAACGCCACGCGCTACATCCTGGCCGCGAACGTGGCCGACCACCAAATGGCTTTCATGCGTAACCAGGGCCGAGCCGATTTCCTTCTTGATGGTCTCCGCCGTCGCATCGCCGATCTGCAGATTATATTTCCGGCGCACATAAGCGGCGATCGCTTCGTCCATCTTGTCGCCGCCAACCCGGATCGACGTACTGAACGTCAGTCCTCTCAACGAGACGATACCGACCTCGGTGGTGCCGCCGCCGATGTCGACCACCATGGAACCGATCGGCTTGTCGACCGGCAGCCCGGCGCCAATTGCGGCCGCCATCGGCTCCTCGACCAGCCAGACTTCCCGCCCTCCCGCGTTGAACGCCGCCGCCCGGATAGCCCGGCGCTCGACGGCCGTGGCATTCGACGGGACGCAGACCACGATTTCAGGCCCGCGCGAAAAGATGGACGGGCTGCCGATGGCCTTCTGAATGAAGTGCTTGATCATCTCCTCAGCGATATCGAGATCGCCGATGACGCCGTCCGTCAGCGGCCGGTAGGTCATCATGTTGTCCGGCGTCTTGCCGATCAGGATCTTGGCTTCGCTTCCAACCGCGCAGATACGCCGGGTCCCGTTGGCAATTTCAACCGCAACCACCGATGGCTCGTCGATGACAATGCCCTGGCCGGGCACAAAGACGAGCGTGTTGGCCGTCCCAAGGTCAATGGCGACATCCGGCGAATTGAAACCAAAGTTCATGACCAACGCGACTTTCCGAGCGGCTGGCCGGAGTCTCGTCCCGGATTCCACCCTTAGTAATCGGGAAATTTCCTGATATTTCAATCAGGTCGAACGGAAGACAACTCGCAAAAAGCCTAGGGGTTGCGCTCCGTCACCCGCTCCATCGCCTCGGCATGGGCCTCCGGCGGCTCGGCCGGCGCCGCTTCCGGGCTCTCCATGATCGTGAATCGCGCGCCCTCGGTCAGCGCCTTGTGGACCGGGCATTTGCCGGCGATCTCGATCATCCGCGCCCGTTGCTCCTCATCGAGATCGCCTTCGAACGCCAGCCGGACATCGAAACGGTCGCGGGGTGCCTGGTCGAGCTCCCGGCTATGGCCGACCGCGGTGCGGATTCGCGTCAGCGGCCACTCCTTGCGGTCGGCGTAAAGGCGGACGGTCATGGTCATGCAGGCGGCCAGCGCGCTGCCCAGCAGCTGGAACGGCGACGGCCCGCTGTCGAGGCCACCGAAATCGGCCGGTTCGTCGGCGAACAGCTGGTGCTTGCCGGTCCGGATCAGGAGCTGGAACTTGCCGCGGCCTGTTTCGATCGCCTCGACATCCTTCGGCTGTTCCGCCTCCGGGTCCGGATCGACATAGGCGTCAGCCCAGGCGGCAATCAGCGTCGCGGCGCGCGCGGCGTCCTCCTTGCGGCTGAGCAGATGGTCGGCCTTGTCCAGCGACAGGAAACTCTTGGGATGCCGCGCCGCCGCGTAGATCTGCGTCGCATGGTCGATCGACACGCTGCTGTCGGTCGGCGCGTGGAGGATCAGCAGCGGCCGATGCAGGGAGGCAATGCGCCGCCCCTGATCCTGCATCCGGAGGCTGTCGACCAGCTCCCTGCTGACCCGGAAAGGCCGCTGGGCAAGATGGACGTCGGCAATTCCGTCGCGTTCGATCGCGGCAAGGTCGTCGGGCGCGAATTGGGACAGGGCATGGGCGACGTCGAACGGCGAATTGATCGTCGCAACGGCGCGAACGGTCTTGCACTGCCCGGCAGCCGCCAGCACCGCGGCGCCGCCCAGGCTGTGGCCGACCAGCAGGCTGACCGGCCGGCCACTCTCGGCCATTGCCGAGCAAGCTGCGGCAATGTCCTCGATATTGGAAGCGAAGCTGGTCTCGTGAAACTCGCCGTCGCTTTCGCCGATGCCGGCAAAATCGAACCGCAGCACGCCTATGCCCTGCCCGGCAAGCGTGCGGGCGATGCGGACCGCGGCGAGATTGTCCTTCCCGCAGGTGAAGCAATGGGCGAACAGGGCCCAGCCGCGGACCAGGCCCGATGGCGCCTCGAGGCGGCCAGCCAGCTTCCGGTCCTCGGCGCCCGCAAATTCGAACGAGTCGATCATTGCGGCGGCGGGTTAAGCACAGCGCCGCCGGCGATGCACGGGCTTCCGCGTTTGCAAACCGGACTTGCGGAACCTTGGCGCGGGTGCTTCGCTGCCGCCTAACAAGGAGATCATATGTCCATCCGCAAGCAGATCGCGCTTCATCCGGCTTCCAAGGATCACGTCAATCAGTCCCTGGGCGATGCCGTGCATCACCTGATGTATGCCTCGAAGATGTGTTTGAGCTGCGCCGATGCCTGCATGGCCGAGGCAATGGACATGGCCCAGTGCATCCGGCTGTGCCTGGATTGCTCCGACATTTGCGAAGCGACCGCGCGGCTGGGGCTCAGGCGTACCGGCAGCGACCAGCCGATGCTGCGCGAGCTGCTCATGCTATGCGGGCGGATGTGCGAGCAATGCGCCGCCGAGTGCGAGCGGCACGACCATGAGCATTGCAAGCTGTGCGCGCAAATCTGCCGCGAATGCGCCAGCGACTGCGCCAATGCGGCGGCCAGCCTGGCCTAGAACCTAGAAATCCGACCTGCCGAAGCGGGGGACGCCCTGGTTGACGCCGGGCGGATCGAGCACGGTGATGTCGAGCTCGAGCGGCTCGCCGATCCAGCGGCCAAGCGTGGTGTGATCGGCGAGATCGTCGTCGGTCAACGGGTGAACCAATGCGCGCAGGCCCGACGCCTCGATCGCGGCGACGACGTTGTCGAGCGAGCTCTCGCGGAAGTGGACTTCATATTGCGGGATGGGATGCGGCCCGACGCCGCGATCGGTCATCGCGCCGACGAACAGGATGCCGGCGCGCGCCGCGAACTCGTCGCGCAATGCGCTCGCGGCCGGCCGATCGCCTTCGGAATAATAGATATGCGCGTGATAGGGCGCGTTGCCGTCGCTCATCAGGCGGCGCGAAGCGCCCGCTCCTTCCTGGCCTTGGCCAGCTTTTTCAGCACCATGTCGCGCTTCAACTTCGACAGATGGTCGATGAACAATATGCCTTCGAGATGGTCCATCTCATGCTGGAGGCAGACGGCGAGCAGACCGTCGAGGTCTTCCTCATGGGCTTTGCCATTTTCGTCGAGCCAGCGGGCGCGGATTTCGTCCGGCCGCATCACCTCGGCATATTGGTCGGGCACCGACAGGCAGCCCTCGGTGTAGGGGACTTCATGGTCGGAGTGCGACAGAATCTCCGGATTGACGAATACCCGCGGTTCCTTGACCGGCTTGCTGTCCGGATCGTCGGGGTCTTCCGGTTCCTGCAGGTCCATCACCAACAGGCGCTTGGGTACGCCCACCTGCACCGCGGCAAGGCCGATGCCGGGCGCGGCGTACATCGTCTCGAACATGTCCTTGATCAGCGCGCGCAGCTCATCGTCCACCTTGTCGACCGGGGTCGAAATCTGGCGCAGCATGGGATCGGGCGTCTCGTAAATGGGCAAAAGGGCCATGGCGGCGATTTAGTCTTTCAATTGGGTGGGTTCAAGCGACAGGACGGCGGGCGCGGAGCGCCTGGGCCAGCGTTCCCTCGTCGAGATAGTCGAGTTCACCGCCGACCGGAAGACCATGCGCCAACTGCGTCAAACGAATAGGAAATTTCTCCAGGCGCTCGGCCAGATAATGGGCAGTGGTCTGGCCTTCGAGCGTGGCGTTCATTGCCAGGACGACCTCATCGATCCCGCCTGCCGAAACGCGGGCGAGCAGCTTGTCGATCGACAAATCCTCCGGCCGCACTCCTTCGAGCGCCGAAAGCCGGCCGCCGAGCACATGATATCGGCCGGGGAACAGCCGCGAGCGGTCCAGCGCCCACAGGTCGGCGACCTCCTCGACGACACACAGCAGCCGATCGTCGCGCTTCACATCGCGGCAGATGTTGCATGGGTCGCTGGTATCGACATTGCCGCAGGTCGAGCAGGTCGACAGCGTGTCGGCCACGGCCCGGAGCGCGGCGAGCAGCGGCTCCAGCGACGCCTCGCGCTTTTTCATCAGGTGCAGCACCGCCCGCCGCGCCGACCGCGGGCCGAGTCCCGGCAGGCGCGCCAGGGCCTGGGTCAGGGCTTCGATTTGGTGAGACGCCATGGCTGGCACATAGGGGGCGCTTGGCGGCGGGCGCAAGCCGCGCCATAGGCGTTTGCCATGCGGATCATCTTCATGGGTAGCCCGGACTTTGCGGTGCCGACGCTCGACGCACTGGTCGACGCGGGCCATGAGGTGGTGGCAGCCTACACCCAGCCGCCCCGCCCCGCCGGCCGTGGCAAGTCCGAGCGTCCGACTCCGGTCGAAGAGCGCGCCGGCGAACTCGGGATTGAGGTTCGCAGCCCCAAATCGCTCAAGGGCGAAGCGGAGCAGGAGGCGTTTGCCGAGCTGGAAGCAGATGTTGCGGTCGTGGCAGCCTATGGCCTGATCCTGCCGCAGCCAATCCTCGACGCGCCGATGCTAGGGTGCCTCAATGTCCATGGTTCGCTACTGCCGCGCTGGCGCGGCGCGGCGCCGGTGCAGAGGGCGATCATGGCCGGCGACGAGGCGACCGGCGTCACCATCATGCAGATGGAGGCCGGACTCGACACAGGGCCGATGCTGCTCAAGCGCGCGCTGGAAATAGAAGATAAGAACGCCGCACAACTAACGGAAGAATTGGCGAAACTTGGCGCAGTGATGATGGTCGAGGTGCTGGCCGACCTGCCCGAATTTGAGCCGATCGAGCAGCCCGACGACGGCGTTACCTATGCCGCCAAGATCAGCAAGGAGGAGGCGCGGATCGACTGGTCGCGGCCTGCCGCCGAGCTGGTCCGCCAGATCCAGGGACTGGCCCCGTTTCCGGGCGCCTGGTTCGAGGCCAATGGCGAACGGATCAAGCTGCTGGCGGCAGAGATCACAACCAGTCACGGCGCACCGGGCGAGGTAATCGACGATCGGCTAACCATTGGCTGCGGCAACGGCGCCCTGCGCCCGACGCAGGTCCAGCGTGCCGGCAAGGGAACGATGAGTGCCGAGGAGCTGCTGCGCGGCTTTTTCATTGCCAAGGGCAAGGTCCTTCGATGACCCGCTGGCGCCTGACAGTCGAGTTTGACGGCGGGCCGTTCATGGGCTGGCAGCGACAGGACCATGGCCCGTCGGTGCAGGAGGCGCTGGAGCAGGCGCTGTTCCGGATGACGGGCGA
>Ga0310890_10000044_pt1 | contig 29253 bp, 36 predicted proteins | sample T20D3metaG_FD_203751 | JGI IMG/M metagenome (GOLD analysis project Ga0310890, IMG submission 203751) | Lab incubated soil microbial communities from West Virginia University Organic Research Farm, Morgantown, WV, United States - T20D3 | ecosystem: Environmental > Terrestrial > Soil >... | reverse complement strand
CCACCTTTCGCATCAGCATCGGTTTTGGTCAGGATTGCACCATCAAATTCTGTATATGAAAAGAACTCTCGTGCTTGATTAATAGTGTCATTACCTGATAAAGAATCACCAACGAATAGTTTGATATCAGGTTTGATAACCTTTACAATTTTTCCAATTTCATCCATTAGATTCTTTGCAGTTTGCATCCTTCCCGCAGTATCAATTAATACAACATCAATGTAGTGTTTGCTCGCGTACTCTAATGCATCCCTGGAAACAGCAGATGGATCGGCACCGTATCTTTGAGATATCACTTTTATAGATAGTTTTTCTGCGTGTGATGAAATTTGCTCGATAGCTCCAGCTCTGTGAGTATCAGCGGCGGCAATCACTACTGAAAATCCAGACTTTTTTAGTAAATTAGCCACCTTGGCTACAGTGGTAGTTTTTCCTGTCCCATTTATTCCTAAAAATACAATTTTAAACGGTCCACCCTTGCGTTGCTTCTTTTCATTAACCGCAGAAATCAAATCAACAGATCCTGCCTTGGCCAGAATCTTTGAAAAATTATCTTTTAAAGTAGCTGCAATAATTTGTTCAGTAGTTTCATTCTTTTGTAATTTCATACCCACCAAATTGTCTTTTATTTGCTGCGATAAATCATCTATAACTTCTTGAGAAACATCACTTTCCAAAAGGGCAATATTTAGATCAAAAAGGCTTTCATCCAAATCTTTATCAGATAGTTCTCTCTGACTAATGCTCTTTGCAGCACTAGAGAATGCTCGCTTTAATTTATCAAACATATAGGCATCCCAAACACATAATCTAATACTTTTTCTGGTTGATTTTGAAAGCCCCTAGTGGGAGTGGGAGTGTGATGGTGAATGGGAATGTGCTGTTTCATCGTGGTTTCGCATCTGCCCAACATAGGAATTTACAGTATTCTGTATTTCCATCATTCGGTGCGATATCTGTTGTTTTTGTGTTGATAATTGCTTAGTAGCCAATTCAAATTCCTTTATGCGTTGCTCTATGAAGTTGACAGCATCATCCTTCCTCTTTTCAACTACTACCCCAGCACCGATATTTACCAGAACTTTTTCTAGTGGATAAATAAGACTCTTAACATAAACACCTATACCTAAGGGTACTAAGGAGATTGTTTCGGATTCCGGAGACAAAGATCTTAATGCTTCAAAGGAGTTATGAGACTCTTCATATAATCGATGTAATACGGACTCCTTTGCTACTACGTCATTATAATAAGCTTCAAGTAACTTTGATTCCTGTACTAAATCATTTACTGTTTGTTCCATATCAATACCTCTTCTATTACCCCCATCCATTGTCATAATAAGCTGATTTGCATCTGACTTTATTATAACTTTGGCATTATTCAACTTGGAGCCGGTTCTAGCTCTTTATCGCTCATTATTCTATATTTAGGCTGAGTGAGATGCAAAAATAACAAAAAGTTCGGCGTCCAGAAAACGTAGATAGTTTCGGTCTTCCATATTGAAATCTTATCCGTTAAATGATCATCTTTGTCCATTCCTTAAACAATAATCAATGAATTGCCAGTTTTAGGTAGTTGGAAGTAGTTAACACATTCAATGATTTAGTATGTCTGAGTAATTCATTGCCAATCTCCGTCGCGTCTAAAGAACCTGCATTTCATAATCAACAAATCAAATAGGCGTAAGGGAAATGAGTTGATAATAGTATAAGATTTTCTGTCTTTGAATTAAAGGCAATAAAATTGCAAAAATAGTGACAAGATTGTAGGATATGAACCGAAACTAAAGTCATGATCACCATTAAAAATATATTAAATATTGCAAAAATTACAAACCAAGAGTGTATCAAGTTTTCATAAATGGTTATGGCATAATTGGAAGCCGCTTGGCAACTGCCTTAACAAAGGATAAATCTATTAACCTTATAGGTATAGCAAAATATTCTGTCGATGAGAAAACACAAGAGGCAATAAGCAAGGGATACAAGGTTTTTGTTCCTAGTAAATTGATTAAGGAATTTAGAAATAAAAATTACGACATTTCAGGCAGTATCGAGGATGCAATAAACCAATCCGATTTGGTTATAGATGCTTCTACAGAAGGAAATGGAATTAAAAATAAGAGAAAATATTATCATCCTCTTAAGAAGAAGGCAATCTTTCAAGGGGGGGAAGATAGGTATGGCAGAAATTCTGTGGCAGACATTATCCACAATTCAAGAGTAAACTATGAAAAGACATTAGACAAAGATTCCGTAATCCAGGGTAGCTGTAATGTTACTGGAATGGGTAAAATCATCCAGCCATTGATTGAAACTTATGGTAAATTAATTAAAAGATTTGATGTGGTATTAGTGAGGAGATGGGCCGATCTTGAAGATAAAAAAGAGGTAAGAGATTCGATAGAATGGGATAAGAATCCACACCACCAGGACGATTTGAAGGATTTCATACCCTCTGCCAACTTGTATGTCGATGCGTTAAAGGTGCCATCAAGAATGATGCATCTTCATCAAATGACGATCAGGTTCGATGGTAAACCACCATCCAAGGATGACATCCTAGAAAATTTCAAAAATGAATTTGGAGTGGCTATTTTGCAAAATGCAAAGGGTACCGGAGATATAAGAAAGAAGGCTGCAGAACTCAAATTTGATCATGGAGATACATCAATGGTCCACATCCATAGCGAGTTAATAAAAATCCAAGAGGATACATTGAAGATTTCATATTCAGATGATCAAACCGGGATGGTAATTCCTGAAAACTACATGTTAATACAATCAATGTTGTTGAAACAGCCCCGAGTATACGCAATAAAGCAAACTGACAAGATTTTTGGCATGAAAAAGAAAAAGAAATTATTGGAATCAGAGTTTCAGGGCTAAGTCATATTGACACCTGATCTGATTAGGTAACAAAAATCACATTATTGAGCCGTAAAAAGTATTAATTTAAATCAAACACAAAAAGAACAAAGAGGATTTAATCCCAGTGTCAGGCTCTATTTTTTTATTCCAAATATCCTATCAAAATAATCTGATGATTCTGCTAGGGATGGGTTTGATATGGTGTCTTCGCCTTCCGCTACTTTGGCTAATTTTCTTGCCAACTTTTTCTTGTATTCAAGCTGCATCTGTCTGGCTATTTGAATACGTTGAGCTTGTGGCGACCCTGCACCATGCATGGATTCGGTTAGGTACCCAACGGCATTTCTACCAAGTGTCATATTCTCGATTAACCGAAGTATACGAACCCTGTCTTCTGTTGATACGCCTTTTCGTCCTTTCAAGTATTTATCAAGTAATGGACCGGTAACTGGTCCTCTAAAGTCCTTCTCAGAAGGCATAGTGACCATAAGGCCTCCAGCAATGTCCTGAGCTAGCCGTCCAATTTCGTATGGAAAACGGGTAACATTGTGCTTGCATACATTAGCAAGCATATCATCGTTAATGAAATTCCCTGACTCAGTCCTGTATGCTTGATGTGAAGAAGCTATACCAGCCGCAAAAATTGTTTCATTTAAATGAGTCATCTCAATTAATTTGTCCTTAATATGGGAAGCGTTTGAAACGCCATTATATTCAGCGATTGCCGCAGAAGCACCGATCAATACATCTCCTAATCCGGTTTTACAAACATAACTTCTCCTATGATAGCAAGTAAATCTTTCAACCAACATTGAAGCGAACTCCACCTCGCCTTCCATGAAGATCAATTCGTTTGGAATAAACACGTTATCAAATATTATAAGTGCCTCTTGTCCGGAAAATTGAGAATTACCTGCATCCAAGTCCCCCTCTTCCATACTCCTGGTATCGCACGATTGTCTTCCATAGATATAAGTAATACCTTTTGCATCTACCGGAATGGCACCGACGATTGCATAGTCCCTATCTTCGGGCCTCATACGCATAGTAGGCATCACAATTAACCAGTGTGAATTAATGCATCCAGTCTGATGAGCTTTAGCTCCTTTGATATAAACGCCCTTTTCGTCCCTTTTTACAACATGGACAAACATATCTGGATCTTCTTGTTGAGATGGAGATAAACTCCTGTCCCCTTTGGCATCCGTCATTGTCCCTCCGATTACATGGTTTTCATATTGAATTTTTTTGATAAATTCAATTAGTCTCTCATGATATGGTGTTTGATATTTTTTATCAATTTCAAATGTTGTAGAATATAATGAGTTTAGTGCATCCATTCCTACGCAGCGTTGAAAACAAGTTCCAGTTTGTTGTCCGAGCTTTCTTTGCATACGGTTTTGATTCACCAAGTCTTGGGAACTTTCTGCTATATGCAAGAATCTGTTAACCTTGAGTCCCGTCAATGAGGAAGTTGCAGAACCTATTTCGGGATCTTCTTCTGCAATATCATACGTTGCTGCCACGGCATTAATAGAAGGCCTAATCATAGGATGATCAACCGGCTCCTTAACTAGTTCTCCAAAAAGATAAACCTGCAAATTTCTATCTCTCAAACTTTCAATGTACTCAGACCCATTTTTAATAGGCATGTATTAAATTGAACGAGATATTATTTGAATATTTGTATACGTCCTTCTGAAAACCATTCGTAGTATTGCAGGACCGCGGCATTAATGGCCTAATCGACAAAGATCCGTCTAAGGACAACTTATTTTTAATATCGGCGAACAATATATTTATGAATCAAACAAGCCAAATTAAGACTCTACTAAAAGAGCAGCTTCAAATGAATGAATTAGAGACCGACATTTTTTTGGCATTAATGAAATCAGAAAAAACAACTTCTCGGGGATTCCAAGAGAAAACCAACCTAACGGTCGATCAAATTATTGAAATTTCTAAAGGCTTAGAAAATAAAGGAATGGTTATCGAAATTAACAAAAACGAATTTAGAGCCTTGCATCCGAGGTTTGCGATAGTAAATAGATATAGAAGAATTTGTCAAGCAAATAACATACTTTTCAAAAAGAACACATTAATCGATAACCTCGGAATAATGCTAGAAAACTATCAAAATCAGATATAAAGAGAAATAAACATTATGTAAGGGCTAAATAAGGGAAAACGGTTAAATTAATAATTCAGGATGCAATCTTCAACTTCATCAGGAAACAATAAGGACAAAATAGCCTATTTTGGTGTAATAAACATAAATGAAAATGGGAGAAATATTGGAGCGGTTGATATTTGGAGAAGTTTAATTACAAAGAATCTATTTTGTGAAGAAAAAAGATTAGGAATTCTGGATATCACAGATAAAATAGGTATGCCCGAAATTAAGAATGACGAAATTTGGGCTGTGGCCATAAATAAATTTAGAAAAGGAAAAGATCGGTGGAAATTGATAAGTATTGCTAAAGATGGTAAAACAGAATTTTTGGATACCGATGATGAAACCAAAATAATTGTAGATACATCAAATTTCAAGATCATTGATAAAGAATGGTGGAGTTTTTTGGTTTCAGAAAATGTAAACAAAAGTGTAGAAATTACTAAAGAATTGATATAACATGATAAATGAATTTCCGGAGGAATATGACAATCTAGAAATCGACATTAGTATAAAACATGTTGTAGAAGGGGCTCTGGCTAGCAAACTATCAGGCTATTTTCTGATTTATAACAACAAGTTTAGTTTCAGTGCAGTAGCTTTTGGTCGGATAGGCGGACATAATATAAACGTCAAAATTTCTAAAACCACTGGTGACAAGATTAGAAAACTAAATTTGGATCCCGAAATAGTGATATTGATAATTCAGAGAAAAATTATTGAGGGAGATATCACTATTCTGATGAAGGAACATTAATAGTTTCACAAGGTCAAAATGCTATAATACGGCATCCTTTAAAGCATTTCCACAGGAACAGTTGTTTTGTTCTTCAGGGATCATAGGTAGTATCTTCTCGAGAATCCTCCTAGTGGTTTCAACGTTCTTGTTTAAGGTTTCTATAATTTCTCTTGACGACACAGGCTGATCGGCCCAAACATCATAATCTGTAATAGTAGAAACAGAAAGATAACAGATCTCACTTTCTCTAGCCAAAATGCATTCAGGAACTAGGGTCATGCCTATGATGTCAGCCCGATATACATCCCTATATATCTTAGATTCTGCGCGTGTAGAAAATCTCGGACCTTCAATACATACATATGTTCCCTTATCATGAACACGTATGCCTAACTCATTAATACAGCTGATAGCTATATTTCTCATGTCCCCACAGAAAGGATCTGCTACAGAAATATGGCATACTTTTGGCCCATCATAAAAGGTATAAGCCCGTTTTTTTGTAAAATCAAAAAATTGATCAGGAAGCATCACATCCCCAGGTTTTATTTCATAATCCAAACTGCCTACTGCAGAAGGTGCAATGATTCTCTTAATTCCCAATTCTTTTAGAGCCCAAATATTAGCCTGATAATTTATCATGTGAGGAGGAATTCTATGGCCTTTCCCATGCCTTGGGAGAAAAGCTATTCTCTGATTCCCAAATTTTCCAATAATAATAGCGTCTGAAGTAGGACCATAGGGAGTATGAGGATTAATTGATTGTTCTATCTTAAATAAATTAGGGTCATAAATTCCGGTACCACCGATTATGGCTATACCTACAGATTTATCACTAGCAAGCATTTAGTAAACCACCATTGAATGAACACGATATCCTCTTTCTCTTAATAGTTTCCCCCCATCCAAGGAGGATAACTCTATTATGAATGCAAATCCCGCTACCTTGCCTCCCAAGTCTTCAACTAAGCTGGCCGCGGCTAGTGCGGTACCACCAGTAGCAAGTAAATCATCGGCTATCAGAATTCTGTCACCTGTTCTTAGTGAATCAGACTGCAGCTCCATTACCGCTGTACCATATTCAATTCCGTATGATTGTTTTATGGTAGTTCCAGGGAGTTTTCCAGCTTTTCTTATCATGATTACTCCTTTGTTAAATTTTAAACCCAACAAGGTAGATATAATAAACCCTCGTGCTTCAATACCTGCTACATAATCAACCTTAACCTTTTGAAACTGGTCATAAAAATGATTTCCAAGTATATCCAAAGATTTACCATCTCTAAATACAGGATTGATATCCTTAAACAATATTCCTTGCTTTGGAAAATCAGGGTAATCTCTTATTAGATCTTGAACGTGGCTAATATCTGAATGCACAAAATTTTTTTAGATTTATACCTATAAAAAACATTACTAGAAGTTTTCAAGAAACAAATATTATGAATGCCTACCATTTCTTTATGAGAATGATATAATTGAAACTTGCCGATGCAAGGAGGGATCCCTATAGGAAGCTTGCTAAGGAAAATAGCTACAGGAGTCGTGCTGTTTACAAGCTTTCGCAATTAAATAAATCACACCACATTTTAAAACAAGGGATGAAAATAGTGGACATAGGTGCAGCTCCCGGCGGTTGGTTACAATTTGCATCTAAAATAGCTGGAAATGAAGGTAAAGTCATTGGGATCGATGTGAAAGAGATAGAACCGATTTTAAACGTCATCATTATTCATGGAAATGTAGAGGATGAACAAACGGTAACATTATTATCAAAGTATTTGGATGGCAAGGCTGATATAGTCTTATCGGATCTAGCACCCAACGTTTCTGGATTGTGGGAAATGGATCACTTAAAGCAAATTGACTTAACAATGAAGGCTGTGGAAATAACTAAAAAAATCCTTAAGGTAAATGGAAATGCAGTGTACAAAGTATTTCAAGGAGAAACAACGCCGGAATTTATTACCTATGTAAAAAGTATATTTTCTACAGTCCAGATAACAAAACCTGATGCAAGCAGAAAACAGAGTAGCGAGATATATTTATTGTGTAAGCACTTTAATCCATCTATAGTTTGAGAAACAAAATAATTAATTCTTGCGTCTGATATTTAGCATTTTTTCAGCCTGTTCCAACTTCGAAACATCTCCACTGTTCTTTATTATAGTCTCTAATAATTTTTGTGGGCGTCCTTCATTTAATGAATCTCTCACAATCGATAATGCGTCACTTAAAGATTCTATTTCTCCTCCAACCATCAAGGCAGCTGCACTGTTGAGTAAAACAATGTTTTCCTTTGATTTGTTGGATTGTATTCCATAGATTATTCGTAAACTTTCATTTATTGATTCCATTTTATCCTTTACAATTATATCTTGAATTGAAGATCTGGGCAAACCCAATGAAACAGGATCTAATAATTCATGCCGGACAAGGTACTTTCCATCTTGAAAAGTGACATGAATTATAGTGTTCCTGCTCGTGGTAGACAGTTCATCCATTCCATCATGAGATCTAACTATCATCGCATGCTTTAAACTAAGAGTAGGGATTATTTCAGGAATAAGGGTTAACAAGGACGGGTCAGCAACTCCTATTACCTGGCCATACAGATTTCTACAGGGGTTACACAATGGTCCAACTTTGTTAAATATTGTACGAATTCCTAACTCCTTCCTTACCTTAGAAACATGTCGTAATCCCGGATGAAATTTAGGGGCATAAAGAAAACCAAGCCCATAGTTTTCAATAGATTTTACAATAGGCATAATATTATCTTCATCCAATCGATAGCCAATATATTCAAATAGATCTGCGCTACCACTTAGACTTGATGACGATTTGTTACCATGTTTTGCTATCGCTATTTTTTTACAAGAGCTAGCAATAACGGCTGAAGTGGTGCTTATATTGAATGTATTTAAGAAATCGCCTCCAGTTCCACAATTATCTATGATTGGGAGCTCAGACACGGGATTGATTGGTATGGAAGATCCTCTGATAATTTCAGCTGCAGCCTTTAATTCATCGTGGTCTTCTCCATTCAAGATTAGAGCCATCAAGAAAGCTGAAATAAACACGTCAGAACAGAGTCCGTTGATAATACTAGTCATTACAGACCTCATTTCAGTGCTATTTAGTCTTTGTCCAGTCGAAAGTTTCTTTAGATAAATTTGATTTTGCGAGTGCAACTCATCTCCGATACGGCCAAAGTGATTACCGTATGCTGTCTCTGTACCTTTATCGATATTTCTAATGTTCGAACTCATTTTTTTATCATTCGGATAAAATTAGAGAGAATTTTCTTACCTTCAACAGTTAATATCGACTCAGGATGAAACTGTATTCCTTCTATCAGATATTTTTCGTGACAGGCACCCATTATTTCTCTGTCGTCTAATGAAATAGAAGTAATCTTCAAACATTTTGGAAAACTATCTTTGTCAGCAATGAGTGAATGATAACGTGTTGCCACAAATGGGTTTTTGACACCTTCAAACAACATAGTATTGTTGTTGAATTGGATATTACTGGTCTTACCATGTTTTATTTCTTTAGCCTTCTTTACCGTTCCTCCAAAGGCGTTCACAATGCCTTGATGACCCAAGCAAATACCCAAAATTGGAACAGATGGTCCCAGCTTGGTTATCACCTCCGAACATATTCCAAAATCCTTTTTGTATTTTGGATGTCCTGGACCTGGCGATATTATAATTGCATCAGGATTCATTTTAGATATACCTTTAATGGTAATCTGATTATTCCGTTTTACTACAGGATCTGTACGTAGTAAACCCATAATCTGGGCAATATTATAAACAAATGAATCGTAATTATCAATTATAAGGACTTTCATTTAACTAGTGGTCACAATCTATTATCCCAAAGTTGATAATAATACTTTCTAATAAGGCTAAATATGTAACATCTTTTTATATTTATCATATCTGTCCACTATATCTTCAATAGTTATTCGCATTAATCCATCGATTCCAAACTCCTCTATCGCAAAAGTACCCATAATACTTCCCATGAGAATTGATTCTTTAACCAGTGCTAAATCATTCGCTAAATGACCTTTAGACTTTGAGATTAAATACCCCATAAATCCACCAGCAAATGAATCCCCAGCTCCTGTAGGATCAGTAACGCTTTCTAATGGGTATCCGGGTATTGGTATAACCTCGTCACCAATAAATAGTAATACACCATGTTCTCCCTTTTTAATAATTGCAAAATTTGGACCATAGGACAAAAGTTGTTTGCCGCATTTAACAAGATTAGAATTATTGCAAAGCAATCTTGCTTCTTGGTCATTTATTACTACCCCATTTGTTTTTTCAATCATAGATATAACAGAGTCCTTCTTATTGTGAATCCAATATTCTATAGTATCGCAAATAATTAGTTCAGGACTATTAAAACTATCAATTATTTGTATATTTTGTTCGGGATCGTTATTTGCAAGATAAATATATTTTGAGTTTTTGTATTCGGCTGGAACAATCGGTTCAAAATTTTCAATTACATTCAGTTCAGTTATGTTTGTCGTCCTATGAGATAGGTCAAAATCAAATGTAGAATCATAAAAGAAAGTTTTCTTGTCATTGAATCGCTCTAAGCCCTTTATATCCAATTTGTTGCTCAGCTGAGTGTAATATTTATCTGGAAAATCATTACCAATCGCACCTATTAATGAGACAGGTACGAAAAAGGATGCAGCCATAGATGCATAAGTCGCAGCACCTCCCAAGATACGCTCTTTTGTCTCAAATGGAGTTCTTGTAGTGTCTAAAGCAATCGAACCAAAAACTGTAAGCATTAGGAAGAGTATTAGAGTATTAAATATAAAACATTGGAAACACAATAAATAAAGAACATGGGAGAAAATCCAAGGATAGTTGTTGGGATTACAGGAAGTTCAGGTGTAATATATGGCATTATGCTTTTGAGGGCACTACAGAAATTTGATATTGAGACCCACCTAGTACTTAGCAAGTGGGCAGAAAAGAATATAGAGATTGAAACAGAGGAAAATGTCAACGAGATTAAAAGGATCTCAAATTTTGTCTATGATGAAAATGATATGGCTGCACCCATATCAAGTGGATCATTTAGAACCGACGGGATGGCGATTATTCCTTGTAGTATGAAAACCCTTTCTAGCATTGCCAATGGTTACGACGATAACCTTATTTCTCGAGCAGCGTCAGTTACTATCAAGGAAAATCGGAGGCTTGTCCTAGTCCCAAGGGAGACCCCACTTTCAAAAATCCACATATCGAATATGTTAAAGTTGGCAGAGATTGGAGTGGTGATATTACCAGCAATGCCAGGATTTTACCATAAACCAAAATCAATTGACGACCTAATTTCACATATCATTGGAAAAACACTTGATCAATTTGGAATAAACAACGAGATGTTCAATAGATGGGGTAAGAAATAGAACTTGACGATCATAACATCTGTTAAAAAGATGGATCGTCCTGAAATAATATCAATTAACAAGAGTATTAACCCGATATTAGTGAGCTGAAGAAAATCCTGGTGGTTAGCCCAATATTTTCATGGTAAATAGCTATTTATTTAATTTTTTCCCATAGATCCATTTTTGCTAATTTTTTCCTTCTGTTATGTTCCTCAAGCATATGATACACTGATTTGTGGGAGCTTCCTTTACAGATCATTAAAATTGCGTTTAATGCTAGAGACGTTTCGTCATAAGTCCCAATGAATCCGACAAAGTGTCCGTAGATTGATATATCAGCACCAGAGAAGTCCTCCAGGTTCTTTCTAAATTTACCACTCTGTCCAATAAGTCTTGATTTGATCCTATCTAAAGAATTCATTGATTTCCCTGAATACTCCCGTAGATCTACAAGTTGCAATAAAGATTCATCGGATAGCAACCTATAGGCCCGTTCAGGGGAGAAGCCTTTTGAAATGGCCATTATTATTTCGGATGCTTTGAATATTCCACTATTTGTTATGGATGCTTCATTTTTTAGTCGGATCGTTACATCCCCAGTATCTCCGTCTACATCCAGGGTAATATTGCATTTTGATTCTATTTCAGATTTGACAGATCCTTTTTTCCCAACTATAACCCCTATACGATCTTTGGATACTTTGATTACCTTAAAAATATTTTCAAAAGCCACTATATGATAGTGAACACCAAGCTATAATATATTTTAAAAAAGAGTTACAGTCATCCGCCATGTACAACTGATAGAATAGTAACAGTATCTCCGGACGAAATTTTGGCTCCTCTTCCACCCATTACAGAGGACTCGACGCCATTAATCGCGATCATTATTTCGTCCTCTTTTATCTTATTTTCCAAATCATATTCTCTCTCCAACAATGTAAGTAATTCATTTACGCTTGAATTGGTTACATTGATATTTACTGTTGAAAATCCAGCTGCCTTCCTTATACCACCAACCAAATCAACAGTTATCAATCTTATTCTGCAGTTTCTTCACGAGATTCAGTATTTTCTTCAGAATATGAGAGTGAGGCATTCTGTTGAGCTAGGTTTCTATTTACATTCTTGGTAATGTAACCTGCTATTTTGTTTCGTAATTCCTTTGAACGAACAATGGCAAAATTCTTAATGGTTTCTTTATTTTCGTTAAAATCACTAGTAAATTTATCAGGATAACGTTCCAACAATTCGTTGGCCATTTTTTTGACTCTATCCACATGATTAGAAAAAAAACAAGGGTATTTTATCTTTTATCTTAATTAGATTAGACTAAAGACGAATTCACTATAGGTAGACATGTTAGTTTAAAAATCGTGTAGAATTGTCATAAAGAATTTCAGACATTTCCTCAAAGGACTTTTTTAACAAAACAGAAGCAAAATAAACTATGCTTATTACCATAGATGGAGAAGTAAGTGCACCATCAAAGCAATTCCTGTATTTGACCGGCCCATCAGTCTCTACCAAGATCAGGTTAATATCAGATTCTTTTAACAAGGCATGTTTGTCATTTGAGTACAGTAGATATGGACCGAAAGAAACGAAATATCCCTTATCATTTATTCTTTTTAGATTGCTTTTGTTCCCATCATACCAATGGAATATTGCATTCCTAATTTTATATGAAGGCAATATCTCCAGAATTTCATTTACAGATTTTCGAGAATGAAGAGACACCGGCTTTTCATTCTTTTCTGCTAGGTATAGCATTTCTTCGAAAACAATTTTTTGTCTTTCGAGTGTATTGTCTGGATCCAAATTGGTATATGTTGGATCAATTCCAATTTCACCTATTCCAGTAATAAATTCAAGTTTAGATTGTAAAAGACTCTCAAACAATTGCAGATTAACAGAACCCGCTGCAAACTGTGGGTGTATACCCACAAAAACTCTAAACAGATCGGAATCCTTAAAAAATTTTTCCTTTAGTGATAACGCCTCTACAGAGGAATTGAAATCTTCTGACATGCAAATCGATTGAACATTAGCCTGACGCATGTAATCGAATATCATCTTATGGTATTTGTTATAATTCTTATCTGATAAATGAATGTGCGAATCAACGTAATACAATTACTTGTTAATCTTTAGATGCAACTAATTAATTATTAGTCTTCGCTTGCGATATAATAAGCGAGCGATCAATATATCTACTAGTTATCTCAACATCAACAATGTATAACTTAAAGATCTCGATCAAGATAATTGCATTCTGGGTAAAGTCTGGAAATAATAATATGACCTAATGATAAAGGACTCATATTTAGTAGTAAGAATGAACTCTTTAATTGAATCAATTTTACATAGGAGTTTAATAAACGAGGTAACAACACTAGTAGAATAAATGGCAATAAATTCTGAATCCGAAATAGCCCTCGCGTCTGTTCACAGAATCATAAAAAAATACGGTGCCGAAAGGGTAAGTGACAGTGCAGCAGATGAATTGAGAAGAATATTAGAAGCCTTAGGCGAAAATATTGCTAAGCAGGCCGTGCAGTTGGCCAGTCATGCTCACCGGAAAACAATCAAATCTGAAGATATAACCCTTGCATCTAAAAATTTTATCAAATAATTACATAGAGTCAAGAACGGATTCATTTTTGACGGTATTGTATTGCCCTATTTATGATCTTGTAAAGATAGGAAACCATTACCAAAGAAATATAAGTTTTCAATTAATGATAAAATAAACAGCTGGTGGGGTGGCAGAGCGGCCATGCGTTCGCCTGCAGACTCAAAGATACAGATAGCGAATATATAAGGGTTCGAATCCCTTCCCCACCTCTTAAGAATACTATTTCAGGCACATTTTGATGATTGATGGATTTTTAGTACGTATTATTTTGTTGATATCCTTTAGCAAAAATTCTAAATTTATATCATAAAAATATCTAGGATAGTCTTTGAATTTTTCCAAAGAGCGATTGAGGATGGAGAAAAAAATGGCATTTTCTCCTTTTTGGAAGTGCACATATGCCGCATCCACTAAAATTAATCCATTTAAGAGATTTCTTGTTTCTCCCTTTGAATCTTTCCAAACACCCTCTAGAACTTCATGAGACTTCCAATATCTTTCCATGTTAAATAAAAATATTGATGACATCACTGCGTCATCTCTGGATCTAAAGCCGGTTACTTCATTCAATTCTTCTAGTCGGATCAAGGATCCTAACATGTCAATGGGTCCAAAAAATTCAAGATCATTGGGGCTTAATGAGTTATCGTCCTGTGTACTAACGTCTATCTCAATAAAATAACTTGAAATCCGGATGTCCCTGACTACTGCATTGCGATAGTTTTGTAGTAGCACCCGCAGTGAATGTAAAACACTTTTTGAGTTGGCGGGCAAATAATTATTTTTGTTACCTAGATAAACAAGATATCTTTTATTCATGTAGCTAGTTCGTTATTAACCGATTATGGTAAATGAGCCTTCTGATTTCTGTGGCAGAAGTCGTTAGAGCAGGATAATCTGTTATTAATAAACCGATTCAGACGAAGGTCTTAATCCCCTTTTCTTTGACATGAAACCACAATTTCCACATTTATAAACTCTTTTTCTTTTATAGGTGTAAATAACATCTATTTCTTCTATCCAATCATGTGCAGTTTTTAACATACAGTTTGTGCAAAATCTTTTTTCCAAATGGATTTACAAGTACGTAAGGCGTTGAACAAATAAAAATAGATTTAGTCGACTATTATATTACCTTCTTAATTTTGTCCTTAACAACAACGGAACTTCCCTTGGGCTTTTTGCAACTGGAACGTTTGCCTTATCATAGTTATTTATTTTTGATTCGGCAGATCCGTAGTTTCCGTAAACTATAGCTCCAGCATGACCCATTCGTTTTTCTTTGGGGGCAGATCTTCCTGCTATGTAAGCAACAACAGGTTTTGAGAAATTAGTCTTTATGATATAGTCGGCGAGTTGTTCTTCTGCGTCACCACCTATTTCACCAACCACAACCACAGAATCAACATCTTCTCTGTTTCTAATTAACCCAAAAGAATCAATAAGATTAGTTCCATTGATTGGATCACCCCCTATTCCCAATCCTAAACGTTGTCCAAAACCAGAGTTGGATAGATGGAATGAAACTTCATACATTAAGGTCCCGCTTCTTGAAAATACAACTGTGTTCCCCTTAGTAAAAGGTTGAGCGGGCATGATTCCAACTTTCATTATATCCGGGATAATCACTCCCGGAGTATTTGGTCCAATCATTCTCGCTCCTTTTTTCTGAGCATACTCGAAGACTTTTATTGAATCAATTATTGGCACATGTTCTGGTATTGCTACTATTAGTTTAATTCCATTATCAAGAGCTTCTTTAGCTGCTTTATAAAAGAATGGAGCGGGTACGAATATCCCAGATATGACTGATCCTGATGCTTTTACTGCTTCCTCTACTGTATTGAAAACAGGAACATCCTCAAATTTGGAACCTCCTTTACCAGGTGTGACCCCTGCGGCTATATTAGTTCCATAAGATCGCATTAATCTTGTGTGTGTTGATCCAAAGCTGCCCGTAATTCCTTGAATGATTACAGGTTTCTTTTCATAATCAGCATCAGATTCATTCCCGGATAAAATTCTAAAGATGTCAAATTGTGTGGTCAAATTGTCTCACTGTTTAGTTGTTATTTATCTTTAGGACCACAGCATTTATTGCTTCCTCTACTGTGTCAAATAAGCGTGCTTTGCTTCCGTTGAGCAATTCCCTTGCCTTTTCGGATTGAGCTCCAGAGATTCTAGCGTAAACAGGTACTGTCAATATATTGTTCTTATATGCCTCCAGAATACCCTGTGCCACAAGATCTGTTCTCACAATTCCTCCATATAGATTCACAAGGATTACTTTTACTTTCGGAAGTCTACTTATGACTTTAAGAGCTTCATAAATGGTTTCGCTCGTAGCTCTTCCCCCAAAGTCAAGGAAAGCCCCTGCTTTTCCATTTGCATCCGTAACCATATCTAGAGTTGACATGACTAAACCTGCGCCATTGCCTATGATTGCGATGTCTCCTTCCAATTCAACAAAAGAAAATCCATTTTCAGCAGCTTGCTTTTCCAAATCGCTAAGATACAGATACTTTTTTAAATCCTCGTGTCTAAAGAGAGAGTTATCATCAATTATCACTTTAGCGTCCAAGGCAAGTAAGGAGTCATCAGAAATGATAGCCAGAGGATTTATCTCTGCTAGTTCGGCCTCCTTCTCTACAACTACTCTAAAGAGATTTAGTAATAAGTTGACAAAACTTTCTTTGGATTTATCGGGGATATTCAAACTAGATGCGATAGTACTCGCCAACTCACTTGAAACGCCTTCAATAGAAATATCTTGAATTATTTTATTGTCAGTTTGTTCAATATCAATCCCCCCTTCTGATGAAGCAATTATCGAGAAACAACGTTTGCTCCGATTTAAAAAGATAGACAAATAGATTTCTTTCACAATGTCAACCATTTTCTCTAAGAGGATACCCCTTGGCAATTCGCCCTTTACTTCTTTCACTAATAATTCACCAAACTTAGTTTCTAACTCAGAGGAATCTTTGCATTTTTGAATCGCTCCTGCTTTGCCTCGACCCCCAACTGTTAGTTGAGATTTCAAGACAAACGGAAAACCTAGTTTCTGAGCTCCAATTCGGGCATCTTCCACATTTTCAGCCAGAATAGACTCTGGTGTTTTGATACCAAATTGATTAAATAGCTCTTTTCCTTGATATTCGAGAAGTCGCATCTTTGTAAAGGTTTGAAAATACTCTTTATAAACAATCCTTTTTTAGATTTGTTTAAGGATTGCTGAATTATTTCCTAAATTCTTCAAGTCCTCGCTCATATTGAGCGAGTTTGATGTAATATTCTTAACGTTTAACAGATAAACAGAGTAATCTTTCAGATTATTCATTAATTCAACGTATCTTGGCATTAAAGTTTGATTTGGTTGTCCATTTAACAAGGTCTGCATTAATTCATTATTTTGATTGATCGAGACACTAATGACGTCATTAATGTACGTCCTATTGACAGTGTTTGCTTTAGCATCATCAATCTGATTTTGAACCTCGTTTTGTAATAGTGAAAATTGACTGTTGACTGAAGTTAATGTATCATTTGGATCCAAGAATGAAATGGTCATGTTACTCACTCCATTATTTTGTACATTTTCTGATGGCAGAAACCATACAATAAAGCTAGCGCCTATAATACCTATAACTAGAATACTGGTTAAGATGATTCCTTTTTTATTAATTCTCTTACTATTATGAGTATTATCATTTTCCTTCTTGTCAGTAGTCATTGATTTTTTTTGATTATACTATAATTATTACTTTATGTTTGGTTAGATTTTTTGGGTAGAAATATAATCAATGACATACCATCTCAATAAAAGAGTTAGATTTGTCATGAATCAAGAAAACAAATATGCGCTAAGAAGGATAAAGTATCAAGGAACGTATATGATCAATATTTGTGATCTCAATTTGGTGGATAAAGTGATTAACAAGGGCGACTTTGCGATAAGTATATCAAAAGAATATTTTCATGATGAAGAGATTGATGAAGAGGAAGCCACAAGTTTACTAAAATCATCGTCAATGCTAAATTTGGTTGGAAAGAATGTTGTTGCCCTGGCCCTAAGACTAAAGCTCGCAAAAGAGAATAGTGTGAAGGTGATTGAAGATGTTCCCTTCTTGATGGTGTTTAGTTTTTTGGGTAATTATTAAGTTACAAAGCAATTGTTTATCAGTGGTCCCAATACTCAAGCCCTTTTACTAAATCATAAATGTCCTTTACCTTGTTTAATGGTGAATCAGAATTGATTATCGCTCTGCCTATAATCAAATAGGTAGAACCAGATTCAAGTGCCATTTTGATATCTCCTCCCTGTGTTATAATACCAGGGGAGTAAATAGGTAGGCCCTCATCTCCTTTATCTCGCAATTCCTTTAAAATATCTAATCTATTTCCTCCAATTACTACACCATCTACACCTGCCGACTTGGAATTTTCATAAAATATGCGATAGACAGGCTTTGAATTTTCCGATTTGTTAATACCGTCCGGATTCGCTAACGAGGCTCCATACCCTTCTACTGCATCAGCATGACTCATGTATACAAGAGATATTACTCCAAAATTCAATGAATGAGCATAATCAACTGTTGCTTTAAGACTGATTTTACCTATAAAAGGATTTACAATAACAGAATCGAATCCTGATGACGATAGATATTTTATAGTAACTTTATTAGTATCAAAAATATCATTTAATTTAATATCTGCTATAATCTGGAGATTGTCTTCATGAGCAATTTGTGTAATTTTCTTTAATTCAATTTTAGACAAGGGCAATATTACATGGAAATTTAGCTTAATAGCACAAACATAATCATGTAGTTGATCAATAACATGACATACGTAGTCAAATATGTTTTCTACATCAAAATTTGGGTCTACGGCTAAAACGATATTGCTGTTCTTCTTTCTTCTGATTTTGTTAATTCGGTTAGCGAAAGATTCGTATTTATCCATATCAAAATTTAATTAGAGGGTGCATATCTTGCAATTTTATGATCTTTAAATAAATATAACCGTGTTCATCGATGTGATTTGAAAAAGTAGGAGCAGCTGATTTTTGCAGGCTAAATTTCATGAAATACTTTTCGATTTCTTGCTCTAATAAAACATAATAAAAATAACTCGTATCTGAAGAGTCAGTTAAGCTTAAGTGAGCTCCCAAAACGTATTCCATATTAGATACTTTGTCTGGAAGGTCCAAATCATTTAATTCTGTTTTTGGGAAAAGGAACAATGGCAATGTTGATTCCTCATAAATAGTGTGAAACGCAACTAATTTCGACAAACTAAATAGATCTCGTAAACCTATACCTGTGTATTTGGTTGTTGTGCTTATCTTTGCCGGTTTGAGGAATGTCTGTGGTGGAATAGATAACTTAATGATAGGCGAGTACAGCGATGAAGTATCCTTTATAGAATTAACCATCGCAGCTTCCTCACTATTGTTATTGATCTTATATGAAAGATATTGATTCTCCCCTGACTTTACGTTATCGACGTAATAGGTAATTGAGTGTCCATTGAGTGTATCTAACTGGGCAGCGAAGATATCTGTATTTTGATAATTATATTCATAAATAGGGATTGGAATTCTCTCCAACGAACAAACTAATCTAGCAAAATCATTGAGGGATTTTAATTTTATATAAATTGGTGATTTTAGCAATTTGAAACGAACTTAACAACAAGGTAAAAATTATCCATATATAATTTTAATACAATAAAGTATATTAAATAGAAAAGCAACAAAAGTCTCTCAATAGCATACACGCAGTGAATATTCTTTTGAAATTTGGCAAGTATGCCGTTGAGAAATTTCCGAATATCTAGAATGAAGGGTTATTTTGAGGAATACCAAAATTAATGAAAATGACTTAATTCTTATAACCAGTATTTGTTTAATTCATAAAAATAGATAAGGGGTAAGCGAAAATTTCAGACAGGAACAAGTGACAATAAATAACATTTAATATCGAAAAAAATCAAATCAAATTATGCTAGGTTACTCTGATGACGATATAAAAAATGCAGCAGAGATAAGGGAATGGTTAACTAAACAAATATTGGAAAAACAGGATGAAATAGAAAAAATAAAGATAACACTCTCATTAATTGATTCTGTATTAAAACAAGGAAGTTTCAAGACTGCAGCCAATCTTAATTTCTCAAAAAAATTCTCAACCAATGAACAAAACAGTGAGATGAATTCGCTGAAGAAAATCCCTAATCAGTACCAAGAGAAACGTAGAGGTGACGAGGAACGAACTGAGCCAAGAAAACAAGCCTTTGAGGAAACAAGGCTAATAAAAAGATTAAAAGACAATACCCCCGTTGCCCGATTTCATGTAACACCGGAAGAAGTAATAATTCTTCTCGAAGATCCAATTAGACTTAGCATAGAAACTCCACCCTTTAAGTCATTTTTTATAAATAGAATATTACAAGGCATGATAAACAAGGACCTTGATAAGATCAATCAAGGACAATTGTCCGAAGCTGAAATAATCAGCTATGATATCATTACCGAAAATGAAAATAAGGATATCCTTAACAAAATTTCGATTAGGAATTATAAAGATAAGGAAAGGATCAATGAAATTTTCAATACTGCTGCATGGGTATTGACAAGAATGTTAGATAAAGTGGACAAATAATGGACAAAATAGTAGTATTGGATTTTGGATCTCAGTACAGCCATTTAATATGCAGGAGGATACGGGAATTAAATATCTATTGCGAATTAGTTCCTTACAATACTCCGGCCGAAAAAATAAAAGATTTAGAACCAAAGGGAATAATTTTTTCTGGTGGTCCTGCCAGCGTATACAGCAAGAATTCCCCTAAACCCGACTATGAAATATTTGAATTAGGTGTTCCTATTTTGGGCATTTGTTATGGACATCAGATCATTGTTGATCACTTTAACGGCAAGATAAAGAGAGTTTTGAATAGAGAATATGGAAACGCATTGTTAACAATAATGGACAAAACTAATTTATTTAAAGACATAGGATCATCTGGTCTGAAATGTTGGATGAGTCATAGTGATGCCGCAGAAGTACTCCCTAAAGGATTTGAAGTTTTAGGTAAAACGAGCAGTTCTTTTTCAGCAGCAATAGGTAACAATGACAAAAAGATTTTTGGGTTACAGTTTCATCCAGAAGTAGCTCATACTGAAAAGGGAGATAAAGTATTATTCAATTTCGCTTATGAGATTAGCAAAGCAAATCCAGAATGGAGTATGTCGAACTTTATTGAAACAAGCGTTAATGATATACAAAAGAAGGTTAAAAATGAAAAGGTCCTGTGCGCGGTGAGCGGAGGTATTGATTCTACCACTTGTGCAATTCTCATACATAGGGCTATCAAGGATAATTTGACATGCGTTTTTGTAGATAATGGATTATTGAGAGAGAATGAAAGGGAAAATGTTGCAGAGATATTCAAAGAAAAATTAGGGATACCCCTGCGAATCATAGATGCAAGGGAGAGATTCTTGAAAGGTCTTGGAGGATTAAACGATCCGGAACAAAAAAGAAAAAAAGTAGGAGAGGAATTTGCAAGAGTATTTACAGAATTCGCCGAAAATGAAGGACCATTTCAGTGGTTAGCTCAAGGAACTTTGTACCCGGATGTCATAGAGAGCGGAGTCTCGGGCGGTCCTGCTACAGTAATAAAAACTCATCACAACGTAGGTGGACTTCCAGAATGGCTTCATTTAAAAATTTTAGAACCTTTGAGATATTTGTATAAGGACGAGGTGCGAAATATGGCAAGAATAATGGGTGTACCCCCGGACTTGCTTACAAGACACCCATTTCCTGGACCAGGGTTGGCGGTAAGAATTGTCGGTGAAGCTAGTCAGGAGAAGATAAATGTAGTTAGGCAGGCAAGCCATATAGTTGAAGAAGTACTCGTTGAAGATAATTTGTACGACAAAGTATGGCAAGCATTCGCCATAGTGGGAGATGATAAAGCAGTTGGAATTTTAGGGGATGAAAGAATTTTTGGACATATTGTCTCAATAAGAGTTGTTGAATCGGTTGATGCGATGACAGCCGATTGGTCAAGATTACCTTTCTCCACTTTAGAAAAGATTAGTTCCAAAATAACCAATGAAATCGAAAATGTAACTTGGGTAACATATGCTATATCAAGCAAACCACCTTCCACAATTGAACCTCAATAGATAGACTGGTTATGAGAAATATGCCAAAACGAGTATGGGAATAGGAGCACTCTATGGACCTAGTATACCAAAAGAAATAAAGAAATAGACAGTTTTAGATTAATTATTTGTAAGGTAGTGATCTATTATCAATGAGATAATCTTAGAGCTCAGACATCATCATCTTTAGAATTAATCTGTTTATGCTTGTTACTAAATTTGTTTCTGTTTTTTAGTCTATTCTTGTTCATACGATTAATTCGAAATATAATCAAAAAAGTCAAACCCCAAAGGATCATGCCAAAAGTAATCTGTCCTATCATCCACAAATAACCTCCAAGCAATGCCAGTCCAAAACCTGCAAAAGCTAGAATATTCTTAGTTTTCATATTACCTTATAATTATTCACCCCATAAAAAGATGAATCGTGATTAGAAGTCGTAATATGGGTTACTAAGGCGCTAGAATTTTCCAGGAGCATTCCAGTCAAATATTTGCCAATTTGCAATTTTTGTTTCTTCAATTTAAGATTTGCCACCTTTCTTTTTGAAAAAAAACCGATCCTAGAGTCAAAATCCATACCTATTAACAAGATTTCTCTAGCTAAAAACTCAACCGCAAGGGATACACCTCTATCACCATCAGTAAACCCTCCAAAGTTATAGACATTCCTCAATGGAAAATTTTGAGTTGTTCCTATAACATTACTAAGTGATGGAACATAAGAAGCGATCTTATCAAAGTTATCACCATGAGCGTGGACTACCATAATTGAGCCACCAGAATCAGCCCTGAGTAAGGATTCATAATCTCCATCAAGATCCGTTACAACATAATCTGGAATTATTCCTAAATCTAGACACATTTCAGTAGCCCCGTCGGCGGCTATTACAACCGGATTTTCTGACATGGCAGTACTAAATTCGTTTTTGCCACATTTGCAGATTTCAATTATGAAATTTTGTACCGTGCTTTCTTCAATGCTCGGTCCTGCTCCTATGACTAATGCTTTGCTATATTGTATTTTCCTGAAGCATTTTGGACCCAAGAATCCAATTTGTTTCAGGCCCGACAAGTTCAGCGAATTTAGAAAATCCTTTTGAATGTGAATGTCCAATAATCCAGCAATTATTAGGTAATAAGGATACCAGTTATTGAAATGCAATCAATTATTCATTAATCAATGAGTAGTATATCTTAATTTCATTGACTAGGAATTATTGGGAAAATGGTTTCAAGCTTTTTCGATTTTCAAAGTGTATATGCCTTCCAACCGTTAAATAATAAGATATGTCAAAACATGGTATGAATACTATTGATATAGACAAAAATTCGGATGATGTCATAAAAAGGATATATGATTTTAAGAATATTGCAGTAGTTGGAATGTCCCCAAATGAAGGAAAACCGTCTAACTATGTTCCAAAATACTTAATCGAAAAAGGATACAATGTCATTCCTGTAAATCCTATTTATGGGGAGATCCTAGGGAAAAAGTCATATCCAAAAGTATCGGACATCCCGCATCAAGTTGACATATTAGATATTTTTCGAAAATCAGAAGACGTATTACCAGTAGTTCAAGATGCAATTCTCAAGAATGGAATCAAAGTTATATGGATGCAATTGGGAATTTACAATATGGAAGCAAAAGAAATTGCAGAAGAGAAAGGTCTTAGCGTTATTTATAACAGGTGTATCCTAAAAGAACATCAACGATTGTTTTAGCCATATAGATCTAATATGAATATTAGTCAGTAGAATTTTGAAAACATCGAGTAGCTTAATTAAATAGTAGATCATCTTATTTATTGTATCATTAATGCCTAAATTGGGCCAACTTGACAATAAAGTAGATTTAAAAAAAAATGAGAATTATGACAAAATAGGTTCCTTACAAAATTTTACTAAGGTTATTGTCTTTTGTATCGACAGAGATGATGATATTGGTATTAAGGGAGGACTTGAAACTCCAATTATCGGGAAAGAATTATGTATTAATGCGGGAACAAGACTAGCGATCGAAGATCCAGAAGATTCAGATTGTAATGCAATTTTTGGAGCCGTAAAATCCTATGAAGAATTCAAAATGAAAGGATACGATGTTGAGATAGCCTTGGTTGCAGGCAAATATAATAGAGGCATTGAGGGAGATCTAAAAATAACTCAGGAGATTGACAGGGTTCTAAGTGTGTACGGAGCAGATGGGGCGGTAGTAATATCAGATGGGGAAGACGATGAAACCGCAATACCTTTGATTCAGGGTCGGATTCCAATTATATCTATCCAAAGAATCATAGTAAGACAAAGTAGAAGTGTTGAATATTCCTATGCTATTTTAGCTCGTTATATAAAAATCCTGTTTTACGATCCTAGATATTCAAAATTTTTCCTGGGACTTCCTGGTGCACTTTTAGTTATAAGCGGTCTGTCAATAATTTTTGGATTCTCTCGAGAGGCATTTGCATTAGGAATTAGTATTCTGGGTGCGGCTTTTATTCTCAGGGCATTTGATATAGATAAATCAATAGCTAGTTTTTCAAAGCCTACTCCTTCTGGATTTATCAGATTATTTTCTTATTTTGCTGGTACAATGATAATCTTAGCATCAATTCTAAGCGGAATTTCTCACATTCCTCAGGAATTACTGGATTCAGATCAAGGAATAACAGCGATTATAACTGACAAAGTTGTGCTGAGTAGTTTTGCAACTGGAACAATAACGCTGCTGTGGATAGGAATTGCAACAATATTTGCAGGGATATTGTTGAGTAATTGGTTCAAAGGTAGTATCAATATTATATATGATATTCTGCGATTGGTCGTTTTGGCTTTATTATACATACCCATGTTGCAATTAACTTCCTTAATCACCGAGCGTGGAAATCCATTCAATCTGATTTCTTCATTGTTAATCGGTTTAGCGGTTACTCTGATAGTGGCAACTTTTCTATTTCAATACTTTAGAAACCGAAAGGGTGGTGAAGCTCTAAAACATGACGACCAGTAAGATATATTAGAGCATAGATGAACGTATAAAGCATCTCTCCTAATGTCTATAATAGACAAGATTTTAAAACTACTGTATTTAACATCTAGACAAAATCTAATTTATAAAATATATGAAAAACACCTGACAAGCCAAATTAATCAATTTCCTTTCCCTCAACACATAGGAATTATTCTGGATGGTAATAGGAGATGGTCAAAAATAATGGATATCGATAAAGCAAAAGGTCATCAAATGGGTGCAGACATTGCAGAAGATTTATTGAATTGGATTTACGACCTGGGGATAAGAATAACCACAGTGTATGTATTATCTAATGAAAATCTTAGTAGGGAGACGAACGAACTCGAAAATATTTACTCCTTGCTCGAGGACAAATTAATTGGTTTGTATAATGATAAGAGGATACATGAAAAGCAGATCCGAGTAAAATCGATTGGAGAATTCAACATACTCCCAAAGAGATTGCAAGATATTTTGAGAAAGTTGGAAACGAGAACGGAAAAATACGAAAATATGTATTTAAACATAGCCATTGCATATGGTGGACAGAAGGAACTAATCGACGCAATTAGAAAAATAGCAATGCTGGCAAAAGAAAACAAAATTGGAATAGATGATATTGATGAAAAGGTTATTGAAGCAAATTTATATACTGCACATCTCCCTCAAGCGGAACCAGACTTGATTTTAAGAACATCAGGGGAAAAACGATTGAGTGGTTTTTTGCTCTGGCAGAGTGCATATAGTGAACTCATATTTGTAGATATTTTTTGGCCAGAATTTAGAAAAATTGATTTGATGCGAGCAATCCGAACTTTTCAAAAGAGAGCCCGAAGATATGGCAAATAATTTCAGGATTTAAATTAGACCAGTACCCTTTACATGTGATCAATGCCTCAACATGGAGAAATTGATAAAGAGAAAAAATTAGTCTACTGTGGATATTGGATGACGTTTGAAGATTGGGAAGACATTCACAAATATAGCCCCAATATAGATGAGTCAGAAGATGATGAAAAAGAGACGGTTAAAGACATTGCATAGTTGATTTTTTTATTAAAGGTGTGGGAAGTGATTCACGATTAAGTAAATTCTCAATCTTACTGGAAAAATATCATAAAAACTTGCGGAAGGGAAGATTTCAGATCCGCGATCTGTATAAGCTTTTCAATCTGTTTAAAAGGTTGTCACTTATTAGCAACAAAATGTCAGTTTCAAAAGTGGCTATTATGGAACTAAACTTTTTAGACTGATAATCTGATCGTAATATCGCATTTTATGAAAAAAAGTGTGAATTTTATGGTTAGTCTTTTAAGTAAAAAAAATTATGATAAGGTATAATCATACTCGAAAAATAGTATTTTCCATTCGTAGTTTTGTCCTATGGTGCAACTTGTAAATACAAAACTAAAGTAGGGAAGCAACTCATTATCGTAATTTTGTGAAACTCGAATTTGGTTCAAACGGATTATTGATGAAGTCTGATACTAAATACAAATAATTAAATTCAATCAAAGTTAGATTTTTTGAACTTTGAACTGTGAACTAACAGATTTATGATATTTTTAATAATTTACTTACAGCGGTTTTCGGATTGCCTTTATGTTATTTCTCAACAGGAATACGCTATCTCTATATTTATCTAATGATTTGTCTGTTGTCTATCATAGTAGGTTTTTCACGGGAATTCATATGACTTGATTCTTGTTTCACTTTATTTGACCACTATTGGATGTGATTTTATAAGGATATCATTTAGCAATTTCAATTATGATAACAAATTCACTATATTAGTTTGGTGAGGGGTTGTGTAAAAGAAAGTCTTGATAGTGCTGTCATGCATGCTTGCAAGCAAATCGAATCATTTTTTGACATGCTCTAGTTTGTAATTCTTTTTTCTACATTGAAAATAGCCATAAAATCCTTTAGTTCTGACTTGATTCAATGCATCTTTCTCTTTTTATCAAGTTTTTCCCCATAGAGGAATGGACTAGGTGACCAAGATTTAATAGCCTTCCTGCTTGATGGGTCCTACGTACTACCAACTGTGGAAACCAAATGTTTACCATGAATCTATCAATGTCCAAATGAAGTTCTATGCTATGAGATGCGGGTATGTTTCTCAATGGGTGTAGGTAATGCAAAATTTTGTTTGTTTTTAGGGTCTATTGCAACTCACAGCCGAATGTAATCAAACCAGACTTTGATTTTATTTAGTCAGTAATATGTTCTGATAGTATTATTTCCATATAGAGGATGTCTTTTAAGGTTGATACTTTGTATCCAGTCAATTAATGAAGTGTGAATTCTCTTGACAATTCTGGAATATAGTAAATAGGTTTCCTCAAAGAAAAACGGTCAAAAAAGAGATTTATAGATGGTTATAGCTCCAATCTCAACTTATTTCTTGTTTGACAAATCATGTCTCATAGAAGCAAAGGATTGTTAAAGCTTTTTCGTTAGCCCTACAGCCCGATGCTACATGAACACGCTTTTATAATTGTTAAATTCATTCAAGGCAATGTATGATGAAATTTCGGCCGGGGCTGTATTATATTTGATTGACGAAAATTCCGAAATAATGTATTTGATCCTCAATTATAATTATGGACATTGGGATTTTCCCAAAGGTAATATGGAATTAGGGGAAACAGAGATAGATACAGTTTTTAGAGAAGTGTCAGAAGAAACTGGAATAGTCGACCTCCAAATAATCAACGGGTTCAGACAACAAATTTCATATAAATATAGGAAAAAATCAAAATTAGTTAATAAAGCTGTAATATACTATCTGGCGGAAACTAAATCAAAGAAAGTTGTCTTATCATTTGAGCATGTAAATTTTGAATGGCAAACTTTTGAGAAGGCACTACAAAAGCTCTCATTCGAAAACAGTAAAAGAGTGTTAAGAATGGCAAATGAATTTCTGTTAACACCAGAAAGCATGAAAAGAAGTTCGGTTAAATCCTAAAAAAGTTTTGCTTATAGTTATCAAAATCAATTAAGAATGAGTTAAAAGAGCTTATTGGAACTATAGGCACTTGATTTACGCTTTGAAATTCATTAGGGTAAAAAGTAATAATTATTGGATATGCATTTTCAATTTCCATTGATTTATTCTTTTTCATAAAGAGGGTACCTCGTTCTTTTTGTTTATCTACTACACCTACCATTTCAGGGTAAGAATTTCTTCTCCAGTGCTTACAGTCTATAACCAAAGCATTTTGCAATCTTACACCTATTACATCAATTTGTCGAGTAGGATTCTTAATCCGATAGTTCTTGTATACCACGTAGTGATGAAATTTCATAACTTCAGAAGCAAATAATTCGAAATCCTTCCAGTTAATTAGCTTACAGACAGTTAAGATATCTATGCCACACTCGACTGCAGCTAACGCAATCATAATTTTATTATAGGAAGAGGCATCTATTTGCTTGTCTCTAATTGCGACACCTCTAGTATACAGAAAATCTAAAAAACCAATAGTTAAAACATTATTCTTGATTCTAATTTTGTTTATGTTTGAATCAAATTCTTTTAGGAGACTAAGGAGCGAATTAGGATTAATTTTCAAAAATAAGAATAAAAAAAGAGTTTGAGTTTTAGCTCACTACTACCTTACCGACCATTGCTGGATGTAAGGTACAATGATATGGAAATTCTCCTGCTGTATCAAATTTATGCTCAAAGGTTTTTCCCTTGGCAGTCAAGGCTGATGGACCTTGTAAACCTGAATCAAATGCTTTCCCAACATCTGCTCCACCGGCGGTTCCAGATGTTACAGTATGGAATGCGGAATCCTCATTTGTCCATTTTACTTCCTGACCAACTTTGGCTTGAATAGGATTTGGACTGTAAGCTGTATCGGTCAATGTAGATGCACCCGGTACAATTGTTGCCTGCACTTCATCTGATTGAGCAAAAACATTATTGTTTGCGCTTGCTCCAATAGCTATTACGCTAAGGATTGCAAGTAAACTTGCTGCAAGATAAATTGGTTTATTTACCATTTTTATCAATCTTAAAGTAAAATTTACGGTAATAAATATTATAAGGTAAAGATCATCAAAATAAGCATAAAATAGTCGATAAATATTTTATACAAAATGGGCATAGTAAATCTAAAGATGCAAAGTGAATGAATTCATAACCATATTGCAGAGTGTTAAACGTTTTCCAATTTCAGATTCCGAAAAAAG
>Ga0310890_10000043_pt1 | contig 29450 bp, 31 predicted proteins | sample T20D3metaG_FD_203751 | JGI IMG/M metagenome (GOLD analysis project Ga0310890, IMG submission 203751) | Lab incubated soil microbial communities from West Virginia University Organic Research Farm, Morgantown, WV, United States - T20D3 | ecosystem: Environmental > Terrestrial > Soil >... | reverse complement strand
GATCGGTGGTTTCAGGCGCTCGTTCGCCCGGCTTAAGCTTCCTGATAAACACGCGGCCTCCTCGTCACCTTCAGTTGACGAGCAAAACGCCACCAAGTCAAAGGGCCGCTATCGACCCAGGGCGACGAACACGACCCGATCCGGTCACCAGCAAGGCTTTGACTGACCAGACGCCCTTACGCGGGCGCGTAGGCCAACCTGATTACATCCTCGCCAATCCGATCGTTGGCCATAAGGCGGAGCCGCGGCCTGGGTCCGGCAAAATATGGCCTGCCCTGACCAAGCACGACGGGGTGCAGGTAGATTCGATACTCATCGATCAGGCCAAGTTCGGTGAGGCTTTGCGCCAGGTTCGGGCCAGCAATTTCGATCTCCCCCGAGTGGTCGGCCTTCAGCTGACGGATCGCTCCCTCAAGGTCATCTCCAACAAGCGTCGCGTTGGGGCCGGCCGCCTTCAACGAGCGCGAGACGACCCATTTCGGCTGCTTGCGCCACGCCGCCGCGAAGGCGTGCTCCGCGGCATCCCATTCCGGATGGTCGTCGTCCCAGTAGCGCATGAGCTCATACATTTTACGACCGTACACGCTGCCGGCCTGGCCCTCAGCCTCTTCGATGAAGTGGCGAAAGAGGATGGGACCCGGCGCAAACGCCAGATGGTCGACGTAGCCGTCCAACGACTGGTTCATTCCAAAGACCAGCTTGGCCATGCCGAAAGCCCCCTTTTGCCGATGGATTCAAACGGGCCGGATTATGCGTCGGTGGATTGCTTGAATGCAATCAAGCGCTCGAAGTCACAAATGACCGCTTGCGACCCAAACCGGACATTGGACGAGTTTGCCAATCGGCGCGGATACTGTGCCTATCGGACTCGCGATTGCGTTTCCCTTTGAAACCTGATTAGCACGGCCAATCAAGTAGCTTCGAGTTTGGAACGGGCATGACCGAGTGTCGCCGTGCTATGGCTAGCGAGCGCAAGAACGACCTGTGGCATTGGCGATTCGAGTGTCCGTCATTCCCCCGCAATGCGTACGAGGTCCGCAGCATCCGACCGTCTGACGACTATCTTTGCTCACGCTGTTCGGGCATCGAAGGCGATGCGAAGGCCCGCTCAGCGGTTTGAACAATTGCATTCATCCGCTTTCCACCCATTGCAAGCGAACCGAGACACCTTCAATCGACTGAGGAGCTACTATATGCTCCCTCAGGAGCCATAGGGGACTGGAATGGCTACTTGCATTGACAGACCTGTCGCCGTGCGCCCGGGGGATGAGCGCTTCTTCCTGGCTGCAGCGATTTCTATGACAGTGGTAATCGTGGCCGGTTTCTCGACCCAACTCGCAATGGGTCGGTCGACGTTTTACTCACCACCGCTGGTCCATGCCCACGCGATTATGTTCATGGGCTGGGTCACAATCTATCTCTTGCAGAATATTCTGGTCGCAACGGATCGGATGGCGGTTCACCGCCGCCTGGGGTGGGTAGCGGCTGGCTGGATCGTGCCAATGATCGTGCTTGGCTTCGGCGTAACACTCGCGATGGTTCGGCGAGGGCAGGTCCCGTTCTTCTTCCGACCGCTTCACTTCCTTGTCTTCGACCCGGTCTCGCTTCTGACTTTCGCCGCCCTGACCGGTTCGGCGATCCTGCTACGCAACAAGACTGAATGGCATCGTCGTTTGCACTTGTGCGGCATGGCCATGCTGATGGGCCCGGGGTTCGGGCGCCTGTTGCCGATGCCATTGCTACAGCCCTGGGCGTGGGAGGCCTCCTTCGCTGCCGGTATGATCTTCCCCATTGCTGGCGTCATCGCGGACGTTACGCGAAGCGGCCGTGCGCACCCGGCATGGCGTTGGGGAATTTTGACGATGATTGGCGCGTTCGTGCTCACGGAGGCGATCACTTACAGCGGCATCGGTCAGTCTCTCTATCGAGCCGTGACCTGGGATTCGCCAGGAGCCCATGTAGCGCCGCTCGAGTTTCCCCCGCCCCCAGCAGGACCTTTGATGACGGGGCGGACGTAGTCGTCATTTGCCCACACCAGCTCACGTCCGCTTTCCAGCCATTGCTGCCGTAGCTAACCACCGGGAACATTAGGGTGGAGCGGAAAAACGGCCCGCCTCTCGTCCGAACCCCCGAGACACGGGCCGTTTCTTACCCGCTTTAGCCACCGGCGCCGATTGCCGGGGGGACGTGGCCGCAGCGGGCGTCGCGAGCCAGAAGCCAACAGGGATAGCAAACTCCGGCCGCTATTCGGAGGATGCCTGACGTGTAGGGATTCCCAATAAGTCAAAGCCTTAGGCGGGGCCAAGGCGAACCCTGACCCTATATCAACTGTCGCAAATTCCGGGCGTCGCATCGCTGGGTCGATCGCGTCACTCACGGGCGTCACGCAAATCTCGTCGACCGCCAATGGCCGCTTTCCGCCTATTGCGGTCATTGATTGCCTACGTTCCGCTGCCGAGCCGTTGCACCTGCCAGGCCGTCGCAAAACTAGCTTTTGATAACTGCAGAGCGCGTCAACCGACTGATAGTTAAGTCTGGTCTATCCCAAGGGGAGAGGCATAGATGGAAGCCTCCGGCGGGCCCCCGACCCCCGGAGGCTTTCACCATGTGAACGCCGAATTGACCGCTTAGCGAACGATCACCGTTGGGCGTTTTGACGAGCCGCGCTGATCGCCTTGGACCGTTTCATGAAAAGGTAGGCCGCGCAGGCGCATAGGCGCGAGCACGCTCAGGATAATTCGTGGTCGGAGGGTCTTGCCTGGGCGGAAGCGGGATTGGCCAAGCGGCTGGCCTCGTCGTTGTCGGGCTGGAACGGGTCAAGAAGACTGGCAACCGCTTCGCGCACGCCCTCGCGATACCGCGTGGAGCGTTCATTTGGTTCCTCATAGTCGCCATGAAATCTGTCGGCTTGAAAGGCCTTCTCGCGAAGGATTGCGAGGGCGCTATCGTTGGCATTGTAAGCGTTATGCAGAAGCATGCGAACGGCCCCTCGCAATGCCGTGATTTCCGCTTGCAGATCGATAATTCGGTCGGCGGTTTCCTTGTCCATGGTGTTGCAATACGGGCAAAACTTCGCCCCGGCCAGCCACCGTTGCTACACGGCCATTGAATATCGCGGGTCCAGGCTCTTGCGGTCTCCCATCCCTGAAGCTTCTTCGGGCTTAAGCGCGAAGGAACGGTCGCCGCCCTCATGGCGCAGTACCAGCTTTCCACCATTCCGGACATTGGCATCGTGTCACTCAAGAAGGATGGGGCTAACCAGGGGCAGGACTGATACAAGGGCCGGATGATGACGTCCGCACAGCAAGAGGCATGGGCACTTGGCGATTGAGAAGAAGCAATTGGAGAAGGAGCGCGCCGAACTTCAAGTCCAACATGATGGGGCAGCCACCGAAGCGATTGCTGCGACCCTCAGGAGTCGGATTGGCTATCTGGACTATAAGATTGCGCTGGCCACCGAAGCCTGACGTCCGCTTTCCACCCAAACCGATCGTTGGTCGGTACCGTGGATGTCGCAAGTTGGTGAGGTTTCGTCGCCAAATGTAAAACGAGGGTGCGTCAATTCGCCTCATTGGCTTTGTGGCCTACTATCGCTTGCTATTCCTGGACCTTCGTAACGACGTCGTGCACGCCTACGATTTTCGCGCTCGTAACGACATGGAAGCCATGCACATTGCCGAGGCAAAGCGCGGACTCTCGGCCATGGAGCTTTGGGACGGCGGACGAAGAATCAAGCGCTGGGATTGCTTCCCCACGGCTCAATGATTGCGGCAGTGCCCATCAATCTTAATTAGTGTCCGCTTTCCACCCACGAAGGCCATGGCCGCCTTCGAGCCTTTGCAGTTGGCAGCCCATCGGGCATTTATCTTCATGACCGGTGTCGAGCGGGAATCAGGCAATCCGTGTAAAGGCCGTAACCGGGAATCGGTTCGTTAACGGTGTTGAGGAACACCGGATGATCGATAAATCGAGCCAGCAATCGATGGCGGTAGGGCATCGTCACGGCACGGACCTGTGCGGAATTGACGCGTGGGAGCCAGTCGAGGCCGAGCATTCGATATGCGGTGAAAATCGGCGGCGGGAAGCCCATCGCCGTGACCGGTCCCAACTCATCCAGGCTATAGATCTGCGGAATGAAGCGGCTCCGCATCGGACCCGCCAATTCTGCCACCCGTTGCAATCCCAACACGTTGTTGCTTTTGAAATCGGTAACGATCGAAATGTTTGGGTTGCGCCGGAGGAAATCCAACAATTGGTCAAACGTCATGGACGACAGATGTTGGGGGTTATGGCCTACCGCAATGCCTTTATTTGTCCGCCACAGGTCGAGCTCGATCATGTGGAAGCCATGCGCTGCGGCAATTTCCATTGCCGCCATGCTGTTCGTGTAGATCGCATTCGGCATTCCGCCGCCGGCATGGGCGATGAGCGGTTGGTCTACGGGCCGAAAGTGATCGCACCGCTCCGGCACTGGGGGATTGCCCAGAAACAATATGTAGAACAACGCGGCTGCTGCTGCCAGAGCACCACAAGACGCTATTCGCCAGTGGGTCATTTGGATCAACGAGCGGGTGCTGAACCTATTGCTCATTGCGCTCAATTAGAGCCCCAATTCTAAGAATTGGTGAAATCGGCAACCTCCCTTGCCATCCCTTGCCGGCAGCATGCGGCCGGCCTGGTGTCCGCTTTCCACCCATCACGGCCACGATCGACCCGTTGCGGACACAAGGAAGCGGCCATCAGGTCACAGCGAGATCGCTGCCAACCTGCCGTCCTCCCCTAAGTCTCCATCCATGACTCTCCCGATGGGCGCGGCGTGACGGACACGCTAAAGCGCAGCCCGCAGCCGGGGGCCTGTTCGGGAGCGAATCGCCTGAACGAGGTAATTGGTGAAACGGCTGATTGAATTGGGAATTCTGGCGTGCATGGCCGCCACGGCTGCCGCACATCCAGTGACGCACCAGAAGCTGTCGGTCATGCAGAAAGCAGATCGTCTCGGCCCCGGCCAATTTGCCTGGGAGCCGGAGGCCGCTTCGACCGGGCCCCTGTTCCTGGTGATCGATCTGACCAGACAGCGCGTCCTGCTATACCGCGGTGGCGTACCCATCGCCGCTTCGACAATATCGAGCGGCAGCAAGGGACGCGAGACGCCGACCGGCGTGTTCACCATCCTGCAGAAAGAGGTTGTGCATCGGTCGGGCACCTACGACGATGCGCCGATGCCCTATATGCAGCGGCTCACCGCGAAGGGTGTCGCAATGCATGCCGGCAATCTCCCTGGCTACGCAGCGTCTCATGGCTGTATCCGGCTGCCCAGGGCCTTTGCCAAGCTGCTCTACGGCGTCACCGAAGTCGGCACCCCGGTCATGATCACCGACGACGAGCAAGCGCGAATGGCCTCCGAGCGAGCGCGAAAGGCCACCGAGTACCAAAGCGCCGTGGAAGAACTTGCCCTAAGGAAGGCTGAGCTACAGGCGGAGGCGGAGCGTGCATTAGCCGATTTTGACAGGGCAAAGGCCGCGCACGAGGAGATTTTGCGGCAGCACGACGCCAAGATGGCCAAGTATAATTCGCAAGTTGCATCGAAATAATTCTGTGGCGGCTTTCTGGCCATTCCTGCCGTTGTACGAGCGTCAGCTTTCGACCCAAAGTTACCCCTACGGGTAAGCAAGTAAGGAATCGTTGAGACGAAAATGGGGCGTTAAACCGATTACGCCAGGCATTGCCGATAAGCATAAGTTAACGCGATGCTGGCGTTGAGACCCCTCGCACTGGCATCCGCTCGCAGACGGCCCCCGGCTCACCCCTCCCCAGCCCCCGGGCCGGGGGCTTTCGCCAATGTCCGCTTTCCACCCCTTGTAGGCATTCAACGGCGGCTTGGCACTGAACCGGCGATGGCCCAGAAAACAAACCCGCCCACGGCTCCCAGAACGAATGTCACGGATACGAAACGCAACAGCTCCAACCAGCCGAAGACGGTAAGAACGCCGTTAGAAACGGTCAGCTTGTCGTCGACGGATGCCTGGTCTGGCCCCCCGAAAATTCCAATCGCCAGCCAGGGGATGGCGGCAACCATCCCGCCCGCCAACGCGCAAGCTAAAGCTGATGGTCGAATGCGTTGACGAAGGACTAGGTACGCAGGGCCGCCCAGGAAGATTGCGGCCGGGTAGGCGCCGAATAGCAGGACCAGAACAAGCGAGTTGAGAAAATAACCGTGATAGGACTCCTGTGAGATGTACGCTGCGACGACAGCCGCAGGCAGAATGGGGGCCACCACGAAAGCTGCAGCGAGACGCAGCGCGCTCGGTTTTGTTAGAACAGGATCGGTCACGATTGCGAAGGCCCCCGGGGGAAACCTCCACACACTATCGGGGCTGATGTCCGCTTTCCATCCATTGCGGACATTACCAACCCATCGCGGTCGCTGCATTAATCTTGCCGAGGCGGCTCGATTTGAATCGTCGGGCCGGCATTGGCCTCCAGTTCGCGAATATCCGCCTCAATATCGTCAGCCATGCTGAGTGCGATTGCCGCGACTGCGGGGTCACGTGCCATCTTGGCGACCGCCCGCAACTGCGCCACGCGCCCGCGCATATTGTCTCGTACCGCCTGGGTCATCGACCGCAAAACATGGTCCGAAAGATAGGGTTCCCGACACGGAGAAAGTTCCGCGCGTTCTTGTTGCAGAGGACCCCTTGAAAATAGTCGACCAAAAACCAGATTTTTGCCGCCGGCAAATGGAACGGCCGGCGACGGGACGCTGTGGCTCGTAGCGCCGCTTCCCGCCAAGTCGCTCATAGAGGAGGACAGATATGCGCACTGCATTTGATTTTGCGCCCTATCGGCGCTCCACGATCGGCTTCGATCGTTTCTTCGACCTGCTGGAAAACAGCGGTCTTGGGCAAGGTTCGGAAGCCTACCCGCCATTCGATCTCATCCAGGTGGACAACAATCACTATCGCATCAACCTGGCGGTAGCCGGATTCACTCGGGATGAAATCGACATTACCGCTCAGCAGAACCAGCTGATCGTCTCCGGCAAAAAGTCCGAGGACGACAAGATCGACTATATTCACCGGGGCATAGCGAACCGGCAGTTCGAGCGTCGCTTCGGCCTGGCGGACTTCATCAAGGTTACCGACGCCGCCTTTAAGGACGGCCTGCTGTCGATCGATCTGGTCCGCGAAATTCCCGAGGCGATGCGACCGCGCAAGATCTCGATCGGGGGCGACCAGCTGCAACAGGAATCGATCGAGAGTCCAAAGAGGCAGACAGTGGAAGCGACAGCGAGGGAAAACGCGGAAGCCTAAGCCTCACCGACTGATCCAAGGGGTCCGGCTTGGCCCGGGCCCCTTTTGCCATGCGCTACTGACCGGTTTCCGCCCATTCGGTCTTAACGCTAAACCTAGCCTTACCCGGGCCGCGCGCCCGACCGCATAGTTAGAGCAATCCCCGAAGTTCGGCCCGAATGGCGGCAACTATTTCTTGTAGTTCCAGGATGGTTTTCTCGGACTCCTCAGACCCGTCGCTGAGCATCTGTTGCAGTCCCAGTTCGATGTCGGTGAGCACTTGCGCCGAAACGTCGCGGACTTCCTGAGAGGCCGGGTCGGGTGGTGCGGGCAGGCGGTCATCTTCCTCGTTGTCAGTTGACACGATGCCTCCAATGCAACCCGGCAGCTGTATTAGATGTGCCTGACATCGGGTTCTAGGGGGGCGGAACGCCCAGCCTCTCCCGCGCCAGCGACGCGCCCCGACACACCAGTTCTTTCGCTCGCTCTATGCTAGCAACTATCTCTGGTGGGGCCTGCCCCTGAGCGTGATAGGCCTTTAGATCGTCCAGGTGGCTGCCAAGCGCCACGAACCCATCGAGAATGCTCCGAAAGCCAGCGTGCGAATGGTCGTACCGCACTTCTACCTCAACTTTATTCAAGCGATATCGAACGGCAATGAAAACGCAAAAGTAGGAAAAATGGTCCCACACAGACATTTAGTATTTTCAGTACGCGTCCGAAGGGGGATGTCGGCTTTCCACCCATTACCGTCTTTAGCTCGATGCCGCTTGCTCTCCCGGAAAGGGCGCCGGCAAGGCTGGTGCCAATTCAAGAGGCGGAAGTAACAAAACCGTCATTTTCCTTGCGGGGCCGGTTGGGCCGAATTAGTCGGCATGGGATCTGATGCTGCGTTCCGCTTTGCATCCTGGGGGATAGGTCATTCGCCAAATTGCCGCCTTGCCATACCGCAACGTTGGCCGCGGCCTGCGTGCGCCGGTGCAGGTGCTGCTGGTTACCTCCCGCGAATCCGGGCGATGGGTGATCCCCAAGGGAAATTTTGCCAATACGGTTTCGCCGCATGCCGCCGCCGCGCAGGAGGCTGAAGAGGAAGCCGGCGTCCGCGGTGCGGTTTGCCCAACGCCATTGGGGACCTTCCGCTATCGCAAGAGGAAGGGCAGCGGCGCCTCCCTGATGTACGATGTCGAGGTTTTTCCGCTGGCGGTCAGCGAAGAGCTTCCCGACTGGAAGGAAAAGAAGCAGCGCCAGCGCCGTTGGTTCTCTCTGTCCGAAGCCGCCCGGTCGGTTGAAGAGCCTGACCTCCGCGATCTCATCCGATCGTTCAACTCATCCGAATTCAACCAGGTGGCGAAGCGGGCGTCCGTTCTCAGCGTCGTCGCCGAAAAATCGAAGGTGGGCCCGATGTTTGCCTGGTTCCAACGACTGTTGCCGAAGACCGGCAACTTCTTCGAGCTGTTCGAAGCCCATTCGGTGGCGCTGACCGGGGCCGGCGACGCGATCGGCCGCCTGATGCAGGGCGGACCGGCGGTCCATGAGAATGCCCAGGAGATTTTCGAGCGGGAGCATGACGCGGACGACATCATCCGCGAAGTGTTGACGACGGTTCGCGAGACCTTCCTGACCCCGTTCGACCGAAGCGCCATTACTGCGCTGATTGGGTCGATGGATGACGCAATCGACGAGATGCAGGCCGCGGCGTCGGCAATCGAGCTCTATGAAATGCGTGAGTTCGGCCAGGAAATGAAGGACATGGCGGCGATCATCGTCGATTCCGCGCGGCTGGTGGCGGAAGCGATGCCGCTGCTTCGCAACGTCGGCGCCAACGGCAGCCGGCTGCACGAGTTGACCGAGCGGCTGGTGCGGATGGAAGGCCATGCCGACGAGATCCACTCGGCCGGGCTCAAGGCCGCTTTCCAGGCGCATCGCGGCGGCTATGCGATCGAGTTCATCATCAAGCGCGAGATCTTCAAGCATCTCGAGCGGATCGTCGACGCGTTCGAGGATGTGGCGAACGTGATCGACGGCATTGTCATCGACCATAGCTGATCGCTTCTAGCCGATGCACCAACTCGCCCTGCCGCTGTTGATCGGACTGATCGTCGTCGCGCTTGCGTTCGATTTTCTGAACGGACTCCATGACGCGGCCAATTCGATTGCGACGGTGGTGGCGACCAAGTTGCTGGGGCCGGTTCAGGCCGTGCTTTTCGCCGCCTTCTTCAATTTCGCAGCCTATTTCCTGACGCTGATGTGGCCACAGCTGCACGCGGTCGCCAACACCATCGGCAAGGGGATCATCGACAAGGATTTGGTGACGCCCGCGGTGGTGTTCGGTGCGCTGATTGGCGCGATGTTCTGGAACGTGGTCACCTGGATCAAGGGGATTCCCTCCTCGTCGAGCCATGCGCTGGTCGGCGGAATCGTCGGCGCGGGCGTGGCCCATGCCGGACTGTCCGGAATCCAGTGGACCGGTCTCAACAAGACGCTCATCGCGATCGTCCTGTCGCCGACGCTCGGCATGATCCTCGCCATGCTGATCATGCTGGTTTCGAGCTGGCTGTTGATGAAAGCCACGGCGGCCGGCGCCGAGCGGACCTTCCGCACGCTGCATCTGTTTTCATCCGCCGCCTATTCGCTCAGCCACGGCCTCAACGATGCCCAGAAGACCATGGGGATCATCACCGTGCTGCTCTATTCGACCGGCTATCTGACCGGCGATTTTGAAGTGCCCCATTGGGTCGCCATCAGCTGCTACATCGCCATCGGCCTCGGCACGATGACCGGCGGCTGGAAGATCATCGAGACGATGGGCAGCCGGATCACCAAGCTGTCGCAGCACCAGGGATTCAGCGCTTCGCTTGGCGGCTCGATCATGATCTTCACCGCCAGCCTGCTTGGCATTCCGGTGTCAACCACGCACACCATCACGGGCAGCATCATCGGCGCCGGAGTTGCCCGCCGCGCTTCGGCGGTGCGCTGGGGCGTGGCGCGCAACGTCGTCGCCGCCTGGGTCATCACCATCCCCTGCTCGGCTGCGGTGGCAGCCTTTTTCTATTGGTTGACGACCCTGTTCACAGGCGCCGCCTGACGCGACAGCAGTCCGGAGGCGCGGCGGAAAGCTTCTTCTTCGGCGGCGGTAAAGCTGGTTTTTCCGCGCGGCGGATCGTCGGACAGGCCGGTGACATAATAAGCGATGCCAAGGCCGCGCTGGCGGTCGATCCAGATTCCCGAGCGAAGGCCATAGGCGTCACCGGCATGGCCGACCCAGGCACGGCCCTGGCCTTCCGCGTCATCGGCGCAGCGCGCGGGTTGCGCCGCCAGCTGGCGGGTGGCGAGGCCATAACTGCAGATGCCGTCGCTCTCGCCATCGCGGGCGCCGTTGCCGCCGTCGTAACGCCAGGCCGGGGCGAGCATCGCCTCGACCGATTGCGGCGACAGGATGCGCACTCCGTCGAGCGTTCCGCCATTGAGCAGCATCCGGCCAATCTGCTCCAGGCCCCGCGCGGAAATCCTCAAGCCGCCCTGCGGCGAGAAGAGTCCGCCATTGTTGCCAAGCTTCCAGCGGTTGAGGTCGCATGGCCCCTTGTCGACGAATACCGGGCAGCCGGGGCGTTTGCCGTGTAAATCGTCGCGAACGGGCGTTCCGTCCTGGGTCAGCATCACGGCGCGGGCGATGGCGGCATCGCTGCACGTCGGCCAGTTGAAGCAGGCGTCGATCCGCATCGGGTCGAGCACTTCGCGGCGCATCCAGATGTCGAACCGCTCGCCGGTGGCCCGCTCGACGATCGACCCGATGACCGGGAAATTGAAGTTGGAATAGGCGAAATAATGTTCGTCCGGGCCGTGCGCCGCATCCCACACCTGGGTTTCGGCCAAGGCCTCCTGAAGCGATTCCCCGAGCGGGATGACATAGGCGTCGTCGCCGTCGCGAAGGCTGGACGTGTGCGACAGCAATTGCCGGAGCGTGATCGGCTGGCCGGGAAAGCCAGGGTTGCGCATATTCCAGCCGAGGTAGGCGGCGACGTCCCGGTCGAGATCGAGCTTGCGCTGCTCGACCAGCTTCATCACGCCGATCGCCACGACCAGCTTGCTGACCGAGGCGACCCGCACCGGGTCGTCGGGCGTGACTGCACGTCCCGTCGACGGGTCGGCAAGGCCGTCCGCCCAGCTGCCCCGCTCGCCATTGCGGTCGAACGCCACGGCTACTTGGGCTGGACCGGGCGCGGCCGGGGCAGCCAGAGCCGCTGAGGCATCAAGGCTCGTCATAGCGAGGAGCGATAGCGACGTTGCAATCCAAGCCTTCATTGCTGGATTGCTTCGCTTCGCCAGCAGTCCCGTCAAGGGGCAATCACCTTCAGCGCACCCGGACGGATGCGGAATTCCAGCGGCGGTTTCATCACCAGCGTTTCACCGTCGAGCGCCAGGGTGATGGTCGAGCGTGCGCTGTCGACCTTGAGTTGCTTGACGCCGTCGATCCGGACCATGTCGTCGGCGCGCTGGATACCGAGCAGCGCGCGCGCCACCGCCGCGAGGAAGCCCGGGACGCCCTTCTTGCGCATCAGCATCACGCACAACTCACCATCATCGAGCTTGTCGCGCTGTCCGGCGGCGGGAAAGGCGAGCTGGTAGTCATTATTGCCGACGAACAGCAGGGGCGTGTCGACCCGGGCTTCTCCGCCGTCGATGCTAAGGGTCAGCCGTTGGTGGTGAAAGCGCATCAGGGTCCGCAAGGAGGCAACCAGCATCGCCAGCCGCTTCGACCGCCCGAGCCGGTCCTGCTGCGCTTCGCGGTCAATCACCATCAAGGGATAAAGGCCGATGGCGGCGTTGTTCACGAACGTCCGGCCATTGACCTCGGCGACGTCGATCGACCGCGTCCGGCCCGACGCAATTACCTGGACGGATTCCTGCAGCGTTGCGGGAATGCCGAGATCCCGGGCGAGGTGGTTGAGCGTTCCTAGCGGCATTATGCCGAGGGCCGCGCCGGACCCAGCCAACGCCTGGGCAGCGGAGCTAACGCTGCCGTCGCCGCCGCCAACGACAACCAGTTTGGCGCCGCCCTTGACCGCGGCTTCCGCCCGGTCGCCGATCGCATCGCCGTCCACGCTTTCGATTTTAGCGGTGACCCCAAAGGCGGACAGCGCCGCGGCCACTTCGCCGCGGTCGCCCTTGTTCCGGTTGAGGATGACCGCGGCTTCCATTTGCGGAAGCCTGAACGATCAGGAAGCCGGTCCGATGCAGAAGGCGGCCAGTTTGTTGCCGTCGAGGTCGCGGAAATAGGCCCCGTAAAAGGCTTGCGGCCCCTCATCGCCGCGCACGCCCGGCGCGCCTTCGTCGGTGCCGCCCAGTTCCATCGCCTTGGCATGGATGGCGTCGACCTTGGCCCGGCTGTCGCACGCGATCGCCGACATGTTGCCGTTGCCGGCTAAGGCCGAACTGCCGTCGTAGGGCTTGCATACCGCCAGACCGGGCTTGCCCATGCCCGTCCCGTACATCGTGAAATTGTCGCCAAATTCCATGATGCGTCCGGCGCCGATGGTCGGCATCAGCGCGTCGTAAAAGCCGCGTGCCTTGTCCAGATCATTGCTGCCGAGGGTCACATAGCCAATCATCCGAGTCGCTCCTGCTTGTGTCGGATCGGGAACATAGCAGGAACAAGGAGGCAGGCAAGGATCAGCCGCCGGCCTTGTCCTTGCTGTCGCAGTCGCCGACACGTTTCGCATCGACCTTCATGGTCATGGTCATGTCGCCAGCGGCCCCCGCGGCATTGTTGGTGCTGGTCATGGTCAGCTCATAATTGTCGGGCGTGTAGGTGCCGGCCATGGCCATGGTCGTTGTCGCCTGCTCATGCTTGCAGACAAGCTTGAGGTCGATCTTGCCGCCGCCCCAGTTGAAATGCTCATAGGTGCAATTCTTGTCGGCGCCGGTGAAGAAATCCTCGCGCGGCTTCTCGGCCTGCTCCTTCGACAGGCAGACATTGTGGACCTGGGCCTTGTCCATCGCTTTCTGCATATATTCCCTGGCCTCAGGCGGCATGCCGGGCGCCTCGATCTTGAGCAGTGAAACGGTCTGCTGCCACTCGCCGGGACGGACGAAGCTCCCCTTGCCGGCGGCGTCGCGCATCTTTGCCGCGACTTCGGAGGGCTTGGCGTTATCGGCCTTCACTTCGGGGCTGGAGTCGCAAGCCGCGAGCATCATCAACGGCAGGACAAGAGCGAAGCGCTTCATGGCATTTCCCCTGTTTTGGCCAGGCAACCATATGGCAGCGGAGCGGCTTTGCAATCTTTAGCGGCGCGTGAGGGCCTGCGACGATCGACCGCCGCTCGCGATCGCTGCGGCCATGGATAAAGATGCAAAGTCGAATCGGTTCTGCGAAAAGCTGGAGTCAATAAAGGCGGCAACAGTGACTCTTCGGCGAAACAAGATTAAATGCTCGTTAGTTGTGCCGATGGTGACGCTTCGATGATAGCTAATATTGATCATCATACTGATCAAAATGGGGCAGCACATAGACTTGCTCTGCAGGGGAAGCGTCCGCTTATTCTCATTACCGGTGCTTGCCGGGGCATTGGGCTCCGTTGCGCGGAAGCGCTTGCCGGGCGAGGCGCCGAGCTGCTGTTGTGCGACATCGACGCCACCAGCCTGGAGGAAGTTGCCGATCGGCTCGGCACTGGCGAAAAATGGCTGTGCGACGTCGCCTCGGAAGAGAGCGTGTCGAGCCTGGCCGATCGAGTGACCGAGCGATTTTCCTCGATGGACATGGTGATCAATGCGGCTGGCGGGGGCTATGCACGGACGCTGGGTATGTATCGCGTGTCACGCGCGCTCATGCCGGCGCTTGGCCGGGGCACGAACAAATTGCTGGTCAATGTGCCGCCATCGCCCCGGGACTCCGATGAGCCCGCCTTCCCCTATGCCAGCTCCCGCCTCGCCTTTCATCGGTTGTCGTCGGCCCTGGCCTTTGAGGCCCGCGGCACGCCTATATCCGTATATATTGCCTGTCCGGCGAAGCACCGCCTGATGCCGGTCGCTCCGGATCCCAATGCAGGCAGTTGGACCGAGAGCTGCGACCTTCGCCAGCCAAGCGACAATGACCTGACTGCCTTGGCCTGGCAGGTTGCTGCGCTGCTCGATGAACATAGGGACATGAAGCGCCAGATCAGCTGATCGCCTCCCCGTAATTGCCCGCTGCATCCACTGCCCCCATATGTGCCGCCATGCCGATTCAAATTCGCACCTCGCTCGCCGAGCCGGAGACCGGCGAGACCTTCGTCCCGCACCGCCCGGCGCGGCCCGACAAGGCCGAGGGCGGCAAGGCATTCGTCCTGAAGTCCGACTATCGGCCGGCCGGCGACCAGCCGACCGCGATCAAGGAGCTGGTGGAAGGCATCCGCGACAATGGCGAGGTCAGCCAGGTGCTGCTCGGCGTCACCGGCTCCGGCAAGACCTACACCATGGCCCAGGTGATCGAGTTGACGCAGCGGCCCGCGCTGGTCCTGGCGCCGAACAAGATCCTCGCTGCCCAGCTCTACGGCGAGTTCAAGAATTTCTTCCCCGACAATGCGGTCGAATATTTCGTCAGCTACTACGACTATTACCAGCCCGAGGCCTACGTCCCGCGGTCCGACACCTACATCGAGAAGGAAAGCTCGGTGAACGAGGCAATCGACCGGATGCGCCACTCGGCGACCCGCTCGCTGCTGGAGCGGGACGACGTGATCATCGTCGCCTCGGTCAGCTGCCTCTACGGCATCGGTTCGGTCGAGACTTATTCGGCGATGATCTTCGACTTGAAGAAGGGCGAGAGCGTCGACCAGCGCGAGATCATCAGGAAGCTGGTCGCGCTGCAGTACAAACGCAACGACCAGGCCTTCGCGCGCGGCAATTTCCGGGTGCGCGGCGACAATCTGGAGATTTTCCCGTCGCACTATGAGGACAGCGCCTGGCGGATCAGCTTCTTCGGCGACGAGGTCGAAGAGATCACCGAATTCGACCCGCTGACCGGCAAGAAGACCGCCAGCCTCGACAGCGTCCGGGTGTTCGCCAATTCGCACTATGTAACGCCCGGGCCGACCCTCAAGCAGGCGATGGAGGCGATCCGCCATGAGCTCGCCGAGCGACTGAAGGAATTGCAGGCCGAAGGGCGCCTGCTGGAGGCGCAACGGCTGGAGCAGCGGACCAATTTCGACCTGGAGATGATCGCCGCCACCGGCTCGTGCGCGGGGATCGAGAATTATTCGCGCTTCCTCACCGGCCGCCTGCCAGGCGAACCGCCCCCGACCCTGTTCGAGTACCTTCCCGACAATGCGCTGCTGTTCGTCGACGAGAGCCACCAGACGGTGCCGCAGATCGGGGCCATGGCGCGCGGCGACCATCGGCGGAAGATCACGCTGGCCGAATATGGCTTCCGCCTGCCGAGCTGCATCGACAACCGGCCGCTGCGCTTCAACGAATGGGACGCGATGCGCCCGCAGTCGGTGTTCGTCTCCGCGACTCCGGGGCCGTGGGAAATGAACGAGACCGGCGGCGTGTTCAGCGAGCAGGTGATCCGCCCGACGGGCCTCATCGACCCGCCCGTCGAGATCAAGCCGGTCGAGGACCAGGTCGACGACCTTGTCCACGAGGCGAAGGAGACGGCGCGCAAGGGATATCGCACCCTGGTCACGACACTGACCAAGCGCATGGCCGAGGACCTCACCGAATATCTGCACGAGGCGGGCCTCAAGGTCCGCTACATGCATTCCGACGTCGAAACGCTGGAGCGCATCGAGCTGATCCGCGACCTGAGGCTCGGCGTCTATGACGTGCTGGTCGGAATCAACCTGCTGCGCGAAGGGCTCGACATCCCGGAATGCGGACTGGTCGCGATCCTCGATGCCGACAAGGAAGGCTTCCTCCGTTCCGAGACATCGCTGATCCAGACCATCGGCCGCGCCGCGCGCAACATCGATGGGCGGGTGATCCTCTATGCCGACAGGGTCACCGGATCGATGGAACGCGCGCTCGCCGAGACCGGACGGCGGCGCGAGAAGCAGGTCGAGTATAACGAGGCCCACGGCATCACCCCGGCCTCGATCAAGAGCCACATCAACGACATCATGAGCGACGTCACGCTGCGCGACGGCGTGCTGATCGAGACCGGCGACGAGGAGCGGCCGCACCTCGTCGGCCACAACCTTCGCGCTTATATCGGCGACCTTGAGGAACGGATGCGCAAAGCCGCCGCCGACCTCGAGTTCGAGGAGGCTGCACGGCTGCGCGACGAGATCCGCCGGCTGGAAGAAGACGAGCTCGGCATTCCCGATCCTGATCGGGTCGCGCCGAGGCCGAGCGGCAATGCGACGCAGGGCAGGCCGGGGACGCGCCGGACGGGGTTCGGGAAAACCCAGCGCGGGTGGGGCGGTAAGCGCTAGCGGCGGGCCGGCAGCATTTTCGGGTTGCGGAGCAGCCCCGCCGAAATGAGCGCGACAACTATCCCAACCGGGAAAATCTCGATGAAGGTCATCGGAATCCGGAACAGCGGGTTCTTGTAGCTTTCCGCCATCGCATTCATTTCCGCCGCCTTGGCCTGGATCGCGGCCGGCGAGGCACCCTCCGCTTGCATGTTTTTCAACACCGACCTGGTGTAGTCGGCCATGAAGTCATAGCCCGATATTTGCAGATAGCTTTCCCAGACGAGCGCATAGATTAGCCCCGCCACCGCGGCGATTCCGAGCCCGAGCAGGAAGGCTCGGCCGAAGCGGATCACGCCGCCGCACTCGACGTCGCGATAGCGCTTAATGCCGACAAAAATCAGCGACAACGCGACCAGCATCACCAGATAGCCGAACCACAGCGACGTGGTGTGGTTCGACAGGTCGGAGGCAATGCCGACGGTCAGGACGGTGGCGGCGATGGCGCCGGCGATGGCGCCATAGATAAGGGCGTAACGGGTCATGGTGCGGACTCCCCCTGTTCGATCCGAATGTCGCTGGGTACAGGGAAGTGAGCCAGCCGCCTATCACCCGCATGGGTGATCTGGGGCACATTTTCCGTTCGGATCAGGCGATCAGCGCCAGCCAGCGGGCCTTCTCGATCGCCTCGATACGATTGCGGACCTCGAGCTTGGCATAGAGGCTGGCAAGGTGGGTCTTGACGGTGTTGGGCGAAATATCGAGCGCACGCGCCAGCTCCTTGTTCGACTGGCCGGAGGCGAGCCGCTCAAGGATTTCGCATTCGCGCGGAGTGAGGCCGAGCGAACGGATGGCGGCCTGGTTGACTTCGAATGTTGCTGGAGCAGGACGCGGGGTCAGTTGGCGGGCCGCCCATGCGCCGAGTGCGAGGAACGCCACCGCCACCAGCGCAAGATAGATTTCGAACGAAAAGGCGTGCGTGAGGTAGCGGTATTCGACCCATTGCAGCGCCGTTGCGGCGGCCGCGAGCGCGATCGAGTAATAGAGCAGCGTCCTTGCCACGGCCGGAGGCTGCCAGATTTCCTCCTCATCGTCGAACCGCTCCGTTCAGGCGCACGCAACCCAACGCCGTGCAAGGAGTTAGGAAAGCAAATCCACTCCGGGAAGCGCCGCGGAAGCGGCGCAAAATTTATGCACCAGAAGCTTATTCTAATATTGGGCGCTGCAACGATGCTGGCGACGGCCCCTCTTGGGGCCGCACAGGGCCCGCGCGGCGACGAGCCGGTCGCGGTTCCGCGAACCATCAAGCAGGGCATCGACTTCGTTTATGTCGATCCGCAGATGTCGACCGTCGCCCGGCGCAAGCAGAAGCCGCAAAACTGGTTGCAGCGGTTGTTCAATCCGAGCTCGAGCAAGCGCGGTGCGCCCAATCCGATGTTCGACCAGCTGGCGCTCGGGCTGCAGCAGTACCAGGCAAGCTGGGGCCGCCTGCCGCAGACCAAGATCCCGGCCGGCGCGTCCTTGAAGCGCGGGTCGAGCGGCAAGCGTGTCAGCCTGCTGCGCACCCGTCTCGGATTGCCAGCGGCGGGCGGTTATGACGACCAGCTAGCCCAGGCCGTCTCGGCCTATCAGGCGGTACATGGCCTCGGCAGTCCGGATGGGATCGCCGGCAAGGCGACCATCGCCTCGTTGAACCGCGGATCGCTCTATTATGCGCGGCGGATCGCGATCAACATGGAGCGCGCCTACCGCTTGCCGGCGGTGCGCGCGTTCGACCGCTATGTGGTGGTCGATAGCGGCGCGGCCGAAGTCTATTTCTTCGACCGCGACCGGATGGCCGACAAGATGCGCGTGGTGGTTGGCACGGCCAAGACCAAGACGCCGATGATGGCCGTGCTGATGCGCAATGCGCGGGTCGATCCCTATTGGAACGTTCCGCCCGAAATGGTCCGCAGCCTGACTGCCAAAAAGGTCGGTGAGCAGGGCCTCTCCTACTTCAAGAACTTCCATTACGAGGTGCTGTCGGACTGGGGCCCGGATGCCCGCATCATCGATCCGAAGACCGTCAACTGGAAGGGCATTGCCTCAGGCAAGGTCAAGCCGACGGTCCATGTCCGCCAGCTGCCGGGGCCGTGGAATTCGATGCGCAACATGAAGTTCGAGATGCCGAACGATTACGGCATCTACCTGCACGATACGCCGCATGACGAGCTGTTCGCGCAGGACGAGCGTCATCTCAGCAACGGCTGCGTACGGCTCCAGGATTACAAACGTTTCGCCGGCTGGGTGTTCGGCTATGTCCCGCAATCGCAGAACGGGCTGGAGAAGAAGGTCGACCTGCCGCGGTCGGTACCCGTCTACATGACCTATCTGACGGTCGCGGCGACTGCCAACGGCGTTACCTTCCGCCCGGACATTTATGGGTTCGATGCGCTGGCCATGCCGCAGATGTTCGGCGGAACGGCCAGCATCGCGTCGGCCGAGGAGCTTGGGCTTAGCCTTGGAAGTAATTAAGGGGCGCGCACCGCGCGCGCCCCTGGGCAGTTACTAGCGCAGCACGCCCGCCTTCTGCTGACGACGTGCATAATAAAAGAGCGCGGCGGCGACGATGATGATCACCCATGGCATGAATGCCATGCCGCCTTCGATCATTGCCGGATCGGGTGGTGGCGGGGCGAGCAGGATCTGATAGCCGAGGCCGAGCACAGCGCCGAGCAGCGACAGGCCAAACGCGGGCACTGCCCAGCGGTGGCGCATGAGCAGCAGGACAGACCCGGCCAGGCCCATCCACACGCCCAGGCCCCAGCCGAATTGCGCATAGATCGGGAAGCTGTCGACCCAGGCCAGCATGGCTTTGGGATCGACATTGGGCATCATGCTTCGAAAATATTCCTCATTGCGCATGCGCGTCATCAGATAGTCGTAGCAGCCGAACCCGTTCCAGATCAGCGACAGCAGGCCGACGATCCACAGATGAACCGGCGCCTTCGCGGCTTGCACGTCTTCCATATTGCATCCCCCTCCAATTGCCGGCCTTTTCGCCGCCCTGGGAACGTCACGCGGGCGGATTTGGATTGTTCGCCATGCCAGCCGCCGCATCAGCCGCAATTTGCCTGCGGCTGTCAATTGCTGAACCCAAACGGCCCAACGGCGTTGAAGCGGCCATGTGGAGAATCGCCGCCCTGTTGCCGATGTTCGCGTTCCTCGCGTTGCTGGCCTGTGCAAAGCATGACCCGGTGGACGATAATGCCGTCGATCCGTCCAGCGAGCTGGTTGGCGATGCGTCTGCTACCGGTCTCGCGGCGCCGGCCAATGCGGCGGCCGCGGAGGCCATGCAGCAGGCGTCGCTGCCGGCGGCGACGGGGGGACTGCGCTGGGCCTACCGGTCGGCCGATCGCACCGCCCTGTTTGGACCGGCCGGCACACCGGCCTTTTCAATTCAGTGCGGCAAGGCCCCGGAAGGCGACAGCCAGCTGGTCTTCGTCCGCTACCTGCCGCCGACTGGCGGCGGCAACGCCACGCTGAGCTTTACGGGCAATGGAAAGGCCGCGTCCGTACCGATCGCCGCGGTCGCAAATGCCGATGGCCGCGGCGGCCAGTGGCGCGCGACGATATCGGCCAGCGACAATGCGCGCGACGTGGCCGAGGCCTTTTCAGGCCCCGGCACCGTCAACGTCTCCCTGACCGGGCTGGCGCCGCTGGTCGTTCCCGCCACGGGCGAGCCGCGGCGCGTGTTCGCCGAATGCCTTGCCGGCTAGAGGATCCCGGACGGGCCCTAGAATCCGACCCTGACGCCGACCTGAGCGGAAGTCTCTTCACCCTGATTCTTGCCGATCGTCGCCGATCCGCCGGCATCCAGGCTGACGTTGGTCAGGATTTCCGCGCTAAAGCCGCCGGCGATCCGGCCGTACGCCTTCTTCGAGCCATCCTCGAGCGCGAAGCGATTGACGATCGTGGGGGCGGAGGTCTGGGAGAAGTGGATCGTACGGTCGTCGCCGGTGAAGTCCTTCTCAATTGCCGCCGACGCATAGGGGCGCAGCTGCACTCCGCCACCGGCGAAATCGCCGCGTAGCTCGACCCCAAGGCTGCCGCGCATGGAGCTGTAGCTGAGGGAATCGACATTGAGGTTCAGGACCGGATCGCCGTCCTCGGTGTAGCCGTCGACCTTGGCCTTGGCATAATCGAGCGCGACCACTGGGCCGAAGCGGACGCTGCCCAGCGGGAAGAGGTAGCCGCCCTTGGCCCCGGCAATGAAATGATGTCCCTTGGGGTCGGCCTCCATGTCTTCCACCACGCCGGCGCGGTCGATGTCATGCTTGTTCCAGCCATAGCCGGCATAGCCTTCGGCAAAGCCGCCCGCGATGGCGAAGCCGGCATAGCCGCCAAGCTGGATCGACCTGGCTTCATTCTCGGCATTGTCATTGCCGAAATTGATCTTGGGCCGGCTGTAATTGACCGCCAGGCCGGCAACGCCGGTGCCAAATCCATATTCCGCCCCGGCAGTCAGCCCGACGCCGCTCGAGCGATAGGCTTCGTTGCGCGGACCGGCGCTCAATTTGCGGCTGTAACCGTCGCCGACGAGGAAGACCCTAAGGCCGTTGAACGTATCGCCGTCTCGTGGAGATCCAAGGTCCATGCGCGTCGTCAGCGTCCGGCCGAACTGGTGGGCGACATCGAGGCTGAGGTCGCTGGCGCCCTGCAGCACCAGCGGCGCCTCGAGCTGGGCGGCGATATATCGGCCGACGATGGCGAAGCCGGCCGAGGTCAGGTGCAGCTGGTCATAATAGAACAGGAACTTCTGGCTCGGATCGGCGATGCAGCTGGTGCTGGGCAGTGCCGGGCAGGCCAGTCCGACCAGGCCATAGTCCGATAGATTGGCTGCGACCTGGTTCAGGAGCAGCGTGCCGTCGAGATAGTGGACGATCACGCCATCGGCGGCATATCCGGCAAGCGTCGACTGCATCGCGGTGTTGAACGTGGTCGAATATGCGTTGCGAATGGCCTGGGCAGCGGGGTCGCCGGCGATTTCCGGAAGCAGCGCGGTATTGCCGGCGAGGAAGCTGATATTTTGCGCTCCAGCTGCGACCAGCGCATTGAGCCCGGTCGTCGCGAAGGCCGCGGACGCAGTCGCCGCGGCAGGCGCCCCGGCAAGCGTTCCCGGCGGCAAGGCAAGCCCGGCGCTGCCGGTCTGGTAGACACGCGCGTCGTTGCCGCCGACCGAGACTGCGATCAAATCATCTTCGTCGAAAGTGCCGCTGACTGTCGGAAACACACCGCCGCCGCCAGCAAGATAGGCATTCCATTCGGTGACGAAGCCCGGCAGCTGCGGCGCCGGCAAGGGTCCCGGGGTGTTGGTGTTCCGATTGTCGGTCAGCGCACCGCCGATCGCGAAATTATCGATCGGAACATTGAGCAGGCTGCCAAGCGTGTCGACATAGTTGCTGCCGCCCGAAAAACGCCCGGTCGCAAAGGGTGGCTGGGGCGCAATTCCAAGGATCTGAAACAAATTGCCATCGTCGGCATAGCTGTCGCCGAACGCGACAATGCGCTCGACACGTTGCGCCTGCGCCGGCGCAGCGAAACCCAGCGCGCTTGCAGCAAGCAGCGACGCAACGAACACATGCCTATTTGTCATGAAAATCCTCCCCGGAACCGCGTCAGGACGCGCGGCTGGTCGGGTCAGTAATGCACGCTGCCCGGCGCGGCGCAAGTGACAGAAATGTCAATTCGTCAGCCGGACGAGTCCGCTCGTCCTTTTTGCGCGGACCGTTGCACATCGGCCTCGTCCCGGTGGCCATTGGCAAGGTTCCGCGTTTGCTCGCGCAACTCTTCGATGGCCTCTTCCGGAAGCTCCTCGATACCGGCCATTTCATTATTGGCGCGGCGGACGGCGATGATCAGCTCGTCAAGCTTGGCGTGCATCGCGACGTCGCGCCGATGGGCCTCGGCTTCGCGCTCATTCTGCCGATTAAGGACCATCTGGCTCAGGGAAATGGCAAGGATCGACAGTGCCGCCGTCAAAAGGTCGGTGCCTAAGCCAAGTGCGAACCAGGCGATGCAAATGACCAGCACCCCGATCTGCGCATAGGGATGGGCGGACAGATCCGAGAACCAGGCGGACGCGTCGCAGCCGAGCCGGTACAGCCAGCTGCGCTCGCTGCCATTTGACGCGTTACCGGTCTGGGTGGTGTTTCCCATCGGCGGCGCAACGAAGGCCGCATGGTCGCGGTTCCTCGTTTCGCGATTGAAATGTCAGCGCTTTTCCGCGGCTAGCCGGCTCATCAGGATTGCGGCGCGCTTCGCTTGGCGCCAGATCGAGGCGATGTCGACCGATTCGCCGGGCGCATGGTCGCCGCGGCTGGCGGGGCCGAGGCCAACCAGGCCGTCGACATCCGCCGCGACGAAGCTGATGTCGCCCGCGCCGCGCTTGACCGGATCGAGCTCACCCATCTCGGCCATGCCCATGTCTCGATTGACGACATTCAGCCGCTGCAGCAGGGCACGATTGCCGGCGGTCGGCGCCATCGGCGGATAGCCGTCCTGATCGAACTCGATTCTGGCAGTTGCTCCGCCGAGCGGCTTCGCAACGATGGCGCGCATCCTGGCCTGGGCCCGGTCGATCTGTTCCTGGGAAAGGGCGCGCAGGTCGCCGCGTGCGACTGCGGATGCCGCGATGATGTTGGTCTTGCCCGCCGCCTCGATCCGGATCCGCCCTTCGTCCAGCCTGGCCGATGAGCCCCCGCCGATCAGGCCGACGTTGAAGGTCAGCTTGTCTTCCGGAAGTTCGCGGCGGAACGTGTCGATGATCCGCGCCAGCTCGTAGATCGCGCCGCTGCCGGCTTCGGGCGTGAAAATGCCGCTCGAATGGCCCGATTTGGCAGTGACGGTTACTGTCCAGCTGCCTGAGCTGCGCCGGGCGATCGAGCCCATGTCGACCAGGCCGTTGGGGCCAGCCTCCTGCGCCAGGCCTTCGAAGTCGAGCGCGACATCCGCGCGTTTTCCAGCGGCGATGAGATCCCGGCGGGCGACGCCGATCGGACTGCCGCTGTCCTCCTCGTCACCGGTAAGAACGATTTGGATGTTGGCGTTCTTTAGCGTCCCCGCATCTTTCATGGCACGGAGCGCCGCGATCATCACGGCCATGCCGCCCTTGTCGTCGCCCGAGCCCGGCCCTTCCGCCTCATTGCCGCCGCGAGTCCAGCGCTGGAACGGGCTATCGGGCTCGAACACCGTGTCGAGGTGGCCGATCAGCAGCAGCTTCTTGCCGTTACCCTTGCCTTGATGTGTGGCGATGATGTGTCCCGCGCGGCCGGTCGGCCTCATGTCGATCCACTGCACCTTGAAACCGAGCGGCTCCAGTTCGGCGCGAAGCATTTCGCCGACCCTGGTCACCCCTTCGAGATTGAGCGAGCCGCTGTTCTGGTCGACCCACTTCTCCAGCATGGCGAGGGTGCGCGCCTGCTCGGCATCGACGGTTTTGATCATCCGCCCCTCCGCCGGCGAAAGCTTGGCCGAAACGGGTGCGGGAACGAGCGCGAGGGCGGCGAGGGCGAGGCTGAGGCGACGGAGCATGGCGCGAAACCTAGCGCACATTGCCTCGGGCGCAACTGGCTTCTCTTCGGCATGCTGAACTTGTTTTCAGCAAGGCTAAGGATAACGATGGGGTTAATCGCCTGTCCTACAAGGAACCAAATAGGTAATTACCCTGCGAATCGGCAAACTGGAGGAGCGGGTGATGGAGGTGAACGAACTGATCGACGAGCTGATCGAACGGGAGGGGGGTTATGCGAACCATCCTGCGGACAAGGGCGGGCCGACCCGCTTTGGAATTACTGAGGCGGTCGCGCGGGCCCATGGCTATGCCGGCCCCATGGCGGCTCTGCCGCGCGAGGAGGCTGCCGCAATCTATCGCCGGCTCTACTGGCTGCGGCCGCGCTTCGACGAGATCGCAGAGCGCTGCCCACGCGTTGCTTCAGAGCTATTCGACACCGGAGCCAACATGGGGCCGGCGGTCGCGGCGACTTTCCTGCAGCGGGCGCTGACCGCGCTTAACCGCGGCGGCACGGATTATCCCGACCTCACGCCCGACGGACGGGTCGGCCCGATGACGATGGCCGCGCTCGACGCCTTCATTGCGGAGCGCGGCAAGGAAAGTGGCGAGGCCGTGCTGCTCCGCGCGCTCGAGGCGCTGCAAGGCGAGCGCTACCTTCGCCTGGCCGAGAAGCGCCCGGCAAACGAGGCCTTTCTCTATGGCTGGCTCGCGAACCGTATTGGTTAGCATGGCGAAGTTGACGAAGTTTACCCACCCCCATTTTGGCATGAAAGGCCAGCAAGATGGCATTACTCGAAGCGATCGTCGGGCCAGTCTCCAGGCTGCTCGACAAGATCATCCCCGACCCCGAGGCGCGCGACCGTGCCAAGCTGGAACTGATCAAGCTGCAGGGCGACCAGGAAATGCAGGCGATCGGCGCCCAGATGCAGGCGATCGTCGCCGAGGCGCAGTCGCCCGACCCCTGGACCAGCCGGGCGCGGCCGAGCTTCCTCTATGTGATGTATGCGCTGATCCTGTGGGCCATCCCGATGGGTCTGATCGCCGCGGTCGACCCGAAACTGGCGCTCGGCATCGGCAATGGCATGGCCAGCTACCTGCGCGGACTGCCGGAGGAGCTCTACATGCTCTTCGGCACCGGCTATCTCGGCTACACGGCGGCGCGCACCTGGGGTAAGGCCAGAGGCGTGGAGAAGTGACGCGCACGGCCTGTCCGCGGGACAGGCGAGCACGTCGGTCATTGGCGCAGGGGGAAAGCGATGAAACCGGAACGGCTGGCTGCCTTCACCGACGGCGTCATCGCCATCATCATCACCATCATGGTGCTGGAGCTGCCGACCCCGCACGGCGCCGACCTGGCCGCGGTCAGGCCGATCCTGCCGCTGCTCTTCGCCTACCTCCTGGCCTTCATCAATGTCGGCATCTACTGGTCGAACCACCACCACATGCTGCAGGCGGCGAAGAGGGTGAACGGCCAGGTTCTGTGGGCCAACAACGCCCTGCTGTTCTTCCTCTCGCTTATTCCGTTCCTGATCCGCTGGATCGGAGAAGAAGGCGTTCATCCGCTGCCGGTCGCCGCCTACGGCCTGATCCTGATCCTCTCGGCAATGGGCTACTTCATCCTCGAGCGGGCCCTGATCGCCGCGGAAGGCGAGGGGTCCAGGGTCAAGGCCGCGGTCGGCTCCAAGCAGAAGGAATGGATCAGCATCTTCGGCTATGCGATCGCCATCGGCCTGGCGTTCGTGTCGCCCTATATCGCCGTTGCCATCTACACGCTCACCACCGCGATGTGGCTGATCCCCGACCGGCGGTTCGAATTCTGGCGATAGTTGCGCCACCCAGGGCGGCTACCCACATCCCGGCCAGACCCAAGCGGGAGCGAATTTTGGAACAATATCATGGCACCACCATCCTGGGGGTGAAGAAGGGCGGCAAGACCGTCATCGCCGGCGACGGCCAGGTCAGCCTTGGCAACACGGTCATCAAGCCCAATGCCAAGAAGGTCCGGCGGCTGGGCGACGGCAGCGTGGTCGGCGGATTCGCCGGCGCCACCGCCGACGCCTTCACCCTGTTCGAGCGGCTTGAAAAGAAACTGGAATCGCACCGCGGCCAGCTGCTCCGCGCCGCGGTCGAGCTGGCCAAGGACTGGCGGACCGACAAATATCTAAGGAACCTCGAGGCGATGATGATCGTCGCCGACAAGGAAACGATGCTGATCCTGACCGGCAACGGCGACGTGCTGGAGCCCGAAGGCGGAATTGCGGCGATCGGGTCGGGCGGCAATTATGCGCTGGCTGCGGCGCGGGCGCTTTCCGACTATGAGCAGGACCCTGAACTGCTGGCGCGACGGGCGATGGCGATCGCCGCCGAGGTCTGCGTGTTCACCAACGACCAGCTGACCATCGAAACGATCGAAGGCTGATTTCCTTTCGTTCGGGCTGAGCCTGTCGAAGCCCTGTCTTTCCTGCATAAGGCGAATAAAAGAACAGTCCTTCGACAAGCTCAGGACGAACTGATGTATTTGGATCGACGGGCATTTACGGCCGGAAGCGCAGCGCTGCTGACCGGTTGCGCGACGACGGGTACCCGCCCGCCCGGAATCGCCAATTGCACGCCCTTGCCGCGGGTGATTGTCGATGAAAGCCGGGTGATCCGGACGGTCGCCGGGCTAAGGCCCTACCGCCGTTCGGGTTTCGTGGTCCGGGCGGAGCCGCTCGGCGACAAGCGTCTGGTTCATAATTACGGCCATGGCGGCGCCGGCATCACCTTGAGCTGGGGAAGCTCAAGGCTGGCAACCGAACTCGGACTGCCGGGCCACAGTGGCCCCGTCGCCGTGCTCGGTTCGGGCGTGATGGGCCTCTCGACCGCTAGGCTGGTGCAGGAAGCAGGCTTCTCGGTCACCATTTACGCCGCCGCCCTTCCGCCCGACACGACGTCGAACATTGCCGGCGGGCAATTCCATCCGTTCGGCTTTTTCCGCGCCGACGCGGCAACGCCCGAATTCAAGGTGCAATATCTCCGGGCGCTCGATTTCAGCTGGCGCCGCTTCCAGATCATGGTCGGCGACGATTACGGCATCCGTTGGCTGCCGACCTATGTCGAGAGTGACAGTCCGGACGTCCGCGAAATTGCCAACTTCCCGCCGATCAACCGGATGCTGGGCGAAGCCGAGCATCCCTTCCCCGCCGGCAGCATGTTTCGCTATGACACGATGTACGTCGAGACCGGCCGTTACCTGCGTCAGATGATGCGCGACTTTCAGGTTGCTGGCGGCAAAATCGAGGTCAGGCGCCTTGCGGCGCCGGCCGAAATCGCAGCGCTTCAGGAACGGCTGGTTTTCAACTGTACGGGTCTCGGGGCGCGTGACCTGTTCGGCGACCAGGAGTTGCAACCGGTCCGTGGACAGCTGGCCATCCTCGAGCCGCAACCCGAGGTCCGCTACGCCGCGCTTGGCGCATTCGGTTACATGTTTCCGAGGGCGGACGGCATCCTGCTCGGCGGGACCTTTGAGCGCGACGTGTGGGACGCAACGCCGCAGCCATCGGACATCGCCCGGATCCTCGCCTCCCACAAGCGCTTCTTCGACGGTTTCCGCTGCGCTGCTTGAAGAGCTTCGGTGCGCCTCCAATCTAGGTGGCAATGACCTACCATGCCCCCATCCTCGATAGCGGCGAGGCGACCGAACCGATGAAGGACAATCTCACCCCCAAGGCGATCGTCGCCGCGCTCGACGAACATATTGTCGGCCAGGACGATGCGAAGAAGGCGGTGGCGGTTGCCCTGCGCAATCGCTGGCGCCGCCAGCGACTGTCGCCGGAGCTGCGCGACGAGGTGACGCCCAAGAACATCCTGATGATCGGGCCGACCGGCGTCGGCAAGACCGAGATCAGCCGGCGGTTGGCGAAACTGGCCGACGCCCCCTTCGTCAAGGTCGAGGCGACCAAATTCACCGAGGTCGGCTATGTCGGCCGCGACGTCGAGCAGATCGCCCGCGACCTGGTCGAGGAAGCGGTGCGCCTGGAGCGCGAGCGCCGCCGCGACAAGGTCCGCGAGGCTTCGGAGAGTGCGGCGATGGACCGGCTGCTCGATGCGCTGACAGGCAAAGGCGCGTCCGAAGCCACTCGAGCCAGCTTCAGTCAGCGCTTCGGCGATGGCAGCCTGGATGGCGCCGAGGTCGAGATTGAGGTCGCCGAGGCGCCCAACATGCCGTTCGAGATCCCCGGCGGCGGCGGCGTCGCGTTCAACCTCACCGAGATGATGTCCAAGGCGATGGGCGGACCGCCCAAGAAGCGCCGCAAGCTCAAGGTCCGCGATGCTTTTGCCAAGCTGGTCGAGGAGGAAGCCGACAAAAGGGTCGACCAGGACGATGTCACCCGCGTCGCGCTCTCGGACGCCGAAGCCAACGGCATCGTCTTCCTCGACGAAATCGACAAGATCGCGGTCAGTGACGTGCGCGGCGGTTCGGTCAGCCGCGAGGGCGTGCAACGCGACCTGCTGCCGCTGATCGAAGGAACCACGGTCGCGACCAAATATGGGCCGATCAAGACCGACCATATATTGTTCATCGCATCGGGCGCGTTCCATGTCGCCAAGCCCGCCGACCTGCTGCCGGAACTTCAGGGCCGCTTGCCGATCCGGGTTGAGCTGACCGCGCTCAGCGAAGAGGATTTCGTCCGCATCCTGTCGGCCACCCGGGCCAGTCTTACGGAGCAGTATCGCGCGCTGCTGGCGACCGAAGAAGTGACCATCGACTTCACCGACGAGGGCGTCGCCGCGCTGGCGCGGATCGCCGCCGAAGTTAATGACGCCCTGGAAAATATCGGCGCAAGGCGCTTGCAGACGGTGATGGAGAAGCTGGTGGAAGACATCAGCTTCACGGCCGAAGACCGCAAGGGCGAGACGTTGGTGATCGACAAGGAGTTTGTCGAAGGCCAGCTGGCCGGTATCGCCAAGAACGCCGATCTGAGCCGCTACGTCCTCTGATCGGCCGGCCGGTAATAGCTCACCAGCCCCTGGACGAATGGCGACCAGAGCGGCGCCTTGACTCCCGCAAGCCGGAGGCGGCTGGCGGCCCATTGGTTGCAGGTATGGATGGCGTTGGCCCTGCCGGTCCCGCGGTAAAATGCGTCGCGCGGCCCATAGCCGGGATGGTCGATGCGAATCGGCCTGCCGCCGGGATCGAGTTCGAAACCTTCGCGGATCGCTGCCCACAGCCGCCGATAT